>Ga0111538_10003259_pt1 | contig 22766 bp, 19 predicted proteins | sample SoiMethybrSBSTD1_FD_79669 | JGI IMG/M metagenome (GOLD analysis project Ga0111538, IMG submission 79669) | Bulk soil microbial communities from a Populus tree surrounding site in Tennessee, USA - Soil MetaG P. TD hybrid SBSTD1 (version 2)... | ecosystem: Environmental > Terrestrial > Soil >...
GCACGCGCGTCTTGAGCTCTTCGAACCAGTTGAGGACGACGTTGATCTGCCGAGCGGTCCGACTTGACTCGGCCGTCCGTGGCGTGGCGGAAACGACGACGAGCAACTGCCGGCCATCGGGGGTGACGTCGTAATTGCGTTGCGCCAGCGGATGGATCGTCCCTTCGATGGGTAGCGGTGTCGGGCGCCCGAACGAAAACGATGGTGTCGTCCTCACGTCGACCACGAAGAGGCGGTTGGTCGCGGGCTCGTGGTAGAAAAGCGCCTTCCCGTCCGGTGACCATCTCGGCGTGCGGCCACCGCCCGTCGACACCTGATACTTCGCGTCGGCGCCAGGAAATGGCTGGACAAACACCTCGGTGCTCACAGCGATGGTCGACACGGGTGCAGCCATGTAGGCGATCCAATGGCCGTCTGGCGAAAACATCGAGTGTTTCTCGACCGTCTCCTGGGCCGAATCCGCGAACACCGCCGGCTTGCGATCGCCATCGAGTTTCACCGTCCAAACACCTTGATTGCCGCCGCTCAGGTTGTCGAACGACAGCGTCGTGCCGTCCGGGCTCCACGACTCGGGCTCGTGCTGCCCGCCTGGATCCGGTTTCGTGAGGCGTTCGGCGGCGCCGGTGCCGTTGGCAAGCTGCCGGAAGATCGCTGCATCACCTTCCCGATCCGATTGGAAGGCAATGAATCGGCCATCGGGACTCCAAATCGGATAGCGGTTACGACCACCAAAGGTGAGCCGGCGCAGCGATACGCCAGGGTTCTTCCGGTCGTACACCCAGACGTTCGCGTCCCGGCCATCGTCAGTACCGACTGCGATTTGCGTGCCGTCGGGCGATAGCCGCGGGTGCACGTACATCTGCGGGGGCGCGGCGATCGGCTGTGTCCTTCCGTCACGGTCGACGAACGACAGCAGCTTCGGGCCGGCCGGGCCGTTCGCCGTGTCCACCACGTACGCGAGTGCTCCATTCGCCGACGTCGCAAAGTGCGCGATGCCCATCTGGTTGGCGCTATTCGGCGCGCGCAGGACCGATTCGACGACAGGAACCGGGCCGCCCTTCGTCTGCTTCGTCTCGACGTCGAAAGGAATTGCCAGAACGGAACCGGCCAACGCGTACACCAGGTGCCCGGTCGGCAGATAGCGCGCGTCGCTGCCGCCGCGCACCACGACGGTTCGCTGTCCCGAGCCGATGCGTTCGATCACGATCTGCGCCTTGTCCCAGCGGTCGAACCCCTGCCCGGCCTTGGTCACGGTATACAGAACCGCGGTGCCACCATCGATCAGCCGCGGACCGAACGCCGCTTCGTCGTTCGCAACCTGTGCGATCGTCTCGGGCTCACCACCATTGGAGGAGACCCTCATGATCCTTTTGTCCTGCGCGAAGACGATGTGATCGCCCTGCCAGTCGGCACCAGCGATCGGCTCCGCCTTGCTCACGGTGAACGCGGCGCCGCCTGCGACGGCAATTTTCTTGATCGTCAAGTCCTGAAACGCGAAGAACCCGAGCCACTGCCCGTCTGGCGAGAAAAACGGCGAGGTGGCATCGAGCGCGGTTCCCGATATCGGCTGCGCGGTCATGTCGGACATCGATCGCATGAACAACTGTCGGTTCGCGGCGTACACCACCTTCGTGCCGTCGGGAGAAATCGCGAGCGTCGGCGCTGGCAGGCGCAGCAGCGACTGGTCCGCCGGCAGCGCGATCGAAAAGCGGGCGACGAGCGGCACATCGGCCGGCCTGGCCGTCCATCGCGTCGCCGCGATCGCCACCGCCGCTGCAACCGCGGCCGTCGCGACCAGCCACGCCACATTCGGCAGCCGCGATCGCGTCGTGGTCGCCGGCGCAATTGCGCCCGATCGCGTCGCGAGCCCACCCGGGTCGGCGGCAATCGCGTCGAGTTCGAAGCGCACGTCACCGATCGCCTGCCAGCGTCGTTTGGGATTCTTGTCGAGGCAGCGGCGTACGAGATCGACCAGCCTGGGATGAACATCCTTCGGCAGCGTGTCCAGGTCCGGCTCGCGCATCAGGACGGCCGCTATCATTTCGCTCACCGTGTCCGCCTGAAATGCCTGACGCGCCGTCAGCATCTCAAACACGACGCACCCGAACGAGAAGATGTCGCTGCGCTGATCGGCCGGCAGTCCCTTCGCCTGCTCCGGCGACATGTATGCGGCGGTACCGAGAATGACGCCGGCGAAGGTGCCGGCCAGGCTCAGCGTCGGCGAGTGTGTGAGATGCGTCGCCGGCTGCGCCGACTCCAGCGCTTTCGCGAGGCCGAAGTCGAGCACCTTGATCTCGCCGTCCGGGGCAATCTTGATGTTGGCCGGCTTCAGATCCCGATGGACGACGCCGCGCTCGTGGGCCGCTTCGAGCGCGTCGGCAATCTGACGCGCGGCCGCCACCGCGTCCGCGACCGGCATCGGGCCGCGCCCGAGGCGATCGGCAAGGGTCTCGCCGAGAATCAGCTCCAGCACCAGGGCCCGAACGCCATCGGCGTCCTCGAGGCCGTGGATGGCGGCGATATTCGGGTGGTTGAGCGACGCGAGCAGCTGCGCTTCCCGTTGAAAACGGGAGAGGCGATCGGCATCCTGCGCGAACGCATCCGGCAAGACTTTCAAGGCCACGTCGCGACCGAGCCGGGTGTCGCGCGCGCGATAGACTTCGCCCATCCCGCCAGCACCGACGAGCGTGATGATCTCGAACGCGCCGAGACGCGTCCCCGGGATGAGGGTCATGCCGTGCGGGCGAATTCTCCCATATAAACGATCTCTTCACGCAGCGTCACGCCGAAACGCGACGCCACTTCCTGGCGGCAGCGCTCGATGAGGCGCCGGATGTCGTCGGCCGTCGCCGCGCCGTCGTTGACGATGAAGTTGCCATGGGTCGGCGAGACGCGTGCGCCGCCAATCGCCACGCCCTTCAGACCGGCGCGATCGACCAGGGCGCCCGCCGACCACGGGATCCCGTCAGGCACCGCATCGCGGCCGGGCTCGGGATTCTGAAAGACGCAGCCGGCGCTTGGCGTGTCGAGCGGCTGCGTCCGTTTGCGAAACGCGAGCGATGCCCGTGCGACGGCCCGCAGCGCGGGCGGATCGCCGGTCGAGACATGAAAGACGGCAGACAGCAGAATCTCGCCGGTGTCCTGCAGGCGGCTGCGATCGTAGCCGAAGGCCATCTCATCGGCCGCGACGTCCGTGACCATTCCGTCGCGTGAGGCGAGTCGTACGGAGGTGACGAGCTCGCCAATGAGACGACCACTGAAATGCGCGTTGCCGAAGACTGCCCCGCCGACCGTGCCCGGCGTCCCTGCCCACGCCTCCAACCCCGCGCACCCGTGATTGATGGTCCAGCGGACCAGCCCATTGATGGTCACGGCGGCATCCGCTCGAACACCGTCGCCGCCCTCGAGCGCGACCTCGCCGCCGCGAGGACGGATGACCAGCCCGCGCACGCCGCGATCGGCCACGAGCACGTTCGATCCACCGCCCAGCATCGTCACCGCCACGCCGGCCGCGCGCGCCAGTTGGAGCGCCGTTAGAAGTTCTTCGCTGCTCCGCGTCTCGATCAGCCACTCCGCCGCACCGCCGACCCTGAACGTCGTGAACGGCGCAAGCGGGACGTTGGGCCGCAGGCGATCGGCGCCGAACGCCTGCTGCATCGCACCGACAAAATTGTTCACTGCCGCCCCATCTCGAGGACCATCAACGCACGTTCCTGCGCGATCAGCGCCGCCATCGCCTCGCGCGGTGTGCACATGGAGAAAGCGATGGTATCGCCCGGGCCGAGTTGCCCGGCGACGGCCATGTCCGCGGAGATGACCGTCGCGATCTTCGGGTAGCCCCCGGTCGTCTGACGATCGGCCATCAGGAGGATCGGCTGACCGGACGCCGGCACCTGGAGCACGCCGAGCGGTGTGGCGTCCGAGATGATGTCGGCGCCGCGTGAGTGTGTCAGCCGCGGCCCTTCGAGCCGGAACCCCATGCGATCCGATTGCTGGCCGACCGTATAGGGCGCCGACTGCAAAGCGGCCAGCGCGTCACTCGTGAACGCGTCCGCCTGTGGACCCGGCAGCACCCGGAGTCGTGCCGGCCGCGACGGCAGTTCCACCAAGGGATCCGCGGGCGGCGTGACCGTCGGCCGCGCCGCGTCCGCCACGCCAAGCGTGATGCGATCGCCTGTCCTCAGTGGGCGGCCTGCCAACCCGCCCATGGCGCTGATCACATGCGTCGAGCGGCTGCCGAGCACCGGCGGCACCGACACACCGCCGCGGATCGCCAGGTACGCCCGCGAGCCGCGCCGCCGTTGTCCGAACCGGAGGTGCGATTCCGCAGCCACCAGGAACGACGTTCCGAGCGGCACCGGCCGGCCGTCGAGCGTGATGTCGAATTCAGCGCCGGTCACGGCAACCACGCGCTCGTCCTCGAATTCCAGTTCCGGTCCCAACAGCGTGACTTCGAGGGTCGCGGCGCCGCGTTCGTTGCCGACGAGCGCGTTGGCGAGGCGATGGGACACGGGATCCATCGGCCCCGCCACCGGCACGCCACGCGATTGATAGCCCCATCGACCGGTGTCCTGGATGGTCGTCAACATCCCACCTTTGATGACGCGTACGCCGCTCATGGAAGGATCGCTTCGCGTCCGCCGTCGCCGCGACGCGGCTTCGGCGGAACAAGGAAGCCCCCGCGGACAGGCAGGACGGTTGCAGAATCTGCACACCTCTCGCGCCGCCGTGATCGCACCTCGGGGTCAGACCCGGGTCTGACCCCTATCGCGACCGCTGTGGCGCGGCTTTGGCGCTCGATGTCGAGAAAGCGATCGTGATCGATCGCGTAGAACTGGACCGCATCGCCGGCGGTGATGAGAAACGGCTCCGCGCGATCCGGATCGAACGGCTTGAGCGGCGTGCGCCCGACCAGCTGCCAGCCGCCGGGCGTTTCCATGGGATAGATACCGGTCTGCACGCCGGCGATGCCCACCGAACCGACGGGCACGCGAACCCGTGGCGTATCGCGGCGTGGCATCGCGATGCGCTCCTCGACGGTGCCAAGGTACGCGAAGCCGGGGACGAAGCCGACCATGAACGCCCGATAGATGCGCGCCGTGTGCGCCGTGATCACCTCGGCCTCGCTCAGGTGCGAGAACGCGGCCACGGCGGCGAGGTCTGGACCGAGCTCGCCGCCATAGCAGACCGGCACGCGAACCGCCGGCCGGCCGGTGCCGCGGTCGGACGACGGCTTCGCCGCTTCGGCCTCGATCCGCGCCAGGAGCACGTCGCCGTTCGTTCGCAGCGGATCGAAATAGATCGCGACCGACCGGAATGTCGGCACGACGTCGAGGACGCCGGGCACACGCGCCGCCTGCAGCGCGTCCGCCAGCTGGATCGCCCGGGCGTTGACCGACGGATCGATCCGCGCCTCGAACTCCACGACGAACGCGGCGTCGCCGGCCGGCACGATCTGAAAGGCGTTCACGCCAGAGCCCGCAGCAGTTTCTGATGGATGCCGCCAAAGCCGCCGTTCGACATCAGCACGACGAGATCACCAAAGCGATGCTCGCGGACGACGATCGACACGATGTCGTCGATCGAGGCGGCTTGGCGCGCCCGCTGGCCCCGTGACTCGAGGTCCCGGACCAGTTGCGGGATCGACAGGCGCTCGTCATCCGGCAGCGTCGATCGGAAGACGGGCGCCAGCAGCACGTCGTCGGCGCCGGCGAAGGCGCGGGCGAAGTCGTCCTGGAACACGCGCCGGCACGACGAAGCGGAACGCGGCTCGAACACCGCCCAGATCCGCGCCGTCGGGTTGGCGGCGCGGACCGCCGCCAGCGTTTCGGCCACCGCCGTTGGATGGTGCGCGAAATCGTCGTACACGGTGACGCCGTCGGCGACGCCCACGACCTCGAGCCGCCGCTTGACGCCGGCGAACGACCGCAGGCCCTCTGCGATGCGATCGGCGGCCACGCCGGCTTCCGTCGCGACCGCGATCGCGGCCAGCGCGTTGCGCACGTTGTGCGCGCCGACGAGCGGCACCTCGAAACTGCCGAACGGCGACCCGTGCCGGCGGACCTTGAACTTGGTCGTGTCGCACGTCGGCTCGAGATCGTGGGCGTGCCAATCGAGCGACGGCGTCTGATCTGAAGTGCCAAAGCTCTCGACCCGCGATTTCGCCGCGTCCGCCAGGACGCGGGCGCCGGGGCTGTCCGCCCCGACCAGCAGGAGTCCGCGCCGCGGCACCAGATTGACCAGCCGGCGGAACGCCAGCGTGACGGCGTCCAGATCCTTGTAGATATCGGCGTGGTCGAATTCGACGTTGTTGACGATGGCGATGTCCGGCAGATACTTCAGGAACTTCGCGGTCTTGTCGAAGAACGCGCTGTCGTACTCGTCCCCCTCGACGACGAAGTCGCGTCCGAGACCGAGGCGATAACTCGAACCCTGCTCGCCGAAGTTCCGGACGATGCCGCCGACCAGGACGCTGGGATCCACGCCGCCGTGCGTCAACAGCCAGCCGATCATGGCGGTCGTGGTCGTCTTGCCGTGTGTGCCGGCGACGACAATCGACCGCGCGCCCCAGAGAAAGTGCTCGCGGATCGCTTCGGGCAGCGAGCAGTACCGGATCTTGCGATCGAGCACTTCCTCGAGCTCGGGATTGCCGCGCGAGATCGCATTCCCGACGACGACGAGATCGAGATCCGCGCTGATGTGTTCGGGGCGATAACCGACGAGTGCCGGGATCCCCTCGGCGTGCAGAAAGTCGCTCATCGGCGGATAGACGTCCTGGTCCGATCCGCGAACGTTGAATCCTTTTCGCTTGAGCATCGCGGCCAGCGTGGCCATCGCGGTCCCGCAGATGCCGATGAGATGAATCGTCTGGCTCATTGGACGGCTGATTCCTCGACGATGACGCGGGGCCGCTGGTCCGCAACCACTCGACAGGTGACTCCAAACGGCAATGTCATGCTGGGCCCCACCGTGTGGCCGGACGGAAACCCGATCACGACGGGGCCGGGAAAGTCGGCAAACAAGTCTGCGACCACCGCGCGCGCTGTGGGCGTACCCCCGGGCTCGTCACAATCTGGCAACTCGCCGATGACGACCGCGCTGGCGCGCGTCAACAGGCCCGCCAGACGCAATTGCGTGACCATCCGATCGAGCCGGTACGGGCGCTCGCCCACCTCATCCAGAAAGAGGACATATCCCTGTGGCGGCGCGAACGCGAACGGCGTGCCGAACGACGCCAGCAGTTGCGTCAGCGTGCCGCCAAGCAGGGGTCCGGCAGCCTCACCGTCGCGGATCGATTCGAGCCCTGGCGGGGCCAATTCCCCCATCGGCGCGCGGCGGCAGAGGGCGCGTGTGAATGAATCGCTGTCGTACCCCGCGGCGCCGCGCGACAATCGCTTGTCCAGCATCGGCCCGTGAAAGGCGACGAGATCGCAGCCGACCGTCAGAAACGTGAGGATCGAGGTGAGGTCGCTGTAGCCGATGAACGGCTTGCCGGCGCGCCGGGCCTCGTCGCGATCGAGCAGCGGCAGGACGTGCGCGCTGCCGAAGCCGCCGCGAACCCCGATCAGACCCCCGATCGACGGATCGCGCCAGGCCGCGCGAATGGCGGCTGCGCGAAGCTCGGGCGGACCGGACACATACCGCTGGCGCGCGAAGACCGTGTCGTCGAAGACCGGCTCGAATCCCAGCCGGCGAATCTCCTCGATCCCGAGGTCGAACTCGTCTCGGTTGAAAGGGCTGGCGGGAGAAACGACGGCAAGGCGATCGCCGGGTCTCAGGGCCCGCGGCTTTTGCATCACAGAAAGCGCGCCATCTCATCGGCGACCGCGCGATGCTCATCACGCCCGAGGGTCGATCGCAAGGCACGGGCCGCCGGCGGCCGCGCCGCGACGGCGGCCGCCAGAAACCGCTCCTTCGCCCGCTGCTGGCGCTTCAATGCGTCCTCGACGCGCGACAGCGGCAGGCGTTCCTCTTCGACCGCGTGAACGAGCGCTTCGAGCGCGGCGGCCTGCGTATCGTGATCGCCGCTGCAGATCAACGCGCCGTCGCAACCGGCCTCGATCGCCATCACGGCGGCGGCAGGTACGGCGTACGCGGATGCGATGGCCTTCATCTCCAGATCGTCGCTGAAAATCACGCCATCGAACGGCAGCTCGCGACGCAGCAGGTCGCTGACGATGCGCCGGGACAGCGTCGCCGGTCGGGCGTCGTCGAGTGCCGGCACGAAGACGTGCGCGGTCATGATGGCGGCGACTCCGGCGTCCGCGGCGGCCTTGAACGGCACCCACTCGACCTCACGCAGGCGTTCCGTCGGATGCTCGACCAGCGGCAATTCGTGGTGCGCGTCGGCGGTCGTGTCGCCGTGGCCGGGATAGTGTTTTCCGTACGCGGCGATCCCTTTTGCCTGCAGCGTGCGGATAATCGTCGCACCAAGACGGGCGACGTCTCCCGCGTTGTCGGCGAGCGCGCGATCGCCAATGACCGTGTTCTTCGGGTTGGTCTGGACGTCGAGCACCGGTGCGTAGTCCAGCGTGAAGCCGACCGCTTTGAGCTCGGCCGCGAGCGCGCGCGCGAAGCGTTCCGCCAGACGGCTGTCGCCGCTCCGCCCGAGTGTCGCCATCGGCGGCCACTCGGTGAACGGTGTCTTCAGACGGGCGACGCGACCGCCTTCCTGGTCGACGGAGACCCACGGCGGAAGGTCCGGTGTCAGGTGGGAAGCCTCGAAGCACACCTCGGCGACCTGCTCCGGCTCGCCGACATTGCGCGCGAAGAGGATGACGCCGCCGAGACCGAACTCCTTCGCCAGCGACCGGAGCTCTGGCGGAATCTGATGGCCATTGAATCCGGCGACGAGCAGCTGACCGATCTGGCGCCGCAGCGCCGCGGGTGACATCAGACGATTTTAACCGTAGCGCGACCCTTTGAGGGTCGCGAGGCCCGGTGCAGCCAACGGTTTCGGCGGTGGCGCCGTCAAACCAGGCGTGTTCGACCCGTGGCGGACCGCGCTCCGATCGCTGGCTCATCGCCGGGGGCTGGCGTCGATGGTCGTGGGCACGCTGGCGCTCGGGATCGGCGCGAACAGCGCCATCTTCTCAGCCGTCGACGCGGTTCTGCTGAAGCCGTTGCCCTACCCGGCCGCGGATCGGCTGGTGTCGGTCTACGAGCGGAACGCCGGCCTCCGTCAGGCGACGCAGCTCGTCGCGCCCGGCCGGCTCGAGGAATGGAACGCGCAGAACCGCACCTTCGAGGCGCTGGGCGCCAGCTATTTCGAAAACGTCACGGACACCTCGGGCCCGGTGCCGGAGCGCGTAGCGGCGATGAACACCTCGCCGCGGTTCTTCCAGGTTCTGGGCGTCGCCCCGGCGCTCGGCCGTCTTCCAACGCCGCAGGAAGAACGGTTCGGCGGTCCGCCGGTCATCGTCATCAGCGACGCGTTCTGGCGGCGCCGCTTCGGCGCCGATCCGTCCGTCCTTGGCCGCGCGCTCACCCTCGGCGGCACCAGCCGTTCGATTGTTGGCGTCATGCCACCGTCGTTCCGCTATCCGACGGCGGCCACGGACGTCTGGAACCCGACACGCGCGCAGCCGTCGTTTCTTGCCGTACGAACCGCGCGCTTGTACACGACCGTCGGCAGGCTCAAGCCGGGTGTCACACTGGCGCAGGCGCTCGACGACCTCAACGCGATCCAGGCGCGCCTTGGAGAGCAGTACCCGAGCACGGACCAGGGCTGGGGTGCGTCACTGGTCCCGTTGAAGGAGGAACAGATCGGCGGCGTTCGCCGCTCGCTCTGGCTCCTCCTCGGCGCAGTCGGCCTGGTCCTCCTGGCCGCCTGCGGCAACGTTGCCTGCCTGCTGCTTGCGGATGCCACCCGGCGCGAGCACGAGATGGCCATCCGTCTCGCGCTCGGCGCCGACCGCCGGCGCGTCGTCGCCGAACTGATCCGCGAAGGGCTGCTGCTCGCCCTGATCGGTTCGCTGGGCGGCCTCCTGCTCGCACGCTGGGGCCTGGCCGGGCTGCGCTCCGCGGCGACGGAGCTGCCACGCGTCGCCGAAGTGACCGTCGACGTGCGGCTGATTCTGTTCACGTTCGCCGTCGGTGCCACGACAACGCTGCTGTTCGCGCTGGCGCCGGCACTGCAGGCGGCGCGCAGCGCTCCAGCTGACGCCCTGTCGCGTGGCGGCCGCGGCCACACCGGCGGACGCCAGTTGTTACAGCGTCTGCTGGTCGGCACGCAGGTCGCCCTCGCCATCGTGCTGCTCACCGGCGCGGGGTTGATGATCCGCAGCTTTGTTCACACGCAAGATGTCTCGCTCGGGCTGGATCCCGATCGCGTGATGACGTTCCGCATGAGCGCCCAATGGAGCGAGCGGTTCGACGCCGCCGTGCAGCGGCAGGCGCGGACCGTCGCGCGACTGAGCGGCATTCCCGGCGTCGAGGCCGCGGCCTTCAGTCAGCTGGTCCCGGCTGCGACTGATGTGCCGCCGAATGAGTTTCAGATCCGCGGACGCGACCCGCGCGAAAAAACCTTCGCGATCTCGCGGTCGGTGAGCGCCGGCTACTTCCGAACGCTCCACATTCCCGTGCTCAGCGGCGATACGTGCAGCGCAGATCCCGCCGTCCCGGTCTTCTCGAGCGCCCTCGTCACGCGATCGTTTACCGATCGGTACTTTCCATCCGAGGATCCGATCGGCCACGAGTTCGTCTCGCCGGGCCAGCTGTCGAATCGAATGACGAAAATCGTCGGGGTCGTGGGCGACGTCCGCGAAGGTGGATTTTTCAAGCAGGCAGAACCGCTCATCTACTGGTGCGGGTACAACCCGTACTGGCCGGATCAGCGCTTCCTCGTACGGACCAGCCCGGGTCGTCACGTCTCGATGACCGCTATCCGCGAGGCGCTCCGGGAGATCGAACCTGGCCGCGCCGTCTACGCCGAGCAGTTGCTGACCGACCTCCTGTCGACGTCGCTGTCGCCACAGCGACTGAATGCGATTCTCCTGGGGCTGTTCGCGGCCACCGCACTCCTGCTGGCGGCGCTCGGACTCTACGGCGTGCTTTCGCAACTGGTTTCCGCTCGCCGCCGCGAGATTGGCGTTCGCATGGCGCTCGGCGCGCGCCCTTCGCGCATCCTGTCAGCCGTCGTCGCACAGGCTGCCGCGCTCACCGGGGTCGGGATCATGGCCGGTGTGTGCGCGTCGCTCGTCCTCGCGCGATTCATGGCGACGCTGGTGTTCGGCGTTTCGGTGCGCGATCCACTGACATTTGCGCTGGTGCCGCTCGTGCTCGCCCTGGTGGCCGCCATCTCGGCCCTCGTCCCCGCGCGGCGCGCGGCGCGCGTCGACCCAATGGACGTCCTTCGGGATTAGGGATTCGGGATTGGGGATTCGTATAATCCCTCAGTGCGAATCGTTTCGTCTGCGCCGACCCGCATCGATCTGGCGGGCGGCACCATCGACATCTGGCCGCTGTATCTCTTCCACGACGGCGCAACGACGGTGAACCTGGCGATCAGCCTGCGCGCGCACGCGCAGCTGGAATCGCGAACGGACGGGCGTGTCGAGCTTCGATCGATCGACACCGATCGGATCGTGACCGCCGATCGCTCGTCCGCACTGGACGGCGGCGGCGAGCTCTCGCTGCTGGCGCTGCTGGCGCGCCACTACGGCCTCGAGAACGCCACCCTCACCACGCGTGGTGAATCACCGGCGGGCGCCGGCATCGCCGGCTCGTCGGCGCTGACGATCGCGGTGTGCGGCGCCCTCGCGCGGTGGAGCGGTCAATCCGGCGACGCCGATGCGCTCCTGCAGGTTGCGATGAACGTGGAGTGCCAGGCGATCCGCGTGCCGACCGGCGTCCAGGACTATCGGCCGGCGCTGTACGGCGGGGTCGCGGCGATCGAGCTCCGCGTCGAAGGGATCAAGCGCGTCGGAATCGACGTCGATGCGGCCGAGCTCGAGCGCCGAATCGTGCTCGCCTACACCGGCGCTCCGCGGCACTCGGGCACCAACAACTGGGAAATCACCCAGCGCCACATCGACGGCGACCGGCACATCTTCGACTGCTTCGAGCGGATCCGCGACACCGCGGTGGCGATGCGCGGGGCCCTGCAGCGCGGGGATTGGGACGAAGTCGGCAGGCAGATCGCCATCGAATGGGACAACCGGAAGCGGCTGGCTCCCGGCGTCACCACTCCGACCATCGAGAGCCTCATCGCTCGCGCCACGGCGGCCGGCGCCACCGGGGCGAAGGTCTGCGGCGCCGGGGGAGGCGGCTGTCTGTTCTGTTACGGCCCCCCGAAGGCGCGAGAGGCGATCGCGGAAGCGCTCGCCGCCGGGGGCGCGCGACTTCTGGACTACCGCGTCGAGGCTGAAGGCTTGCGGCTTGGATAACCAGGCGATTGCGCGCATCCTCCGGGAAACCGCCGACCTCCTGGAGATCAAGGACGACAACCCGTTCAAGATCCGCGCGTACCGGAATGTCGCGGACATCGCGTCCAATCATCCCCACGACCTCGCCCGCCTCGACGAGACCGGCCTGCGGGAAATTCCCGGCATCGGCAAGGACCTCGCGGCGCGGATCGTCGAAATCGCGCAGACCGGCGACACGGCATACCACCGCGAGCTCGTCGCCGAATTCCCGCCGACCATTCTCGACCTGCTGCATCTGCAGGGCGTCGGACCCAAGACGGTGGCGACGTTGTATCGCGAACTGGGCATCCGCACGCTCGAGGACCTCGAACGCGCGTGCGCCGACGGCCGCATCCGATCGCTGCGCGGGATGGGAGCGAAGAAAGAAGCGCTGATCCTGAAGGCGCTGGACGAGCGGAAGCGGTTCGACGGGCGCCACCTGCTGCCGGACTCGCACAACGCGGCGGCTGCGCTCGTCTCTTTTCTGCAAGCTCGCGCGCCTGAAGCCGTCATCGAGCCGGTCGGCAGCCTGCGCCGCGGCTGCGACACGTGTGGCGATCTGGACCTGCTGGCGTCTGGGGCGCCGGCGTCGCTGATGGACGACTTCGTGGAATATCCGGAAGTCGAGCGCGTACTCGGGCATGGCGACACGAAGTCGAGCATCCTGATTCGCGGCGGCTTCCAGGCGGATTTGCGTCTGGTCGCCGCCGACAGCCGCGGCGCTGCCCTGCAGTACTTCACCGGGTCCAAGCCGCACAACATCGCGCTTCGCGATCGGGCGATCGGCCTCGGGTTCAAACTCAACGAATACGGTGTGTTCCGCATCGCGGACGATGCGAAGGTCGCCGGCGAGCGCGAAGAGGACATCTACACGGCGCTGGGACTGGATTGGGTCGCGCCCGAGCTGCGCGAGCTGCGCGGAGAGATCGAGGCGGCCGAATCGAGGACACTGCCCCACCTCATCGATCGGGCGGACCTCCGCGGGGATCTGCACACGCACACGACCGAAAGCGACGGTAAGGACGAGCTGCGCGCGATGGCGGCGGCCGCGCGGGAAGCCGGTCTCGAGTACATCGCGATCACAGACCACAGCCAATCGCTGGCGATGGCCAACGGGCTCGACGAGCAACGGGCGCTCGCCCACGCCGCCCGCGTCCGCGCTCTGGACGCCGAGGGGATCGGGATACGGCTCCTCGCCGGCATCGAATGCGACATCAGATCCGATGGGTCGATGGATCTGGCGGACGACTGCCTGGCGGCGCTCGACATCGTCGTCGCCTCGGTGCATTCCGGATTCAATCAGGACCGCGCGGAGATGACCGAACGGATCCTGAAGGCGCTCGCCAACCCGTACGTCGATATCCTGGGCCACCCGACGGGTAGAAAGCTTCTGAAGCGGCCGCCGTATCCTGTCGACATGGAAGCGATCGTCGACGCGGCGGCCGGGCACGGGGTGGCGATCGAGATCAACTGTCAGGTGAATCGCCTGGATGTCAACGACGTGCACGCCAAGCTGGCCCGCGATCGTGGCGTGCCGCTGGTGATCTCGAGCGATGCGCACTCCAGGGATGCCTTCGCCCGTCTGCGGTGGGGCGTCGTCGTCGCGCGGCGCGCGTGGCTGGGACCGGCCCAGGTGCTGAACACCCGGCCGTTCGACCAATTCAAGGCGTCTCTCAGGAGGCGACGGAGCGCGACGGCTTCAGCCGAGCGACACTCATGAAGCTGCCCATGCTCTCGGCGGATGACAAGCTGGCCGAGATCCGGCGTTTGTACTTCCAGACGACGCGCCAGACGATCCATGCGGATCTGGCGCGGGCCCTCGATCTATTGAAGTCCATGCACAGCGAAGAGGAGCGCGAGCGGGCCACGGTCTATATGGAGGGCCTCGCGCAAATGCGCTCGGACTGGAGCCGCGGTCAAAAAGATAAGAGTAAAAAGAGAAAAGGCAAGAGCCGGACGTGATAGAACCTCGAGGGGGCTATGAACAGCGTTGGCCTGCTTGGTTTCGTGGTGCTGCCGGCAATCACCATGACACTGGTCTACCAGCCGATCCTCGAGCGGCTGTTCGTGGCGCTGGTATCCGCATATGCGAAGGCGGACGTCGCCAAGCGCGTCTCTGCGGCGATCGTCGACGCCCTGCTGATCGCGACACTACTGATCCTGTTTCGCAGTTCCGAGTCGGTGGCGTACGTCATCGCTGGCGGCGCCTACCTGCTGTTGCGAGACGGCGTGGCGGGCCGCAGCGTCGGCAAGTTCTTCTGTAGCCTCGTCGTCGTCAACCTCGAGACGGGTCGGCCCTGCGGGCAGATCGGGTCTGTCCGGCGGAATGCGTTGTTCCTGTTACCTGGAGCAAACGTGGTCGCCGCATTCCTCGAAGCGCGCACGATCGTGCGAGACCCTCAAGGCCAGCGATTGGGCGACCGGCTGGCGCTGACGCAGGTGGTCGAAGGGTTTGGCGCCAAGGATGTTGTCGCCAGTGCGCAGGAGTGGTGGCTCGACTTTCTCTCCCAGCTCGATGGCACCCCGCGAAGGCGCCGTCGTGTGCCGGCAAAGTCAGGCTCAGCGTAGAATGTGCGCCGCGACACCGCTCCTCCGCGCGTTTCCCATTAAACCTTTGAAATCGGTCCGCGGCTATTTCCGGGCGATGGCATGAGTCTGCGCCGCGATGACCGGATCGATCGTCGGACGTTCATGTTCGGAGCATTCGCGGCCGGTGTCCAGACCGCGAGTGCCGACACCGCTCCCAAGACGTTCTCGCAATGGCTGGCCGCTTCGGCGAAGGCACGCGAAGCTGCCCTGGCATCCTGCCTCGATCGGATCCGCGTCCTCGATGGCGACATCAAAGCGTGGGTCCAGGTGCTCCCACAGTCGCCGACCGGTAAGGGGAAACTCCTCGGCATCCCGTTCGGGGTGAAGGACATCATCGAAACGAAAGGCCTGGCGACGGAGTATGGGTCGCCAATCTACAAGGGTCGGCTTGGAACAGCCGACGCGGCGATCGTTCGTCAGCTGCGGGAACGGGGTGGTGTGCTGCTGGGCAAGACACACTCGACAGCATTCGCCTATTCGGATCCCGCACCGACACGCAATCCACGCGACCTCGCACACACGCCTGGTGGCAGCTCGAGCGGATCCGCCGCGGCCGTCGCGGCCGGTATGGTGCCGGTTGCACTGGGAACACAGACGGGAGGCTCGGTGCTGCGGCCGGCGTCGTACTGCGGCGTGACCGGCTTCAAGACGACCTACGGTCTCCTTTCGATGGATGGTGTCCTGCCGTTCGCCAGGAGCCTCGACACCCTGGGATTCTTCACACATACCGCCGCCGACATGCTGGCGTTCTGGGGGGCGATCGGACAGCCGGTCGGCCGGGCCGAAGACGTTCCGTTGGCGGTACCCGACCCCGCTCCAGACGTCGAACCGGACATGGCGTACGCGTATCGCGACGCGGTGGCGCGACTGCTGAAGGCACGCTACACAATCCGTCCGATTCCCATCACCGCTATGCTCACAAAGCTGCGTGATGCGCAGCGGACCATCATGTTCTACGAAGGCGCACGCTTTCACGAAGAGCGCTTCAAGGAATATGGAACACGTCTCGGGTCGATGGGCGATCTCGTTCGTGACGGCCTGCAGATTTCGGCGCAGCAGTTCGACGACGCGACGCGGTATGTCGCCGAGTGCCGAAAGACGATGACGGCGCTGTTCAAAGAGACGCCGATCGTGCTCGTTCCCGCGGCGACCGGATCCGCGCCCCGTGGACTGGCGTCGACCGGCGATTCACGGATGAACGGACCGTGGACCGCTCTGGGCACTCCTGCCGTCTCGATTCCGATACCGATGCCGAGCGGGTTGCCACTAGGCCTCCAACTCACCGGCAATCACGGCGACGATGCGCGCGTCCTTCAAACCGCTGCCCGGCTGGAACGCACGCTGCGAACCATCTTGACGCCGTGAACGCGCGCGCCGGCACCTGACAAGCGGCCTTCTATCGGACGAGCTTGCTTCCGGGTGGTCAGCGTAGAATGTGCGGCCTGAGGCCGATGAAGCCGCTGCCGTTTCGCGCGCGACTCGAGGACTACGAAGGGCAAGCCCGCGAACTGCTCGAGGGACATCGCACCGGGGCCGCCGACGCGATTCGGATCATCCACGAACACCACCCGCGCTTTCTGGACGAGACGATCACGTGGCGGCCGAAGTTCATGTCCAGCGCCGACGTTCAGAAGGCGCCCTTCGATCTCGACGACGCTCGGCTCGCCCTCGCGCGCTGGTATACCTTTGCGGACTGGGCGGCTCTCAAGGAATACGTCGACGCCGTCAGCGTCGATGGCCCGGTCTTCTGGTTCGAGTCGGCTGTCGAGGCCGTCGTCAACGGCGACCTCGCCACTCTTCAATCGCTCCTGCGTGAACACCCGGAGCTGATTCGGGCGCGATCGACGCGCAGAACGCCGCACGATCCGCCGGTGCATGCCGCGACCCTGCTTCACTACGTCGCCGCCAACGGCGTCGAGGGCCACCGTCAGAAGACGCCGGCGAATGCCGTCGAAATCACGCGAAGGTTGCTCGAGGCTGGCGCCGAGGTCGATGCCACGGCGGGGATGTACGGCGGGCAATACGCGACGATGAGCATGCTCGTGTCGAGCGCGCATCCGGCCAAGGCCGGGCTGCAGCCGGCACTCGCCGAACTGCTGCTCGATTTCGGGGCCGCCATCGAAGGCCTCGGCTCCGAGTTGTGGAAGTCGCCGTTGATGACGGCGCTGGCTTTTGGCTATCAGGACACCGCCGAAGCGCTGGCCCGCCGCGGCGCACGCATTCGCACCGTCGCGGCCGCAGCAGGCCTGGGGCGTCTCGATGATGCGGTTCGGCTGCTGCCGGAGGCGGACGCGCTGGACCGTCATCGGGCGCTCGCTCTTGCGGCGCAGTTAGGACACGTCGAGATCGTTCGACTGCTGCTCGAGGCCGGCGAAGACCCGAACCGCTACAATCCCGACGGGAATCACGGTCACTCGACGCCGCTCCATCAGGCGGCGTTCGCGGGTCACGAGACTGTCGTCCGCCTGCTGGTCGAGCGAGGCGCGAGGCTGGACATCCGGGACACGGTCTGGCATGGCACGCCGCTCGGGTGGGCTCTTCACAGCGCGAAACCCAAACAGCTCGCCATCGCCGCGTACCTTCGCGAACACGGGGCGACCGACTAGCCGCCTTTTCTGATATGCCCCTTCTCTTCTCTTACGGCACGCTGCAGCAGGACGCCGTTCAGCTGTCGACGTTCGGCCGGCTGCTCCACGGACAGCCGGACCAGCTCGTCGGATTCGAGCAATCGTTGTTGAAGATCGAAGATCCCGAATTCGTCGCCACCAGCGGCAAAGCGCATCACGCGATCGTTCGCTTCAACGGAAAAACCGACAGCCGAGTGAGCGGCACGGTGTTCGAGCTGTCCGAAGGCGAGCTCGCCAGCGCCGACCGCTACGAACCCGCCGGTTACAAGCGGATCTCGACGAAGCTGGCGTCAGGCAAGCAGGCGTGGGTCTACGCGGCCGCGCCGAACGTTCAGCAAGCGGTTCCGTTCTTCAACGTAACCGACATCGAGGCATCCCTGCGCTTCTACGTCGAGGGCCTCGGATTCGCGATGACCATGCGGTGGGCACCTGAGGGACGCGTCCGCTGGTGCTGGCTTCAACTCGGCGAAGCCGCGGTCATGCTCCAGGAATACTGGCGGGACGGACGCCCGGCGGGCGCGCCCGCGGGACCGCTCGGCCAGGGTGTGTCCGTCTGCTTCATGTGCGCCGACGCCATTGCGATCTACCACGAGGTGACCTCGCGCGGGATTTCCGCGGCCCGTCCGTTCGTCGGCAATGGCTTGTGGGTGACGTCCGTTCAGGACCCGGACGGGTATCGCCTGGAGTTCGAGAGCCCGACTGACGTGCCCGAGGAGACGGAGTACACCGGCTGATCAGCCCCGCGTGTTGGCGACGACCCGCTTGCGCGCGGCGACGCGCAGCGGTTCGGGCACGTTGCGATCGACCGACAGCATCTGCAGGTCGCGGCTGCTGAGGCGGGGCATGAAGTTCAGGGTCAGGGCGAGCGGCGTCTTCGGATTCTTCGTGAGGCCGAGGATGACGTTGTAGTTCTTGGTCCATGCGCGGTTGCTGCCGATGATACGCAGGATCTCGTCGGAGATACTCGCCATCCGCGCGAACGCTTCGACCTCCGGTTCGCTCAACTTGGGACTGCTCAGCACGGCCGAAGCAATCATCTTGTTCGGATCGCGGATCAGGAGGGCGCGCATTTCCCTCGAGCCCCGTACCGCCGCCTTCAGGCGATCCGAGAACCCCATCTTCGCCAGCTTCTGCGTGGCGGTTTCCCGATCCTCGTCTTCGCTGCCAAAGTCTTCTTCCACCGCGGGAGCGACCAGCGGCTCTTCGGCGTCCAGGACCACCGGCGCGATCTCGTCGGGAAAGATCCCGCGATCGCCGAAGAACTCGCGCAGGTCGAGCGGCGTGTCCGCGCGGCCCAGGAACGCGGCGAGTGTCTCGTGCGGAATACGGCTCAACGTCTCCTCGGCGGCGTCGCGGATCTCCCGGTCGGGATCCTCGACCAGCAGCGCGAGGATGGCAACCTGCTCGTACGCGCGCGTCGTCAACGCGCCCTGTGCCGCTTCCAGGCGCACCTCGCGCTCGACCTCGCCGCGCTTGAAGAACTCGAGGAGCGGGGTGGGGCCGATCACCGGACGAGGTAATCCCTGAAGTTGTTCGGGGTGACGTGTGTGGTGACGACTTCGCCGGCCCTGCCGAGCGGTCTGGCGGCGGTGCCATTCAGCGTCATCGAGATTGCGGACGCATCGCCGACCGTCAGGACCATCTCGCGCCTCACGTCGAGGGTCTGCTGCTCGCCCGCCTGTAGAAGCCGGTCGAGTGTTTTTTGTCCGTCGATTGTCGCCGTCACCCAGCAGGGCCGCTTCACCGACAAGGCAACCGTCAACGTGTCACGCTGCGGAGCCGATGAGGCGGGGGCGATCGTCGGCGTCTCGGCCGGAAGGGCCGTCGTCGGAACGACCGCGGGAGTCGAGATGACCGCCGGTGGCGGCGCCGGCGGCTCGATGGCCGGTTGCGTCCGCGCCGGTGCGGGTGCCAAGGTCGCAGCCGGTGCCGGCGCCGGCGTATCACGCACGCGCCGGCCGGTACCCACCCAGAGCATCGCGCCGGCGATGGGAATGCTGATGGCGACCAGCGAGAGATACGTGCCAGCCCGACGCCGATCGCTCTCGAGCAGCTCGAAGTCGTCGTTTCGCTCAGAAGTCGGGTGGCCGGCCGTCACCGAGTCGTTCGGAAAGGCGGCCATGAAGTCCTGGATGGTCGCTTCGGGGTCGAGGCCGACTTCGACGGCGTACGATCGCACGAACGCGCGGCCGAAAATGCCACCGGGCAGGCGCGAGATGTCGTTGCGCTCGAGCGCGTCGAGCACGCCGACAGAAATCTTCGTCGAGCTGGCGATTTGACGCAGCGTAATACCGCGCCGTTCCCGCGCTGCACGCAGTCTGCTGCCGAAATCGCCGGGCGTTCGATCTGCAGACATGACCGCGATGGCGTCGACTATGTTAGGGAGCCGGTGTGGGGCTGTCAAACGGCAAGAACAGCCCGATGCCCGCAACGCCCGCGGCACCGGCCGCCGCAACATCGTCGAACCGGTCGGCGGTGACACCGCCAATCGCCAGAACGGGCGCTGGCGACGCGCGGACAATCGCTCGCAGGCCTTCGATCCCCAGCACCGTCGTACCCGCCGCCTTCGACCGCGACGGAAACACGGTGCCGGCAATCACGTAGTCACAGCCCTCGGCGGCCATCGCCTCGGCGGGGGCGTGCACCGATCGTCCAATCAGGAACCCGTCGGGCACGATGCGACGCGCGTCGGCTGTCGGTATCGAATCAGCGCGCAGATGGACGCCGTCGGCACCGCACGCCAGCGCCACATCCAGCCGATCGTTGACGACGATTCGCGACGTCGTGCCGCGCGCGAGCGACATTGCAGCGTCGACGAGCGCGGCGAGTTGGCCGGCTTCGAGATCGCGCTCGCGCACCTGAATGAAATCGACGCCGGTGTTGACGGCGGTCTCGAACTGGGCCAGCAGGAGTTGTCGGGCGCGATCGAACGACGCGTCGGCTCCCGCGAGCCGCCGTCGATCCGTCACGAGACACCGGATCACTGCGGCGTGCCCTGATCGCGAATCGACAGATCGGTCGTCTTGCGCCCGTCGCCGAACTCCGGACGTGAGGGATGTGCGGGGCGGCCGGCGAATACGATCGCGAGGTCGGCAAACCCGGCGTACAGATTGACGAGACCGAGGCCCGTCACAGCGCCTCTGACGAAATTGTTCGTCAGCAGCTCACGCAGCGCCGGCCACGTCATCGCGAAGTAATTCCTTTCCCAGAAGGCCGACCACGGCAGGACGACGAGCAGCAGACCGACCTCGAGGAAGAACGCTACGTAGAGGAGGCGACGGGCCAACTAGCCTCCCGTTCCACTCTTCTTCGGCGGCGGTGGTGTCGCGCTGTCCTCGAGCATCAGGCTCAGATCCAGTTCCACTTCACTTTCGTCGTCGGTCTCGGGACGCGCGGCCGGCGACGGCGCGGGCGACTCCAGATCGCCGAGGATGCTGTCGAGATCGATGGCATTCGCGCTCAGCTGGAACTGGTGGGCCTCGAGCGGATGGCGCTTCGGTTGGGCCTTCGGCGGCTTCTTGACGGGTGGCTCTTCGACGACCGGCTCCGCGACGTCAACCTCCGGAACCGGCTCCTCCTCCGTCTTCGCCTCGACAGGCGCCTCGAACAGCTGCGGATCGCCGGCGAGCAGGAGGTCGGTGCTCGTGAACGGCGACTCGCCGCTGAGCCGGCTGGCGATCAGCGCGTCCGGGTCGGGCTCGCCGCTCAACTCGAGCGCACGCCGGAACCGCTCGATGTTCGAGTTGTCCCAAGGCTCGCGCGCCACGAGGTCCTCGGCGATGAACAAGGCCTCGGTCGCCGCGCCGGCCGCGATGTACGCGTCCGCCAGCTGCGACTGGGCGCTGTACATCGTCGCTTCGAGTCCGCCGTCGACGCAGATTTCGACCAGGCGCATCAACGCGGGAATGTGGTTGGGCACACGCGTCACGAATTCTTGAAGCGCGGCGGCGGCCGCGCCCCAGTCGTTCTCGCCGACCGCGGTATCGGCGGCGACCTCGACGACTTTGAAGCCGGCCTCGGGGGCGTGTTCCGCGATCGTCCAGCCGAGCTGCGCCACGCGATCGCGCCGCGTCCGATCCTGCTCGATCAGCCGGCGCGCAATCGACAGCCCTTCGTCAACCGATGCCGCCTCCCCGCGCAGCCTGATGTCGGCCACCGTCAGCAACAGCTCCGGATCGTCGCCCGCGGTGTCGACCGTCAGATACTGCGCCGCGGTTTCGAGATCGCCCTTGGCCACGAAGGCGCGTGCCAGTTCCGCCTTCAGTTCGGTGTCGGCATCGTTCAGCGCCACCGCGCTTCGAAGGGTTTCGAGCGCTTCTTCCTTGCTGCCCTGCCCTTCGAACGCCGAGGCCACGCTCCGGAACTGGTCGACCGACGTCGCGTATTCGCGGGCGCGCAGCAGTTCGCCGCCGGCGAGGTAAATGTCGAACAGCTGTTCCTTGACTTCTTCGTCTTCCGGGTTGAGCGTGGCGGCTTCGCGAAGCACGTCGATCGCCTGGGCCTGGCGCCCTTTGTCGGCGGCCAGCTCCGCGGCGATTTCCTTGAGGTCGTGCACAGCGCCGGCCTTGTCGCCCATTTCGACGCGGGCGCGGGCCGATTCGAGACGCGCGTCGTAGTCTTCCGGGTCGAGCGATCCGAGGCGCACTCTGGCGTGGAGGGCGCCGCGGGCGTCGCCTTTCGCCTTGCGAAGCTCGATCAGCGTGTTCAGGTGTGTCCGCGCGTCGGCGTACAACTTCTGATTGGCCAGAATCTCGGCCACCTGCAGCAGCGCCCGCTCGTGATCGGGCTTGAGCTTGAGGATCTTCTTGAAGATCGCGCCGGCCTTGGCGCTCGAGCCTTCCTCACTCAGGTTGTCGGCGATCTCAGTGAACTGCTCGATCGCCTTCTCGGTCTGGCCGGCGCGCGCGTACAGATCGCCGAGCGTATTCTTGGCGTTCCAGTCGCCGGGCGAATCCTCGACGATGCGCAGGTACTCCGCGATGCCGGCATCGAGCTTTCCCTGCCGGATCAGCTTTTCGGCGTTGCGCAGTGTCAGAGCGCGATCGATCGGCACCTAGTCCATCGTATCAAAGAGGGATGGAGGGCGGAACGAGCGGCGATGCACTTCCGAGTAGCCAAAGCGTGCAACGGCGTCGAGATGATCGGC
>Ga0111538_10003261_pt1 | contig 22756 bp, 17 predicted proteins | sample SoiMethybrSBSTD1_FD_79669 | JGI IMG/M metagenome (GOLD analysis project Ga0111538, IMG submission 79669) | Bulk soil microbial communities from a Populus tree surrounding site in Tennessee, USA - Soil MetaG P. TD hybrid SBSTD1 (version 2)... | ecosystem: Environmental > Terrestrial > Soil >...
GTTTGCGCATCGCCTTTGCCTGCGATGAGTCTGTTCGCACAGGAAAAATTGTGGCGTTATAACTCCTGGAATAACCAATAACGAACTCCATTTTACCACGGAGGCGCGGAGGCATAGAGTTTTCGCAAAGCTCAACGTATCCTAATCTAGAATCGCCCAACTTCGTGCCTCCAGGTCTCCGTGGTTAAGCATCAAATAGTGTTAATAAAAAATATTAAAAAAAACTTGTGTCGTCATTTGACGTCACATATATTTGTCGTCAAATGACGACACAATGATCTTAAGACGAGACATTTTTCAGGCAATAGCAGACCCCACAAGACGGTCGATCCTGGCCCTTCTTGCTGCTCAGACTATTACAGCTGGTGCAATCGCTGACCATTTCGATGGCGCCAGGTCTACCATTTCCAAACACATTCAAATACTCACGGAATGTGGTCTGGTGAAATCAACCCAACAAGGCCGTGAAATATACTACCAAATCAAAATCGAGAGAATGAAGGAAATTGATCTCTGGCTGGATCAAATACTTTTGATTTGGGAAGCACGCTTTGACAATCTTGAAAATTATATAGCAAAAATTCAAAACGATAGAAATCATGGAAAAAACAGAAAATCGTGAGCTGCGAATCACAAGAACATTTAAGACGTCCATTGAACTTATGTGGGAAGTCTGGACTGATCCCGAACACATTAAAAACTGGTGGGGACCAACAGGATTTACTTCAACGATTCACCACATGGACCTCAAAGAAGGTGGAGAATGGAAATTGACCATGCGCGGACCAGATGGAACAAATTATCCGAACAGAAGTATTTTCAAAGAAATTATTCCGTTTAAAAAAATCGTGTTTGAACATTTCAATCCGCATTTCACCACGACAGTTCTTTTTGATCCGTCAGCTGACGGAGAAGAAACCCATATGGACTGGACCATGCTATTCGATACAGCAGAAATGCGTGAAATCGTTGTCAAAGCTCACAAAGCTGAAGAAGGACAAAGACAAAACGTCGAAAGGCTTGAAAAATATCTTTCAAAACTTCACAGTGAAACAAAGGTGAAAGATAGTTTCTAGTTTCTGGTTTGAAGTTTGAAGTTCCCGCCAAGCTGTTCGGTGTGAGCTGATTAAAGGTACTAACGTACTGAGTATCTGTTTTTTTTAGTCATCTTGACTGATGGATGCCAGCGAAAGCTCACACGGTTATCGTCGGGTTTTCTTTCCTTAACCTTTGCCTTTTGTGATAAAACAAATAGGACCCGCTCAAGAATAATATCGCAACGAAAGGAAAGATCAAGGCCGTCAAAGATTGACCTGTAGCAATCTGAGAGTAAATGGCACCGATAATATCAAAGGCAAGTCCTGCATATGCCCATTCTTTCAGGCGCGGATATTTAGGAATAATAATGACGATCAGCGCTAGAATTCTGGCGACTCCCAGGAAGGGAGCCAGGTAAATGGGATAGCCAAGACGGACGAACTGCTCTGTAGAACCTGGATGTAATATGATGCCGTAGATAGATCCTATCCCTAAGCCTGGAATAAGATTGCCAGTGCAAATCCAATAGAAAATATTAATTTTTTTCATCGCTTATTTTTTTGGATCATAGCTGATCATCCATTGTATGCCGAACTTATCCGTGACAAAGCCAACGTAGGCGCCCCAAAACGCCTTGTTCATTGCCATGGTTATTTGACCACCCTGAGCCAGGCCATTAAAAGTTTTATCGGCCTCCTTTTCTGATTCGGTAGCTGCGGTAAGTGTAAAATTTGTACCCATTTTCAACGTCTGACCCATCGACTCTACGATGTCGGACGCCAATAAATGATTGTTACCGATTGGAAGGGACATGTGCATTATTTTTTGCTGATCATCTTCTCCAATCTTGTTTCCCCCAGCCATATCCTTGAATTTTTGGAGAACATTGAATTCACCTCCGAAAATTGATTTGTAAAAAGTCATAGCTTTTTCGGCGTTTCCCGAAAAGTTCAAATAAGGATTGATTGTTATCATTTTGTTGAATTTTATTGTTGTTATGAGAGCAAAATTATAGTCGCAAATGGGATATTGAATCATGTAAATACGACAAAGCATCATGGTGATCCCGACAATGTTTTTTCTGAAATTGGTCCTATGAAAGAAATAGCCATAATTATCCCTCACAAAACGCTCATATCCTCCCTGGAAGACACCAGGCATATGTTTTCAAGAGTGAACGAGCATCTCCAGCAACAAGGGAGGAAGATTTTGTTCAATATCAAATTAGTAGGACTAACTAGGGAAGTGAATTTGGGCAATGGGCTATACGTGGTAAAAGCAGATGCGGTGATCGAGGAAGTGATGAAACCCGATTTGATAATCATACCTTCAATCAATGAAGAAATCATTCCGCTCCTCACCTTCAATTTAAGATTCAATCCGTGGATCATTCAGAATTACCTTCAGGGGTGCGAAGTAGCAAGTCTCTGCACGGGTTCTTTCCTGTTGGCGTCGACCGGATTATTGAAAGAACATCAATGCGCAACGCACTGGCGATACGCCAACGAATTCAGAGCATATTTTCCAGATATCAAACTGGTGGACGATAAAATCATTACCGAACGGAACGGCATATACACCAGTGGTGGATCGACTTCTTATTGGAATCTCCTTCTACACCTCGTTGAAAAACATACTGACAAGGAAACTGCAATATGGGCATCAAAATATTTTTCCCTTGACATCAGCAGAAACAGCCAATCACAGTTTTCCATTTTTTATGGACAAAAAAAACACAGCGATTCTGAAGTATTAAATATCCAGGAATATATTGAAATGAATTATGCGGAAAAACTTACGGTGGAAACCTTAGCAAGCCGGGTAAATATGGGCAGGAGAACTTTTGAAAGAAGATTTAGAAAAGCCACCAATAATTCAGTTATTGAATATTGCCAGCGGGTAAAGGTAGAAGTTGCAAAGAAGCAGCTTGAAGTTGGAAGAAAAACGGTAAATGAAGTGATGCACGACGTGGGATATGGAGATATAAACGCATTCAGGGAAGTTTTTTATAAAATTACCGGAGTGACACCCGTGGAATATCGCCAAAAATATAATCGGTGACATAGCGGACTTCCCCCATATCACGTGATGGACATCAAATTTAAAAATTACAATTTGGGGAATCATGATCACCCAAGACCGGATACTTACATTTCCACTCATTATAGTTTTCGTCTTCACATCGCTGATTTCCTTCGCACAGGATTCATTCGCCATTAAAAATGTTTCCGTTATCGCCATGATCAAAGAGGAAGTGCTTCGGGATCAAACGGTAGTTGTGGAAAAAGGAATCATCAAAAAAATCTCACCCTCTGCAAAAACCAAACTAAGCAACGGCGTAAAGGTCATTGATGGCACGGGTAAATTTCTTATGCCAGGGTTGTTTGACATGCATGCCCACTTTTTCTACGAGCAGGGAGCGCACATCAACACCAACGAAACGGAACTTAAGCTTATGCTCGCGAACGGTATCACCACCGCACGGATCATGGCCGGGCATCCCTCCTACCTCCAAGCGAAAGCCAACGTAAAGGATGAAAAATGGATCGGACCTGAGCTGAACGTCGCCAGCCCGCAACTCGTTGGCAAGTGGCCTTTCTCAACTGAATTCAAAAACTATGAGATGGTTACTTCCGAAGCAAATGCAAATGAAGCTGTCGAGACCTTCAAACGACAAGGGTACGATGCGATCAAAATCACGTTCATGGTGAACATGCCGGTATACAACGCAATAGTTGCCGCAGCTGCCCGAGCGAAAATCAAGGTTGTCGGACATGTTGGTCCGTTGGTGATGCTGCCTGCTGCACTCGAAGCAAAACAACAGATCGAACACATGGACATGTTCATCGAGACATTGCTTCCTGACACTTCGTACAATCACGGACAAAGTGTTTCCGACTTCAATATCTACAGCAAAGCTGCTTGGGAGACAGTACCGCATTTGATGGAATCAAAAATTCCTGCGCTGGCCAAACGTGTAAAAGATGCGGGCATCTATGTAACACCTACCAACTACTTTTTTATTTCCAATGCAGGACTTCCGCTCACAGATGAAGAAATAAAGAACAAGCCGGACTACAATTACATTCCGTCCAACCTGAAACAGGAAAAGTGGAGATATCGCGACAGTTATATTAAAAAAATGGCGCCGCTGGCCAGTCGTGAAAAATATGTCCACATCCGGAAGCAGATGGTAAATGAACTTTGGAAGTCCGGTGTGCCGCTGATGGCCGGATCTGATTCGCCCGAATTTTTCATAGTAGCCGGCTTCGCATTGCATGACGAATTAAGAACCATGGTTGATGCCGGACTTACGCCATTTGCTGCGCTGCAAACGGCAACTGTCAATCCTGCAACTTTTCTAGGAATGAACAACAGAACAGGTACCATTGCAGTCGGCAAAGAAGCTGATCTAATACTTCTCGACAAAAATCCCCTCGACGACATCAACAATACCCGCAGCATTGCTGGGGTTTCTTCAGGAAATTCCTGGCTCATCAAAAGCGACATCCAGAAACTTCTCGAAGAAACCAAAAACATTCTTGGCAAATGAAGGGTATAGACTGCCGCGTATTTAATACCTGCAATCGGCAAGCCTCAGCTGCCTGCTGATCCCATAGTAATGTTAAATAAATCCGTTGATAAGGAATTATTTTTTTATGGAATATCCCGAGTAAAGAATATTCATATCGTTGCTGCCTACGAGCCGAAAGTTTTTGCCGAGTTCGGCATACGTCCATTCGCCTTTTACCCTCTTCCTCAGGTAACTGAGCATCTTAGGAATAGAAACATTAGGCGATGAGCCTTTATGTTCTTTCCATTCCAAACCATTTTTTAATAACAGTTCTTTGATCTCCGCTGGTTTGATGAACATTTCCCAAACATGGACCCTGGGAGGCATGAACGCCCAACGTTTCCATTCCTGCCATATTTTGATCGCTACCAGTTTGCTAATGAATGTTCTGTTCAGCGTGTCGTAGATAAAGACACCACCAGGTTTGAGAACTCTTGAGATTTCCGATATTACTTTTGGTAAGTCCTGCACGTGCTCCAAGACATCGCAACAAAAGACAAAATCAAACGAGCGGTCTGCAAAGGGCAGATTTTCGCCAGCTCCTTGCTCATACCTGATTTCAAGTCCGCTTGCCTTGGCGTGATTTGCCGCGGTTTGCCTTGACTCTGCCGAGGGTTCGATACCGGTCGTAGTAAATCCCATTTTACAAATTTCCTCCGTCAGTATCCCACCGCCACTTCCCACTTCCAGGGCGGTCTTTCCCTTCGGATCAATCCCCAGTCTTTTAATGGTGCTGCTTGCATAACCCACCCGCCAAGGATTGACTGAAGTCTTAAGCAGGTGCAAGACGGTATCCGGTTTCCACCAGATATCGCCATCGGCATTGTAAAGATTGTTGTCTATTTTTTTATAGACGTCGGTAGTTATTCTTTCCATAATCTTTTGATGGTTTAGGTTGTTCGGCTCCGTTGGATAGCCGCGGCAAAAACACCCCCCATCAGTACTCCCTCGCCGACGCGGCGTAACTGAAGTTAATACTTTTCACAAATCATTTTTGTATCGGGAAGTGAAATCGTCGTTGTTTTGTGTTCCGTTGCCAAAAGAAAGCCTTAATCAAGAATCGGTCTCCATTCCCAACAACCGAGGTGTTCATGCCTCACAAATTTATGCGCGGTTTTTTCTGGATTTGAAATACCAATAAAGAGGAATACCCGAAGCGGTGAGTAAAACTCCCAGAAGAGAATTTATCAACATTGACTTCCCTGATTGATAAAGATAAATATCACTCACTAATGTCGCTATTAGAAAAAAGAACGTAAAACACACAAAAATTGCCGGCACTACCGGATATCCCCATACTTTGTATGGCCTTTCGCGATCCGGCATTTTTCTTCTCAGCACAAAAACCCCCAACGCGCTCATCCCATAAAAAAACCAGCTTACGAAAATCAGCATGTCAGTAAGCATGTCAAATGAACCGCTCGTAACCAGGATAGCAGTCCAGATCCCCTGGAGCAAGAGTGCATTACCTGGCGTTTGAAAACGCGGGTGGACCTTTCCGGCAAAGGCAAAAAATTGTTTATCCTGCGCCATCGCGAATGTCACGCGTGCTGTCGCCAAAATATTCGCGTTGGTTGCTCCAAACGTTGAGATGATTACCATCAAAGCGATGATGCCGCCGCCAGCTGCGCCCATTACCAGCATGGCTGCGTCGGAAGCCACTACCGCAGACGTTGCAAGCTTATCAATTGGCAACACAAATTCATATGCCAATGTGATCACGGCATAGGTGACAATGCAGACTAAAAGTCCCAGCAGTAAGCCTTTGGGAATATTTCGCTGCGGGTCTTTTATCTCACCTGCCACAAATGTAATGTTGTTCCACCCATCATAGCCCCAGAAAGCACCTGAAGTTGCCGCAACGATCGCGGTAATGAAACCCCAGCCGTGGGGTACGATCACTTTTGAATTTTCAAAAAGATTTGACAAATGTCCTTCGCCAGAAAAAAGTAGTCCAATTGCGATTATAGCTATTGCCATAATTTTCAGAAACGTAAAAATCACTTGCACATTTCCACCGGAGCGTGTACTGCGGTAGTTAATAAAGGTAAGCAACGCCACGATAAAAATAGTGACGGACTTTACGCCAAAATTCTGGAGCGGAAAAATCCTGCCGATGAATGGAATCGTGAGACTGACACTCTTTTCAACGTCGGCGTCGAAACGTGGAAGTGTAATAAAATACTCTGTGTACGTTCCGAGCACGTATGCTACAGACGCATTCCCAGCTGTGTTGAAGACAGCAAATGCGGCCCAGCCATAAAGGAAGGCAAAGAAGTCACCGTACATCGCTTTGAAAAAAATAAACTGTCCACCAGTTTCGGGCATCATCGCAGCAACTTCACAGTTGCTTAAGGCGCCAAATAAAGTAATGATGCCCGCGCCCACCCACACCATCAGAAGCAGCTCCGGAGAACCGAGATAGTTCGCCATGACTGCAGGTTTCATAAAAATGCCAGAGCCAATGACACCACCCACGACAAGCGATACGCAAGTCCAGAGGCCCAGCGAAGCAACGAGTTTCGTTTTCGACATTACGCGTTGATGAATTTGGCGAGCAGCCTGTGGAAATGGTGCGTACCAGTTTCTCGTGTCACCGAATATCTTCCATGCTTATAATAGCGCGATCGAATTCCTTTTTGCACATTTTGAACAACGTCCTCATCTTCCATTTCTACCTGGTGAAGGTCGGCGCCAGCACCCTGGCGAAGCTTGTTTTCATCGAAAACGTAAGAGATAAAAGACACCTTCGTCCTGGATATCCCCAAGGGCTGAACATAATTTATGGAAAGGCCCCAAGGGTAAAAATTGAACATCATATTCGGGAAAATGAAAAAATAATAACCAGCGACTTTCTTTCCGAAATCCGGCGACGCTTTGGGAAGATCAAAGGCGAAATCATCATCCTTAGAAAATCCGATTTGCAGAATCGAATGCGAATAAATTTCAGTAGTGTAGTTGCCATAGTCGATCACTGAATTCAATCCAGCATGAACGAATGGAATGTGAAAGCCTTCCAAATAATTTTCACAATACAGTGCCCAGTTTGCTTCGATGACATAGTCACGCGAAAATTCTGGTCTGAACGCAAATTTATCCAGTGGCATCCATCCGATACGATCAATCATTTCCTTGAAAAAAGGCTGAGGATCAATTGACTTGCTCAAACTGGTGAACAGCCATTTGCCCCATTGAAAAAGGGGAAGATTTGGAAGGTTGTCGTCTGCGGTCGGGAAATTTTTGACTTCTTTAAATTCAGGCATCGACATGAATGATCCATCGAGATCAAATCTCCTACCGTGGTATTTGCAACGGATGTCGTTAAGCTTACACGGGTTCTCAACAAGCAAATTTCCCCTGTGAGTACACACGTTCGAAAGACAGTGAATAACTCCGGATTTATCCCGAGACAAAACAAGAGGTTCATTCAAATAGCTTTCAAGGAGACTAACTGGCGTGACCCATCCGGGTTCTTTGACCTGATCGGTATCGCCAGCATATTGCCAGGTTTTTGCAAAGATTTTTTCCTTAGAGAGTTCGTAGTAAACTGGGTTGAGATAGATTTCTGTTGAAATTGTCTTGGCCTGCGAAATTTCCGGATCAACTTCGAATTTATTCATAGCACTCAAGATAATGAAAAACATTCGGTTCGTGATTGGGTGTGACGAGCCACATGCTACCTGTCACAGTCAATTCCAAAACGAAGATACAATAAGCACAATATCCGTATGCCGGAAGGCACCTCATTACATCCTGCGTCTTAAAATCTGTCTTTGTTTCTCTTAGCAATAATTGCATGATTCGTATATTCGCAAAAGTCTATTTACTGCCAAACCGCAAGTGATTTATGATCATCAAGAATGTTGTCTCAAAATAAGAGACGGAAATAACAGTAGAAGTTTTGCCCTTTAGTTTAAACTTTACTTTTTTAAATGAGGATACTCTTAACTATCCAACTGGCTTTTTTTTTGTCCTCTGCCTACGGACAGATCGTGTTAGATTTTTCCGAACATGATTTTGCTCGGGGAAAGGGCAGACTAAATGGTCAATGGGAATTTTACTGGGACCAGCTTCTTTCTCCCAATGATCTGAAATCGGGTGCGCCTCCTGGAGACCTGTTGCATGTTCCTTTTTCGTGGACCCGCGATGGAAAGTATTCCAATCTTGGCAAAGCCACATATCGTGTAAAGGTCAGACTGCCTGAAAGGGATAATACTGACCTGTCCTTCTATTTTCCACCTGTGCGTTGTGCTGCCAAAGTTTGGGTTAACGGTATTTTGAAGGATAGCATAGGCATTGTCGGCAATCGCGAGAATTATCATTCACGGCTCTCGGGATTGCTTTTATCTGTTCCTACGGAAAGGGAAGTTGAATTAGTTATTCAGGTTGTCAATTACGACTATTTGAATGGAGGCATAGTCAGCGGAGTATGGCTTGGAAGAACATCAGAAATTCAGCGTGAAATAAACATCAAAAGTGGACTTGATACAATCTTTGCCGGAAGTCTTTTAGCAATGTTTGTATATCTCGCGATGATGTTCTTGCTATACCGGCGCGGACCTTCATTTCTCTTTTTGGCCATGATTTGCCTTTGCGTCGCGCTGCGCACTGTCGTTATTGAAAGTGGTTCTGTTTTGCTCCCGCAAATGTTTCCTTCATCAGGATGGGCGATATGGAAAAAAATTGAATTCCTTTCAGTGTATGGAATTGTTGCCCTTTTTCCGCTTTATGTGAGCAGCGTCTTCCCCACTGTATCAAGGAAGAAGATTGACTGGATATTTATCACGCTCGCGTCGGCGTTATGCGCCGCAGTGATCTTAACGCCGCATTATATTTACGGATTACTCCTTGATGTCGCTCACATTGGATTGCTTGGTGGTTTTGCGTATGCAGTTTGGGTAATTTCCAAAGGGCTGAAACAAAAAATTCAGGATGCCAGAATATTGCTGACTGGAGTGCTGGCAGCGTTTCCGTTTATATTCTTAGAAATTATAAAGAACACCAGCTTTCTAAATGTCCGAATACCCTTCACGTACTTAGTTGAGTTTGGTGTTCTGACGTTTTTACTGTTTCAGGTTTATGTTTTGGGGAACCACTATGCTAAGGCATATCATAGTCTGGAAAAGCTGGTGGATGAACGAACGGTGGAATTATCGCAGGCCAACAAGATAAAGGATAAACTTCTCTCTATTATTTCTCATGATATTAAAGGCCCATTCAACTCATTGCGTGGGATCATAAATTTATTTAATCAGGGATTTATCAAGGGAGAAGAATTGGGTCCTATCATGACACAAATTGAAAGTCAGATGGGAATTACCAATCTCCTTATCGAAAACGTTTTATTGTGGGTGCGCAGCCAAATGGCTGGGGTGACTATATCGGTTGAGCCGGTGTTGCTTGCCAACCTGGTAAACGAACACCTTTCGCTTTATGAGACTACAGCCGCTGGAAAGAAACTTCAACTCGTGAACGAAATTGATAACGAATTGTCTGTGAACGCGGACAAACACGTGTTAAGTCTTGCCCTAAGAAATCTGATTTCCAATGCTATCAAGTACTCATTTGAAAATGGAAAGATCAGAATTTCAGCCCATAAGACCGATGGTCATGTGTCGCTTTCAATTTCCGATAATGGAACGGGAATGTCGGAATCAACACTGACCAGATTGCTTCAGCAAGAAGCCTTGACCAGTGAACTCGGCACACGAAACGAGATGGGCACAGGTCTGGGGTTGATGGTTAGCCGTGAATACTTGCTGAAAATGGGAAGCGACCTCACCGTAGAAAGTATTTTAGGTAAGGGTAGCACATTCAGAATTAGTTTGGCGTGTTTGGGTTAGGGTGCATTCAGTGAAGGAAAATACAAATTGAATGCACATTACCACGAAGATGCGGAGCTTCAGACAAGTGAAAATTTCGAACGATACATACTCGGCGAAAGACCGGTTTCAGATTTGAAAAGCTTGTGAAACGAACTGACGTCATTGTATCCCACCTTCCAGGTGATTTCATTGAACGAAAGTTTTTTCGATTCCAGTAATCGCTTGGCATTTTCCACGCGTACCCTTTTTAGGTACGTCAGTGGTGTATCTCCTGTGGCTAACTTGAAGCGTCTCATAAGTGTTTTCTTGCCGAGATTGCTGACTTCAGCAACTTGATCGAGCCTCACGTCAATTTGAAAGTTCTTCTCCAGCCAATTTTGTGCTTTCTCAATTTCAGAATCACCGTGCTTTTTTGGAAATTGGTACATTTCATAAGGGCTTTGAATTTTTCGGCCGGAATCGACCAGAAATATTTTCGAACACTTTAATGCAAGGTCTTTTGAACCATGTCGCTCGATAAGAAAAAGGGCAAGGTTAAAGTAGGCCGTTACGCCTGCTGCTGAAATGGTGTCGCCTTCGTCGACAATAATTCTTTCAGGCTGCACGAGTACATTCTTATAACGCTCCCTAAATTTGTCCATCAGGTTCCAATGTGTGGTTGCCCTTCTATTGGCTAGAACTCCTGTTTCGGCCAATATGAAATTACCGTTACATGCGGCAGCAAGCTTAATTCCTTTTTTAAATTGTTGACGTAGCCAGGCAATGCCACGTTTTTCTCTTTGCAATATTTCATCAACATCACCGATGAAGCCTGGAATATATATCAAGTCATAATTACCTTTTGCCCGGATGCTTCTGTTTGAATTAATTGAAAAACCGTTAAAGCACCTGACAGGCTTTCCGGTTTCAGAAATTGTTTCGACTTCAAACAAACTTCTTCCGTTGACCAGCCCTGACTGCATATTGGCTACAGAAAGGATATCAAGTACACCTGAAACCATCGATGCAGTGCAGTGCTGGTAAATAAAAATACCCATCTTTAAACTAGTCATACTTACTTACTCATTTAAGATGAAAGGCAATTCTTGCAACTCTTCCTCCACGGTAAGAGAACGAAAACTGTTTTCAAAGGTGAAAATAAAATCTCGTTTTTCTTCTTCAATTATTCCACGTTCGTCCATTGCATTCTCTATTATTTCCATAAAAGTATTCCATTGTTCATGCGTAATATTCAGCCCACGATGGACCATCGCAAGAGGTCGCCCGATGTAGACTACGGGTCCCTGAAGCGCACTACAGATTTTATCCACAATCAATTGACGCTGCCGGTATTTGCTTTCATGAGAATGACCGATAAAAAAGTGCGTCAACGCTGGATGTGCTGCCACGCGGGGAAAAGCGAAATCAACAAAACCAGCAATCGAATCGTAACCCCCAAGGCGCCTGTAGAGCGGAAGTTTGAACATCCCATTATCATGCGACATTTTTTCAGGCACTTCCTGGGCCACATCCCAATGTTCAATAATTTTGCCTTCTTCGATTCTGAAAAGATCAAAGAACGCGGTATGCTTGGTGCCAAATTTTCCTTCTGAAAGTGACAGCACGAAATTTCCTTCTCCAAATACATAATGTACTTTTTGAAATTCAATGTGCCTCCCCTCCTGCTGCAATTGTCTGACCCACGCGCTAATGGTGTTATCCAGGTTTGGATTATGCTGGATCACCTGCGGATGGACGTACGCTTGAATTTGATCAAACCGGCTATTTATAAGCACGTGATTAAGAAAATCTCTTACCAATGCTTTATTTTCAACAGTTTTGTTTCGATCCTTAATCGCTGTTTCACCATCGATCATACTGTGATTATTGACTGAGGGTTCTGGCTGGTCTGCAATTCCACTCCAATGCTCCGCAGCAAGTCCGTCTTCGAATCTGAAAATTTCAAACATCACTTTCCTGTTGGACCAGTGTACATCGTGGTGAAGGATTACATACTCCCCGTCTTCGAACGTTCTTATGTTTTTAATGACAGGTGCCGGTATTTCCTTATTCTTAATTTTACTTATCAGCGCCAGCAAACCTTTTTTTCCATCAGGCACCACTGGTGTATGCTGTATGTAGTTTTCCTTGACTAGTGTAGCCACTGTCTCTGTGTCGGCAGTCTCTACCGCCCTGTTGATCGCTGCTGCTTTTTCATTGTTCGTCATGGTAATTTTGCGTTTAATTTTATTTTTTTTTGATCATAGATACTGGTGTTTACAATCAACCTTCGTGGGATAAAAATCACCGTAGTTTTTAGGTTTTCATTTCTAATTTCTGATCCCATTGTTGGTTCAAAACTAGCAGCTTTGCCGTCTGGCATCTATTGGCTAAATGGACAATTAATTGGCGAAAATGGACATCTCGTACCCTTGTAGAATATTTTGCTAATTCTTTATTCCTGCAGACTCTCACTGTGCAGCGGACGGTCGGGCTTGTCAACAACCTAAATTTTGCAAAAAAAAGCGAAGGTGAACCAATTCTAACGTACGGAGTATATGTTTTAGCATGTTTTGGGTAGCGGTTAGATTGTGATGAATAGATTATGTCTCACATTCGCAAGAGAATCACCTAAGTGTAATCCTGGCTTAAACTTTTGATGTGACGAGGTTCGTCACCAAGATAAAAGTGGATGGATATTGCTTTCTTTCTATGGGGTAGAAAATGACTGAAAATCAATTAAAGTGAACAAATACGTTAAATACCCCACCTTTTGACCCCAATAAAATAGTATGATTAAATTAATTTTGCCTCCATAACCTATCGCAGTTTGATGACAGGGACGAATAATATTTCCCGAAATCGTTTTCGGAGCATCGCAGATTGATCGCTTGCGTGACCCCTCTGCCGGGTGTAAGGTTTGAACTTTTGTAACGGTTTGCAGGAGACTGCTTTAACGGATTTTTGTATCCGAACAGAGAAACCATACAATGAATGTAAAACCTTTACCAATTAGTCTAAAAACCGTAACAAAAATGAAAACGGTTTTTAATTTTTTGACCTTGTTTTGCCTGGTGAGTTCATCAGCAACATTTGCACAGGAAACGAAAACTGAAGAAGTCGATCTTTATGAACTTTCGCTCGAGGAGCTTCTGAACATTCCCATCAATTCGGCCAGCAAGAAAGATGAAACCCTTTTCGATGCTCCTTTATCAAGCTATACAATCACGCGCGCCGATATTGACAAGTCAGGTGTAACCAGCATTATGGAAGCACTTCGCTTAGCCCCCGGTGTTATTGTTCGCGAGCAAACGAATGGTGTATATGATATTCACATCCGCGGTCTCGATAACATCCTGCGTACCAGTGGGTCTTATACAAAGTCAAACCTGACGACACTGGTTATGATCGATAACCGTCCTGTATTCAATCACAATCTTGGTGGTACGTTTTGGGAGGCACTTCCAATTGATCTCAATGATGTTGAACGTATCGAGATTGTACGCGGACCTTCTGCCCCATTGTTTGGACCGAACGCTGTTACTGGCGTTATCAACATCATGACAAAAAGATCATCTGCAAAGACGTATGTAAACGCAAATGTTCAATACGGAGCGCCTTCAACTACTATTGCCAACGCGGCATTTGGTAAAAAGATCGGCGATAAGTTTAACTTCATCATTTCAGGAAATTATCAGGACCGAAAGCGTTTTGACGAAACCTATTACAATCCAGCAACCGGCAATTTTGAGGAATCTGATTTTATTACCAACGTATCTCAGTATTTCCCTGATCAGTCATTGGCCGTGAACCGTAAGGGGATCAATGGCTTTATCAACTTTAAGCCCTCTGATAAAATATCGTTCGACTTGAGCCTGGGCGCTCAGTCATCTGAAGCACAAAAGATATTTGTGTCAGGACAAACTCCATTCACAACAAACCTTACGCAGACACAGTATGCTAATCTTTCTGGCAAGATCCATGGCCTTGCCCTTCGCGCATCATATCTTAATGGACATGATGATCTGAATAAGAATCGTTTTCCTTCCCAATACAATTACAAGGTTGCTGATATAGTTGCTGAATACGAGATCGCCATTGGTGAGAAGTTATCGATTGTTCCAGGTCTCAGCTACCAGGACGTGACGTTCGATGACACTGATTATGCTGATGACGGTCCTACATTCCTGGGCGGAAAAGAAACGAACATCAATACCTCGGCAGGGTTTGTCCGTTTGGATGCAAAGCCTACAACAAACTGGAGGCTCATTGGTGCAATCCGTGCCGACAAATTTTCTTCGCCTGATGATATTTATCTAGCGTATGAGTTTGCTACAACATACAAACTTAATGAGAAGAACCTTGTACGTGCAGCATATACACGCTCCAACAGTGGCTCATTCATTGCGGTAAACTATCTCGACGTGCGTGTACCGGTAGCTCCAGGTGTTGACTTTCGACGTACAGGAAATCCTGATCATAAGCTATTTACAATAAATATGATTGAATTAGGTTACCGCGTTTCGTTAACCAAAAGCATTCATTTGGACATCGACTTGTTTAATCAGGTTGCTGATAACTATTATGCCGTACTCACAATGAGTCCGATCAGCCAGCAAGTATTAAATATTCCTACCTCAGCGGTTCAAAATGGTATTACCCTTGGTATCAACTACGTACCAAATGACAAGCTTCAGATAAAGCCTTTCGTTACTTTCCAGAAGACGGAGACAAAAGATCTTCCTTCAGCGTACGTGGCGGCGTCATTTAATCCTGCTGTAACTTATTCGACGAGCGACCATAAAAATACGCCTTCATTTTACGGAGGATATTTCATCAACTACAAGCCGTTGAACAAACTGAACATCAACCTTAATGGATATTACTTCGCTTCCCATCGTCAATACGATGTATCAGATCCAACGGCAACAGGTGCAGCGGGCGACATCAGCGGTAAGTTCACGGTAAATCTTAAAGCAAACTGGTCTGTAACAAAGACTGTCAGCTTATTCTTAAATGGAAGAAATATTTTTAACGACGATAGTCGTGAATTCTTCGGTGCAGATCAAATCGGAGGTTTATATACGGCCGGAGCGTCTTTCTCTTTAAACTAAGTTAGTCTCGTCATATGAATTGAGGCTGCTATCAAAAATGGCAGCCTCTTTCTAAAATATTTGGGCGTAGCGCGGTGTCAACCGATGTCGCTTTTGTGGCAGATACATTTCTTATTTTAGATTTACGATTTTATCTGTGCCTGCTGGCGGACCCAGTAATGAAAAATGAACCGCAAAGACGCAAAGGCGCAAAGACTAAAAATAGTTTTGTGGATTTAATTAATAACTGATTTTGAAATATCCTTTGCGTCTTAGCGCCTCTGCGGTTTAAAATTCTGCCTAAACATATTACTTCAAAACAGAAATCACCTCACGCGTACTAACCAACGCACCATCGCTCGAAAAACCTTCAACGACTATTTCAAAGTCGCCGATTACATCTGACGTGTAAAAGTCTACGGTCGCGCTTTGGTCCTTGGTTACCCTAACATTGGGATTCCAGTAAAGTTGTAGCCGATAGTCGGGAACTCTTTCTAACTTAAATTTATCAATTGAATAATCCGGGAAGAAATAGATCTTGCCTGACTGGATCTTCACAAGATTTTCGCTGTGTGATTTGATCGACGGCAAATCTTCAATCGCGCCTTTATAAGTTTTCACGCTGACGATCCCGTCGACATAAAGCGAACCATAGAAATATTTTTCAGTCACAATTTCAATCCGCTCTATCTTTAGCGGATCATATGCCATGAAGGTATTTGTGTTAAGAATTGGAACACCATCGATTAGCATCAGCGGCTCCTTTGAAGGCGGATCGCCAACGCCAGGACTAACAGCTTGTAAACTAAATGTATTTTTTGAATGTTTTACAACCACTTCAGGAATGTATTCTCTAAAAATGTCTTCCATTGTTGGAAAGCGTGTAAAGTCATCCAGCCTATAACTTTTATGGGGAAGATTGTAGAAGCTTGCAGACGGAGTCAATGGGACAGAATCCTTCTTTGCTGTATAGTAAGCATTTTCAATCTGAGTGTAAATATTTCTCTCCTCAATGATCGCCTGAAGGGCAGTATCAATTGACAATGGCGCAGGTTTGAATTTCGAATAATCACTCAGAAATGGATCATCTATTTTCAAGGTATAATTACTTATATCGTCCTCCTGGACTTGGAACATCATGGTGGAAGATTCTGGGATACGGTCAATGATCATAGCAAAATTGCCATTCTGATCCGTTGCCGTTGCGTGGAATACATAGTCTGACCCTGGAATTGTTGCAAGAATGTTTCTTTTTGAACTGCCTTGGCCTTTTGGCGCGAGCGTCCCGGTAATCAAATGACCACGAATTTCCGGGAGATAAGTTTTTGCGACGCCAGCGTATTGCGGATCCTTTTGGGAGGAGAAAGGAGGAACTAATGTTGAATCCCCGCCTGGATTAACAACTGATCTTTTAAGAATCGTACCGGCATCATCAAGTATTGTTTCTTTCTTACGAACTGAAATGGAAACAGACGCGAGGTCGTTGTCAGTTAATGTTACACTCACCTTTTCCCTCGCTTTAAATTTCTTACCGGATAATTTTAATTGAACATCATTTAATTGAGAAAGAGCGGGGACGTTTTCCTGAGGGATTCTTTTATAGCTATTCGATGAAGTAGTGGCAGATATTCTAAAGGGATTAACAATCGTTATCTGATTTTGAAAAAATGAATCTTTTGTAAAATTTCTCATCCATCGCGTATAGGCAATCAGCGTATAATTACCTGAGGAAAACGTAGACGGAATGAAATGGTCACCGTGCCCACTACCCTTCTGCAGAGAAATCTTTGTTTGAAATACTGGTGTGCCCAGTTCATCAATAAGCTCTACGTAAGCCACTTTGCTCAGCAACGTCGGTTTGTTATTCTTGCGCTGCTGACAAAATATTTTGAAATATAAAGTCTCACCCGTCATAAGAAAGGTGCTATTGGTTTGAACAAAGATTTGTTCGTTGTCCTGGTCCGAGACCTTATAATCGAGCGTGGCTGATTGATTGAATGCTGAACACCAGCTCATGATGAATGAAAAGAGGAGTAGGAATTTCATGTGATCACTTCCAGAAAGACGGTTTCACATTTGTTCCCTTATCAGTACAGTTACAGCAGAATTTTGGCATCAAATGCAGCGTTACTGCTCCGGCACCGGAAGTCTCGGAAATTTCCATGCTTTCATGATTTTTTTCCATATACTCACCAATGTTATTTATGGTGATATCTACAGGCACATATTCGGCACACACCGTAAGATATTTAGGAACCTTATAGCCACTCGGTGTGAAATCCGAAGGCGTAAAGAAGACTCTCTTTTCAGCGACAACACCCGCGTCAAAATATCCCAGCACCATTTCATCGGGATTTGTGTCCGATTGAATATTCCCCTGCACTGCGCCGGTTTGAATGTCAAACAGAGAGCCTTGCGTCTCGTTAACGTCATGAATCATTTTCCAAAAAATATAAGACGTTTCATCCAGTGCGTACTGACGTACAAGCAAACTATATTTGATACGCAGCACGTGTGACGTCGCAGGTATAAACCGCACGAGATGTTTTGTAATCTTATCAGATTGCAGGTTTGCTGTCGTCGCGATCACAATATTTTCGGATGTATCGGTAGCCCAACAATGATCTACAGGCTGATCGCGAAAAATAACTTCGTTACCACCAATCCATACGAAATTAGAGGGAAAAGGAGTTTGAATCTCATAGGTCTCTTCAAACTCCCACCTGTAAAATCTTGTAAGCCCAGATGGGTCTTCGGTGTCAAGGTAAATCTCAACGCCATTGCTTTCGTAGCCGCGATCACCGAAGTATTCGGCGTAGACATTTTTGATATCCGGTGTATTCTTGAATTTGACTTGAGCAGAAGTATATTTTCGGCCATCCCTGGTTTGAATGAACAACTGATAACTTTTGCCAGGCGCGCCGGCATAAATCGGCGTGGAATAGACACCAGGTTCATTTTCGCTAAGCGTCACAATGCCACCGCTATTGTCGTGGATAGTAACTGACGCACCTTCTTCAACAATGACCTCACGATCATTTAAGCGCGAAGTATTTGATAATAAAATCTTGTGATTCTTCGCTTCACCAGTTAAGTATCCCTCCACGATTAGTAGCTTATCGTATGTCACGGATTTAATTTCCACTGGTTCAATACAACAAACCATCAGCAACATCAATCCTAATAAACCCCTTCGTACAAAAAAACGCATAACTAAAAAGTAAAATTATAAGTGACTGTTGGAATAGGTGCCCCGAAAACGGAAAGCTTGTAAGCTTTGATTTCTTCATCCTTCGAAGTAAAGAATATCGAATAAGGATTGTCCCTACCCAAAACATTATAGATCGAAATGCTCCAAAAACTGTGAGCAAGTTTTTTTACTTTATGGTTGCCTTCTATGTTAAAACCCAAGTCAAGCCGCACATAATCTGGAATCCGGTAGGCATTTCTATCGGAGTAGTGTATACGATAACCATTGCCAAGTTTGTACAATCCGACAGGATAGGTCATCGGGCGCCCTGTACTGTAAACAAAATTAAATGACAAACTATATCGCCTAGTAACCCTGTAATTTGAAACCAAATTGAAGTCATGGGGCTTGTCATAGTTTGCCGGAAAGTAGTCTCCGTTATTCACACTTTCCGACTCCACGGAACTGTTCATTCGAATAAAGGTCCTGGAATATGTATAACTAACCCAGCCGTTGAGCTTGCCCGTTTTTTTTCGAAGTAAAAATTCGGCACCGTACGCTTTGCCTTGTCCCTGAACAACGTCCATTTCAATATTTTCATTTAGCAGCAATTCAGATCCGATCTTATAGTCGACAATGTTTTTAATATTTTTATAATACACTTCCACCGAAGCTTCAATACTGTTGTTCTTAATATTCTTGTAAAAACCTAACGAAACCTGATCACATGTCTGAGGTTTGATTGTGGGATCTGAGAGCTTCCATGTATTTGTGGGTGTTACAGAAATCGTGTTGGATAACATGTGAATATATTGTTGCGTCCGATTATAGCTTGCTTTTATAGACGTTGAATTGGTAGGCGAATATCGAACAGAAGCTCGCCACTCTGGAGCACTGTAGGTCTGAACAACTTCTCCGCTCTTGTAACTTAAGGTGTCAATGATTGTAGATTCATCTCGGCCCGCCCCGACACTGTATAGATAAACGTCGGCAGGGCCGAGCGCGGAAAATATCGAATAACGAATACCACCATAAACGGAAAACTTCGGGCTTATTTCAAAATTATCCGCCAGATAAATGGCGTTTTCAAGACCAGACTCTTTTACTAGATACTTTGGCTCCACTATCGATTCATCGGAAGCTCGTTCGCGCGTACCTGGACTAAGATTGTAAAGCTTTGCCTGGATGCCATAGTCTATCGTGTGTTTACCGAGGTATTTGCTGAAATCCCATTTGAGGTTGGACTCCTTTATATCAAACCCCAGGTTAAAAGCATTTTGAGGAACTGCCGAATAGAGAAGATTGTATTGATAATTACTATATGTAAGACTTAACGTGCTCTGTTGTTTGTTTCCTGTGTGACGCCACTGGAACGAGCCAAGGAGATTATGATATGAGAATAGTGAATCTGAGGACAGATTAAACTTATCCTTGCTATAATACGCTGTCAAATGAATACTATTTTTTTCATTCACATAATGCGTCAACCGACCAACAACATCGTAGAATGACGCTTTGCTGTTTTTAAGATTTGGATTGTCTAGTTGTTCTAATATCCAATTCGAATATGTAGTACGACCACCGACCATCAGGGAAGTTTTGTCTTTGACCAGTGGAACTTCCAGTGAAAGCCGCGATGTAACAAGTCCTAGTCCGCCCTGTCCGGAGAATTTTTTCAGATTACCATCTTTTGTTTGAATGTTGAATAGTGAAGAAAGTCGTCCACCATATTGAACAGGTATTCCACTTTTATAAAGTTCCGATGACTTGATAACGTCTGCATTGAAGATTGAAAAGAACCCGAGAAAGTGAGATGGGTTATATACGGGTGCGTCGTTCAGCAGTATAAGATTTTGATCTGAGTTTCCTCCGCGAACGTTCAAACCCGCTGAACCCTCTCCTATCGATTTAACGCCCGGCAATGCAAGCGCTACTTTTAAAATATCATTTTCCCCCAGCACCTTTGGTACGTTCTTTAATTGTTTCATATCCAACGCGACAGCTCCCATTTGCATGTTGCTCACGTTCAGATCGGCATCAGATTGAATTAGAACTTCTTTTAAAGCAATTATTTCCTCTTTAAGATTGAAATTCAGTTTTCCTTCACCATGGACAACAATATGTTGTTTCAAAGTTTTCATTCCTGTGAATTGGACAAAGACATCGTATGGACCCTGAGAAAGTGTGAGCATGTAGAATCCTGCGGCGTTGGTCGTGGTTCCAATCGCTCCACTCTTCACATAGACGGAAGCGCCTGAAACAGGCTCGCCGCTTTTTTCCTCCTTTACATAACCCGATAATGTAAATTTTTCATTGGAATAAAATGTTTGCTTAGTTCCTATCTGTATTACGGCATCCGGCAATTTCTCTGTTGATTCTTCCTGGAGATCTTCCCGCGTGAATGAATAATTAACCTCCTGTCGCTTGGAATCCTTTCCATCAGGCATAAGGATGATTTCACTTTCAATAATAGGGACGTTGTTCGTGAGAATGATACGATCTCCGGTAATGTAGAATTGGATCTTTGTACCCTTCAGGGTTTGTCGTAAAACATCCTGAATTTTTGCATCCTTGATCTCAACGGAAATTTCTAATGTATCAATCCAACTTTTAACATAAAAGAATTTATATGCAGAGCCGGCCTCAACCTTGGTAACGAATTTTTCAAACGGGATTTTGTCGAAAGAAAATGAAAACAAACTTTCCCTTGTCTGCGCGCTGCAGGGAAGCGACGCAAAAAATATCAGTAAACAAAATACCCTCTTCATTTCCGTTTGTTAAGAATAGCGTCGCAATGCCGGGCAGCCACTATTAAATCACTATCACTCTTCTTAATTTTTAAATTATTTTTACTTACAAAAGATCTGAGTTCCGAAATAAGATCCTTGTTGCCAAGCACCTGGTAAAAACTTTTCATACCATGAAACGGCGTAAACCTTCCTTGCTGGATGAAAAAATATTGATCCTCATTTTCGTATTGTACAAGACCCATGTCGACATGCGTCTTTTTTTTTCGCCTGGCGATTAAAGTAAAAACAGAGTTCTCATAGAGGACATCGTAGAAGCCACTGGCCATGCCTAGGTTTTGAGCTTTCTCGCCCTGATAGTTTCTAAAGGCGTGATCGTGAATTCTAAACGATTCCACACTCGCCTTGTAAAGTTTAATCAACGCGTGTACGCCATTGGCGCGGCGCTGCTGAACGATAAGTTCATCCGAGTAAATGTCATAAAGAAGGATAAGATTAAAGTATGGCTGCTCAACAAATACTACGTTGCCAGGTGCGCCAGTCCCAGCGTTGTAAAATGGATGGGTACCCGATGTTTGAAGCGGGACCGTATACTTTGTTCCGTTAATAATTCCAGTGTTTTCGATTCCGATAGCATCGTCAAACAATGCTAACTGCAACTGGTATTCTAAGGAATCGCTGTGGCTGATATTTTGTGAATAACAATCACGACCAAAGCTAATGACCAAACCAATCCACAGAAAGACCTGCCGACGGGAAAGGAGGATATTTAACGGATGTGGTATAGCGGGCATCAACAAATCAATTTGAATCAAATCAGCGGTTCATCCGGATGTTCTCGTAGGCGTAAAAGGTTCAATTTACGCATATTAAAGCTTGCTCCGTTAGTCACAACCAAATTTCTCCGTCAACGGAACTTTTTGAATAGTAAGTGGTTAATCTTGATTCAACTTGTTCACGTACGCAAATTTCACCAATAAATTTCTCTAACGAGATTCGTACCAGCACCCAAATCTCAAATGATGTCGCTCTGTCGCTCCTGGTGAACTTTTGATCAATGCCTGTCCAAATTAACCCGCGACAAAGTCCATTTACATACAGGCTCCGCAATATTTAAAAGATACATTTGTCATTTAGTTTACAGCAATAGATCCGAAACAACCGAATAAATGAAAATAGGAATAATTGGAGCCGGCGAATTGGGAGGAACTTTGATACGACAATACTCAAGGGCAGGTCACAACGTAAAAATGGCGAATGCTAGCGGAACTGAAAAGCTCAAAAGTTTAGCCTTAGAAACAGGAGCGTCA
>Ga0111538_10003262_pt1 | contig 22754 bp, 13 predicted proteins | sample SoiMethybrSBSTD1_FD_79669 | JGI IMG/M metagenome (GOLD analysis project Ga0111538, IMG submission 79669) | Bulk soil microbial communities from a Populus tree surrounding site in Tennessee, USA - Soil MetaG P. TD hybrid SBSTD1 (version 2)... | ecosystem: Environmental > Terrestrial > Soil >...
CGAAGGAAGGCGTGGCCGTCTTCCGCGTGGACAACCCGCACACCAAGCCCTTCGCGTTCTGGGAATGGGTGATCGCGGAAGTCAAGCGCGCCTACCCGGACGCGATCTTTCTCTCCGAGGCGTTCACGCGCCCCCGCGTGATGCACCGGCTGGCCAAGCTCGGCTTCACGCAGTCGTACACCTACTTCACCTGGCGCACCACGAAGGCGGAGCTCACCGCGTACTTCACCGAGCTGGCGACGTCGCCCACGCGCGAGTTCTTCCGCCCCAACTGCTGGCCGAACACGCCCGATATCCTCCCGTACCACCTGCAGAACGCTCCGCTCGAGGCCTTCCGCATCCGCCTGGTGCTGGCCGCCACGCTCGCCGCGAGCTACGGCATGTACGGCCCCGCGTTCGAGGCGGGCGACAACCGGCCCCGCGAGCCGCACTCGGAGGAATACCTCGACAGCGAGAAGTACCAGCTGCGCCAGTGGGAGGGACGGCGCGGGGGCCTCACGCCGCTCATCACGACCCTGAACCAGCTGCGCCGCGCGCACCCCGCGCTGCAGTCCGACTGGAGCCTCGCCTTCCACGCCACCGACAACGACCACCTCATCGCCTACTCGAAGCGCGCCGGCGACGACCGCCTGCTCGTGGTGGTGAACCTGGACCCGCGCCACGCGCACAGCGGCTGGGTCACCGTCGACCCCGCGCCGCTCGGCCTCGATCCGCACGCGCCCTTCAGGGTCCAGGACAGCCTCGGTGGCGAATCCTACGGCTGGCGGCCCGGCGCCAACTTCGTGATCCTCGACCCGGCGCGCGCGCCGGCGCACGTCTTCACCGTGGCCTGAAGGCCCGCCCATGGACGATCGCCACTACCCGACCGGCACGCACCCCGCGCTCGTCGAGACGGCGCGGCCCGACGATCCGCTGTGGTACATGGACGCGGTCATCTACCAGGTGCACGTGAAGGCGTTCTTCGACTCGAACGGCGACGGCATCGGGGATTTCCGCGGCCTCACCGACAAGCTCGACTACATCCGCGACCTGGGCGTGAACACGGTCTGGGTCATGCCGTTCTACCCGAGCCCGCTGCTCGACGACGGCTACGACGTCTCCAACTACGAGGACGTGCATCCGCCCTACGGCACGCGCGAGGACGTGAAGCGCTTCGTGGAGGAGGCGCACGCCCGCGGGCTGCGCGTGATCACCGAGCTCATCGTCAACCACACCTCGGACCAGCACCCCTGGTTCCAGGCGGCGCGGCGCGCGCCCAAGGGCAGCCCCGAGCGCGACTTCTACGTGTGGAGCGACGACCCGAACAAGTACGCCGGCACGCGCATCATCTTCACCGACACGGAATCGTCGAACTGGGCGTGGGACCCGGTCGCGCAGCAGCACTACTGGCACCGCTTCTTCAGCCACCAGCCCGACCTCAACTTCGACAATCCGCGGGTGCTCGAGGCCGTGCTCTCGACGATGCACCACTGGCTCGACATGGGCGTGGACGGCTTCCGGCTCGACGCCATTCCGTACCTCGTCGAGCGCGAGGGCACGAGCAACGAGAACAACCCCGAGACGCACGCGGTGGTGAAGCGGATCCGTGCCGACCTCGACGCCCACTACAAGGGCAAGCTGCTGCTCGCGGAAGCCAACATGTGGCCCGAGGACGTGCGCGCGTACTTCGGCGACGGCGACGAGTGCCACATGGCGTACCACTTCCCGATGATGCCGCGCCTCTACATGTCGATCGCGATGGAGGACCGGCACCCGCTGGTGGAGATCATGGGCCAGACGCCGCCCGTCCCGCCCAACTGCCAGTGGGCGATCTTCCTCCGGAACCACGACGAGCTGACACTCGAGATGGTCACCGACCGCGAGCGCGACTACATGTACCGCATCTTCGCGACGGACTCGCGCATGCGCGTGAACGTGGGCATCCGCCGGCGCCTCGCCCCGCTCATGGAGAACAGCCGCGCGAAGATCGAGCTGATCACGTTCCTGCTCATGACCATGCCCGGCGCGCCGATCCTCTACTACGGCGACGAGATCGGCATGGGCGACAACATCTACCTCGGCGACCGCAACGGCGTGCGCACGCCCATGCAGTGGTCGCCCGACCGCAACGCCGGCTTCTCGCGCGCCGATCCGCAGCGCCTGTACCTGCCGCCGATCATGGACGCGATGTACGGCTACGAGGCGGTGAACGTCGAGGCGCAGGCACGAAACCCCTCGTCGCTGCTCAACTGGACGCGGCGCCTCATCGCCACTCGCCGCCGCCACATGGCGTTCGGCCGCGGCAGCGTCACGTTCCTCGATCCGGGCAATCGCAAGGTGCTGGCGTTCCTGCGCGAGACGGGCGCGGAGGCGATCCTGTGCGTCGCCAACCTCTCGCGCGTGCCGCAGGCGGTCGAGCTCGACCTCGCGCGCTTCAGCGGCCGCGTGCCGGTGGAGCTCTTCGGCGGCGAGTCGTTCCCGCCGCTCGGCAAGCTGCCGTACCTGGTGACGCTCGCCGGCCACGGCTACATGGCCTTCCGCCTGGCCACCGATGCGAAGCCCCCGGGCTGGCACGAAGAACGCCTCGCCACGCGCCGGCTGCCGGTGCTGGTGCTCGCACCCGGCTGGGACGCGTTCATCGCCCAGGCGCAGGTCGATCCGGACGTGACGAAGCTCTTCCAGCACGCCGTGGGCGAGCGGCTGCGCGAACAGGTGTTCCTGCCCTACCTGCGCAGCCGCCGCTGGTTCGCGGCGCGCGAGGCGCCGGTGAAGTCGCTGAGACTTCGCCTGCTGGCCCCCTGGGACGGCGGCTCCGCGCGCTGGCTCATCTCGTTCCTGGACGTCGAGCTCTCCTCGGGCGAGGCGCAGCGCTACTTCCTGCCGCTCGGGCTCGACTGGGAGACGCGCACCCACGACCCGCTGGAGAAGTACGAGGCCTTCACCGTCACGAAGCTCCGGCACAAGGAACGCGTCGGCATCGCCTACGCCGCGTTCGCCGACCCGCGCTTCAACCGCGACCTCGCGCGCGCGATGGCGGCGAACGCCGAGACGCCGTTCGGGCCGGGGCGCCTGCGCTTCAGCTCGAACGCCCAGTTCCGCGAGCTCGCCGCCGCGATCGACGACGAGGTGCGCACGCCCGCCTTCGAGCAGAGCAATACCGCCGTCTTCTTCGGCAACCGCCTGTTCATGAAGGCGTACCGGCGCCTGCGCTACGGCGTGAACCCCGAGCTCGAGATGGGCCGCTTCCTCACCGAGAAGTCGCCCTACCCGAACGTGGCGCCGGTCGTGGGTGCCATCGAGTACGTCCGCGAGGGCGAAGAGCCCGTGACCCTCGCGATCATGCAGCGCTTCGTCGAGAACCAGGGCGACCTCTGGACGGTGACGCTCGAGCATCTCGCGCGCCTGCTCACCGGTCCGCAGCAGGGCCCGCAGGCCGACGCCGAGAGCGCCGCCGCGGGCTTCCACCTGGGGCGCATGGCGCTGCTCGGCCGGCGTGTCGCGGAGCTGCATCGGGCGCTCGCAAGGACGACCGGCGATTCCCTCTTCGATCCCGAGCCCGCGACCGCCGAGGACATCGAGGCGTGGAAGCGCCGCGCGCTGGAGGAGCTCGATGCGGCGCTCGCCGCCCTCGACAAGGCGGCGCCCGCGCGCGCGAAGCTCGAGCGCGCGCTCCCCGCGCTGCGCGCGCGCGTGGAACAGCTTGGGCGCCAGCCGACCACCCTCCTCAAGTCCCGCTTCCACGGCGACCTGCACCTGGGGCAGGTCCTCGTCTCCAAGGACGACTTCGTGATCGTCGACTTCGAGGGCGAGCCGGCGCGACCCCTCGAGCGGCGGCGCGAGAAGTCCTGCGTGCTGCGCGACGTGGCCGGGATGCTGCGTTCCTTCAGCTATGCCGCGCACGCGGCGCTCATGAAGCTCGAGCCCGGCGGCCCCGGCGCCGAAGCTGCCGCGCGCGCCCTGGGCGACTGGGAGCGCGACGCCGGGCGCCACTTCGTCGAAGGCTACGCGCGCGCCGCCGAGAACGTGCCGACGGTGCCGGCCGAAGCCCGCGCCTTCGGCGAGCCGCTCGAGCTCTTCCTCATCGAGAAGGCCGCCTACGAGCTGCGCTACGAGATCGCCCACCGGCCCGAGTGGATCGACATCCCGCTGCGGGGCCTCCTTGAAATGGTGAAGACATGACAACGAAAAACACCGCCGCCCAGCATCCGCACCGCGCCTTCGAGCTCTGGCCCGGCGCGCCGTACCCGCTGGGAGCCACCTGGGATCGCGAGGGGGTGAACTTCGCGCTGTACTCGCGCCACGCCGAGAAGGTGGAGCTGTGCCTGTTCGACGAGTCGGGCCGCCGCGAGGTGGCGCGCCTGCAGCTGAGGGAGCGCATCGACTTCGTCTGGCATGGCTACGTGCCGGGCCTCAAGCCCGGGCAGCTCTATGGCTATCGCGTGCACGGGCCCTATCAACCCGAGCACGGCCACCGCTTCAACCCGCACAAACTCCTGCTCGATCCGTACGCCAAGGCGATCCAGGGCAAGGTGATGTGGAGCGACGCGCACTACGGCTATGCCCTCGGGCACAAGAAGGAGGACCTGTCGCAGGACCGCCACGAGAGCGCCGCGGTCATGCCCAAGTCGCAGGTGATCGACCCCCACTTCGACTGGAACGGGGACCTGCATCCGGTGCGCTCCTGCAACGAGCGCGTGATCTACGAGATGCACGTGGCCGGCTACACGAAGCTGCACCCCGACGTGCCGGCCGAGCAGCGCGGCAAGTTCCTCGGGCTCACCACGCCGCAGGTGCTGGACCACCTGAAGTCGATCGGCATCACCACGATCGAGCTGCTGCCGGTGCAGGCCTTCGTGGACGACCGCCCGCTGGTGCAGAAGAACCTGGTGAACTACTGGGGCTACAACACCATCGGCTACTTCGCGCCCGAGCCGCGCTTCGGCAACTCCGATCCGGTCAACGAGTTCAAGGCGATGGTGAAGGCGCTGCACGCGGCCGACATCGAGGTGGTCCTCGACGTGGTCTACAACCACACCGCCGAGGGCAGCGAGAAGGGGCCCACGCTCGCGTTCCGCGGCATCGACAACCTCGCCTACTACCGCCTGGGCGAGGACAAGCGCCACACCGCCGACTTCACCGGCTGCGGCAACTCGCTCGACCTGCGCAACCCGCGCGTGCTGCAGGTCGTGGTGGACTCGCTGCGCTACTGGGTCACCGAGATGCACGTCGACGGCTTCCGCTTCGACCTCGCCTCCACGCTCGCGCGCGACAGCCCCGCCTTCGACATCATGTCGCCCTTCTTCGCGGTCCTGCGCCAGGACCCGGTGCTCGCCCCGCGCCTGCTGATCGCCGAGCCCTGGGACCTCGGCGACACCGGCTACCAGGTGGGCGGCTTCCCGCCGGGATGGGCGGAGTGGAACGACCAGTACCGCGACACCATGCGCGCCTTCTGGAAGGGCGACGGCGGCAAGCTCGGCGACTTCGCGCGCCGGCTCACCGGCTCGCACGACCTCTACGGGCACAACCAGCGCGGTCCCTGCGCGAGCGTGAACTTCGTGACCGCGCACGACGGCTTCACGCTGCACGACCTCGTCTCCTACAACGACAAGCACAACGAGGCCAACGGCGAGGAGAACCGCGACGGCACCGACAACAACCTCTCGTGGAACTGCGGCGCCGAAGGGCCGACGGACGATCCCGGGATCCGCAAGCTGCGCGAGCGGCAGAAGCGCAACTTCCTCGCCACGCTGCTCATCTCGCAGGGCGTGCCGATGATCACGGCGGGCGACGAGGTGGGCCGCACGCAGCAGGGCAACAACAACGCCTACTGCCAGGACAACGAGATCAACTGGCACGACTGGTACTGGGACGACGCCGATTGGCACCTGCTCAACTTCACCAAGAAGCTGATCCGGCTGCGGCGCGCGCACCCGATCTTCCGGCGGCGCGACTTCTTCCACGGCGTCCAGGTCGGCGACTCGGGGCGCAAGGACGTGGCCTGGGTGAAGCCCGAGGGCGGCGAGATGGAGCAGGCCGACTGGGACCAGGAGGATCGGCGCGCGGTCGGCGCGTGGCTGAACGGCGAGCAGCTGCCGGAGACCGACGATCGCGGCCAGGGGGTGCACGACGCGAGCTTCCTCGTGCTCTTCAACGCCGGCCACGAGCGGGTCGAGTTCGCCCTGCCCGACGCGGGCGACGGCTCGTCCTGGGGTGTCGAGCTCGACACGCACCAAGAAGACGGCGAGGCGCCGCAGGGCGCGCCCCCCCCCAACGGCAAGTACCCGCTCGAAGCCCGATCGGTCGCGCTGCTCCGGCAGGTCCCTCCGGACAACCGATGAAGGCAGCGCATCCCATGCCCTTCGGCGCCGAGTGCCGCGAGGGCGCGACCCGGTTCTGCCTCTGGGCGCCGTCGCGTGAGCGCGTGCGCCTGCAGCTCGGGCGCGAGGGCGGCCGCATCCTCGACATGCAGGCGCGCGAGGGCGGCTGGCACGAGCTCGTCGTGGAGGGCGTGGGACACGGCGCGGTGTACGCGTTTCGTTGCGAGGGTCTCGACCACGCGGTCCCCGACCCCGCCTCGCGCGCGAACCCGTGGGACGTGGGCGGCCCCAGCGTCGTCATCGATCCGAAGCGCTACGAGTGGAAAGACGAGCGATGGAAAGGCCGGCCGTGGCACGAGGCGGTGGTCTACGAGCTGCACGTGGGCACGTTCACGGGGGAAGGCACGTTTGCCGCGGCCGCGACGAAGCTGGGCCATCTCGCCGCCGCCGGCATCACGGCGATCGAGCTCATGCCGGTCGCCGACTTCGCCGGCAAGCGCGGCTGGGGCTACGACGGCGTGCTGCCGTTCGCGCCCGACTCGGCATACGGCCTTCCCGAGGACCTGAAGGCGCTGGTCGAGGCCGCGCACGCGCACGGCCTCATGGTGCTGCTCGACGTGGTCTACAACCACTTCGGCCCCGAAGGCAACCACCTGGGGGCGTACGCGAAGGATTTCTTCAACCCGAAGCACCAGACGCCGTGGGGCGCGGCGATCAACTTCGACGGGCCCGGGGCGCGCACGGTGCGCGACTTCTTCGTCCACAACGCGCTCTACTGGATCGACGAGTACCGCTTCGACGGGCTGCGGCTGGATGCCGTGCACGCGATCGCCGACGAGTCGTCCACGCACATCGTCGAGGAGATCGCCCGCGCCGTGGCCGTCGGGCCGGGACACGACCGGCACGTCCACGTGGTGCTCGAGAACGACGCCAACTCCGCGCGCCTCCTCGAGCGTGGGGCGCGGGCGCAATGGAACGACGACGCGCACCACGGGTTCCACGCGCTGCTCACGGGCGAACGCGACGGCTACTACGGCGACTACGCGGCCGACGCGGCGCGGCTGCTCGCGCGCGCCCTGGCCGAGGGTTTCTCCTGGCAGGGCGAGCCTTCCGCGCACCGCGGCGGCGAGCGCCGCGGGGAGCCCTCCGCGCACCTGCCGCTCACGGCGTTCGTGCCGTTCCTGCAGAATCACGACCAGGTCGGCAACCGCGCGATGGGAGAGCGGCTCGCGACCCTCGTGCCGCCCGAGCGCCTTCGCCTCGCCACGGCGATCCTGCTCCTCGCGCCCTCGGTGCCGCTGGTGTTCATGGGCGACGAGTTCGCGGCGCGCACGCCATTCCTCTACTTCTGCGACTTCGAGGGCGAGCTCGGCCGCGCGGTGCGCGAGGGCCGGCGGCGGGAGTTCGCATCGTTCGCGCGCTTCGGCGACGAACGCGCGCGTGAGGCCATCCCGGACCCCAATGACGCCAGGACGTTCCTCGCCTCCAAGCTGGATTGGGGATCGCTCCACGCGAAGCCCCACGCCGCGGCCCACGAGCACTTCCGCCAGCTGCTCGCCCTGCGCTCGCAGCTGATCGTCCCGCGCCTGGCGAAGGGCGCCGCGCACGGCACCTACACGTCCGCGAAACCGGGCTTCATCTCGGTGGACTGGAAATTCGGCGACGGCTCGCACCTGCACCTGCGTGCCAACCTGGGCGAGGGCACCGAGCCGTGCACGCCCGGGCGCGGAGAGTTGGTGCACGTCGAGGGTGGCGCGCCTACCGGCGGCACGCTCGCTCCGTGGAGCGGCGCCTGGACCCTGGCGCCCGACTGATGGACGCCTCCCTCGAGCGCCTCGCGCGCCTCTACGGCATCGAGCCCGGCTACCACGACATCTGGGGCCAATGGCGCGCGACCTCCGATGCAGCCGCGAGCGCGCTGCTCGCGGCGATGGGGGTGGATGCGCGCGACCACGCCGCAGTCGAACGCCTGCTCGCGGCCGAAGAGAAGGCGGAGTGGTCGCGCGCAGTGCCACCGGTCACGGTGCTGCGCGCCGCGGAGCTCGGCACCGGCGTGCGCATCCACCTGCTCGAGCCCTCGCTCGACCGGCCGCTCGCCTGGCGCATCACCGGCGAGGGCGGGGAGATCCACGAGGAGCGCTTCAACCCGCTCAAGCTGAACTTGCTCGAGGAGCGCGCGGGCGAGGGCTGGGGGGCGCGGGCGCTCGCGCTTCCGTTGCCCGACCTCGCCGAGGGCTACCACCGCCTCACGCTGCTCGAGGGCGACACCGTGCTCGGATCGGGCATGGTCGCTGTGGTGCCCCCGAAGTGCTACCAGCCCCCGTCGCTCGCCTCGGGCGGGCGCCTCTGGGGCCCCTCGGTGCAGCTCTACGCGGTGACCTCGCGCCGCAATGCCGGTATCGGCAACTTCGGCGACCTGCGGGCCTGCGCCGAAGTGTGGGGCGCGCGCGGCGCCGCGCTCGTGGGGACCAACCCGCTGCATGCGCTGTCGCTCCGCGATCCCGGATTCGGCAGCCCCTACAGTCCCTCCAGCCGCCTGTTCCTCAATCCGCTCTACATCGACGTCGAGGCGGTGGCCGACTTCTCCGAGGTCACGACGCGCGAGAGGTCGTTCCTCGACTCGTGGCGCAAGACCACGGAAGAGCTGCGCGCGCTTCCCGAGGTCGACTACGGGCGGGTGGCGGCGGCGCTTCGCGACGTGTTCGGCGCGCTGTACGAGAACTTCCGCGCCCACCACCTGCAGCAGGCCACGCCGCGCGCGCGCGCATTCGCCCGCTTTCGCGAGCTGCGCGGCCCCGCGCTCGCGCGTCATGCGCTGCACGAGGCGCTCTCGCAGCACCTGGGGCGCCCGTGGCCCGTGTGGCCGCAGGAGTTCCGCGAGCCCGACGGTCCCGGGGCAAAGCGCTTTCGCGACGAGCATCCCGACAAGGTCGTGTTGCACGAGTACCTGCAGTGGCAGGCCGACCTGCAGCTCACCAACGCGCAGTCGCGCTGCCAGGCGGTCGGCATGGCGGTGGGCCTCTACGCGGACCTCGCGGTATCGGTCGCCGGCGACGGTGCCGAGGCCTGGGCCAACCAGCGCCTCTACGCGCTCGGCGTGAACGTCGGCGCGCCGCCCGACGAGTTCAACCGCGGCGGCCAGGACTGGGGGCTGCCGCCGCTCGCCCCGCGCCGGCTGCGCACCGCGGCGTACGCCCCCTTCATCGCCACACTGCGCGCCAACATGGCCCGCGCCGGCGCGCTGCGCATCGACCACGTGATGGGCATCGAGCGGCAATGGTGGGTACCGCACGGCATGAAGGCGACGGAAGGCGCCTACGTGCGCTTCCCGCTCGAGGACCTGATCGGCCTCATCGCGCTCGAGAGCCACCGCGCGCGCTGCCTGGTCGTGGGCGAGGACCTGGGCACGGTCTCCGACGCGCTGCGCGCGCGCCTCGCCGAGGCCTGCATCCTCTCCTACCGCCTGCTGATGTTCGAGCGCGACGGGCAGCGCTTCCGTGCGCCTCCCGAATACTCGCCGCGCGCGTTGGTGGCCTGGTCCACGCACGACCTGCCGACCTTCCGCGGCTGGTGGCTCGGCCGCGACCTGCAGGTGCGCGCCGCGCTGGGCCAGATGGATGACGGCGCCTTGCAGGCAGCCAGGCGCGAGCGCCGCGATGCCCGCGCCGCGCTCGTCGAGGCGGTTGCCGCGCAGGGACTCGCCGGCCGCGACGTGGACCTCGACGCGCCCGCCGACGATGCGCTCGTCGAGGCCGTTCACGCCTTCCTCGCGCGCACGCCCTCGCCGCTGATGCTGCTGCAGATGGAGGACGTCCTCGGCATGGAGGATCAGACGAACCTCCCCGGCACGGTGCACGAGCATCCCAACTGGCGGCGCAAGCTTCCGGTGCCGGTCGAGAGCTGGGCGCGCGAGGAGCGGTTGCGGCGCCTGGCGCGGCGCATGAGGGAAGCGCGCGGCCGGCGCGAGCGGCGCGAAGCGCTGCCGGGGCTGGGCGAGGCGAACATCCCGCGCGCGACCTACCGGCTGCAGCTGCATGGCGAGTTCACCTTCCGCGATGCCACGCGCCTGCTGCCCTACCTCGCCGACCTCGGCGTGAGCCACGTCTACTGCTCGCCGTACCTGCGCGCGCGGCCCGGCAGCAAGCACGGCTACGACATCGTCGACCACGACGAGCTCAACCCCGAGATCGGCACGCGCACGGACTACGACACCTTCGTCTCCGAGATGCACCGGCTGGGGTTGAAGCAGATGATGGACATCGTCCCCAACCACATGGGCGTGCTGGGGCAGGACAACGGCTGGTGGCAGGACCTGCTGGAAAATGGCCCCGCCTCGACGCTCGCCGACTTCTTCGACATCGACTGGCATCCGCCCGCCGAGCACCTCGCCAACCGCGTGCTGCTGCCGGTGCTGGGCGACGTCTACGGCGCGGAGCTCTCCGCCGGGCGGCTCAAGCTCGAGTTCGACCCCGCGGCGGGCATGTTCGCGGTGCGCTACTTCGACCACCGCCTGCCGGTCGATCCGACGCAGTACCCGCGCATCCTCGCCCCCGCCGTGCGCGCGCTCGAGGCCGCGGGCGCGGACGAAACGCACAGCGCGCAGGCGCTGCGCTCGCTGCTCGAGGCCTTCGCCCGCCTGCCGCGCCGCGACGAGACCGCGCGGGCGCGCACCGACCAGCGCAACCTCGACAAGGAGATCGCCAAGGGGCGGCTCGCGCGCCTGGCGCGCTCGAGCGCCGCGGTGGGCGCAGCCGTCGCGCGCTCGCTGGAGCAGGTGAACGGCCGCCCCGACGACCCCTCGAGCTTCGACGAGCTGCACGACCTGCTCGAGCGCCAACCCTATCGCCTCGCCTACTGGCGCGTGGCGCAGGACGAGATCAACTACCGCCGCTTCTTCGACATCAACGAGCTGGCGGCCCTGCGCCAGGAGAACAAGGCGGTGTTCGACGTGACCCACCGGCTGATCGCCTCGCTGGTGAAGTCGGGCGCGGTGGACGCCCTGCGCGTGGACCATCCCGACGGCCTCTACGACCCGCGCGAATACTTCCACCGCCTGCAGGAAGCTTGCGGACGGCCGACGTACGTGGCGGTGGAGAAGATCGTGGCGCCCTTCGAGAGCCTGCGCGAGGACTGGCCGGTGCACGGCACCACCGGCTACCGCTTCGCCAACGTGGTGAACGGCCTCTTCGTGGACACCGCGGCCGAATCGCGCTTCACGCGCACGTACCACTCGTTCATCGGCGATGCCACGCCGTTCCACGAGGTCGCGCGGCGCGCCAAGCGCGAGGTGCTGCGCACCGCGCTGGCGAGCGAGCTCACCGTGCTCACAAGCCGGCTGGCGCGCATCGCGCGGGCCGACCGCAACACGCGCGACTTCACCTTTACCACCCTGCGCGAAGGGCTGACCGAGGTGATCGCCGCCTTCCCGGTGTACCGGACCTACGTGGACGACCACGTGGACCTGGAGGACAAGCGCTACGTCGAGTGGGCGGTGAACCGCGCGCGTGCCGATAGCCGCGCCGCCGACGTGGGCGTGTTCGACTTCCTGCGCGATGCGCTCACCGGCGAGCTCCCGGCGCGCTCGCCCGCGCGCACCGCCGCCATCCGCCACTTCGCGCGCAAGTTCCAGCAGCTCTCCGCGCCGGTCATGGCCAAGGGTGTCGAGGACACCGCGTTCTACCGCTACAACCGGCTCGTGTCGCTGAACGACGTGGGCGGCGACCCGGGCGAGTTCGGCTTCCCCCGCGAGCGCTTCCATCGCGCGAGCGCGCACCGCGCGCGGCGCTGGCAGCACACCATGCTCGCCACCTCGACGCACGACAACAAGCGCTCCGAGGACGTGCGCCTTCGCATCGACGTGCTCTCCGAGATGCCCGGCGAATGGCGCCTGCGGCTGCGGCGCTGGCAACAGATGAACGCGGGCCACAAGGTCGAGGTGGACGGCGCGCCCGCGCCCTCGGCCAACGACGAGTACCTGCTCTACCAGACGTTGCTCGGCAGCTTCCCGCCGGGGATGGTCACGCCGGCGCAACTCGCCGACTACCGCGAGCGCATCGTCGCCTACATGCGCAAGGCCGAGCGCGAGGCGAAGGTGCGCACCAGCTGGGCGAACGAGAACGCGCCCTACGAGCGCGCCACCGAATCGTTCGTGCGCGCGCTGCTCGACGAGCGCCCGGGCAACGCATTCCTCGAGGACCTGCGCGCGGCCGTCGCCCCCGTCACCTGGGTGGGATTGCTCAACGGCCTCTCGTGCACCGCCGTGAAGCTCACCTCGCCCGGCGTGCCCGACATCTACCAGGGCACCGAGCTCTGGGACTGGTCGCTCGTCGATCCCGACAACCGCCGGCCGGTGGACTACGGGCGGCGCCGCGAGCTGCTCGAGGCGCTGAAGGCGCAAGGCGAGCCCTCCTCCTCCCACCTGCGCGAGATGCTCGAGAACCTCCCCGACGGCCGCGCGAAGCTCTACCTCACCTGGCGCCTGCTGCAGCTGCGCAAGCAGCGCGAGGCGCTCTTCCGCCAGGGCGGCTACACCGCGGTGCGCACGAGCGGCTCGCGCGCCCGCCACCTCGTGGCTTTCGCGCGCCGCCACGGCGGCGAGTCCGTGGTCACCGTGGCGCCGCGGCTCATCGCCGGCCTGGGCGTGCGCACGGGAGAGCTGCCGTGCGGGCAGGACACCTGGGGCGACACGCGCATCGAGCTGCCGATGCTTCGCGAGGGGACGGTCCTCGTCGACGTCCTCGGCGGCGGCGAGCACCGGATCGAGGCGGGCGGCATCGCCCTTGGCGCCCTCACCGCGCGCTTCCCGGTCGCGGTGCTGCGCGTTTGAGTAGGATCGGGGGCCATGCGCTCGCCCCTCGACAACATCTTCTGGACCTGCCTGTCCGGGCCGCACGAGCCCTTCTCCGCGGGCGACGACCGCGCCCGGCGCTACGCGCGCGGGTTTCCCGCGATCGCCGCCTTCCCCGATCCCGAGCGCCCCGACTTCGATGCGCTGGCGTCGATGTTCGAGCCCGGGGAGCCCTTCTACACCTCGGGTTGGTCGGGGGCCGCTCCGTCCGGATGGCGCGTGGACGTGGACGCCCGGATGCTGCTCATGGTCTGGAGCGGCACTGCGCCCGCCACCGATCCGGCGCCGGAAGCCGTGCCGCTGGGCGCCGCGGACGTCGAGCGCATGATGGCGCTCGCCGCGGCCACCCGCCCCGGCCCCTTCGGTCCGCGCAATGTCGAGATGGGCGAGTACTACGGGCTGCTCGAGGGTGAGCGCCTGGTCGCGATGGCCGGCGAGCGCACCCAATCCTGGCGCTACCGCGAGATCAGCGCGGTGTGCACCGACCCCTCGCACCAGGGCCGCGGCCTCGCGCGGCGGCTCACCGGGAAGCTGATCGGGATCCAGGTCGCCCGGGGCCAGACGCCCTTCCTGCATGTGATGTCCCACAACGAGCGCGCCCGGGGGATGTACGAGCGCATGGGCTTCCGCGTCTACCGCGAGTTCGCCGTGCGCGTGGTCGCACGAACGTGAAAGAGCGGGCTACACTGCCGATATGACCCGCGCCCGCCCCCTCCTCGCCCTGGCGATTGCGGCTTCCGCCACCGCGCTGAACGCCGCCACGCCGCCGCCGCCGGCCAAGCCCCTGGACGATCGCAAGATGAGCACCGTCTATCTGCTCGCCCACGCCGGCACCATCCTCGACCTGTGCCTGGCGAGTCCCGAGGCGCCCACGTTCCCCGAGGCCAAGTCGCGCGAGATCCAGGACCTCGCGGGGCGCCTGGACAAGCTCGTGCGCACCGTCGGCACGCACTACCGCGATTCCGAGGTCCCCAGCGTTTACGCGGCGACCAAGGCGCAGATGGCCACCGACACGAAGCTGCGCTTCCACGTGAAGAACAACCACCAGAACTGCGGCGAGCGCACCCTGGGCGAGATGCGCGCCTACGTCGCCGAGAACGAGGCGCTCATCGGCAAGTTCGTCGAGAGGAAGCGCCTCGAGGCCGCCACCCCCGCAACGCCGAAGAAATGAAGGCGGTGCTGCTGGTGGCGCTTGGCGGCGCCATCGGCTCGGTGGCGCGCTACAAGCTCTCCGGCTTCGTCCTGCACCACACCATCGACTGGCGCTTCCCCGCGGGAACGTTCGCCGTGAACGTGATCGGCTGCCTCGTGGCGGGCGTGCTCGCCGGGCTCGCCGAGAAACACGACCTTTTGTCGCCCGACGCACGGCTGCTCCTGTTCACCGGGCTGCTGGGCGGCTTCACGACGTTCTCCGCCTTCGGCCTGGAGACCATGCACCTCGTCAAGCGCGGCGACCTCGCCATGGCCTCGGCCAACGTCGTCCTGAGCGTGCTGGCGGGACTCGCGGCGCTCTGGATCGGCATGGGGGCGGTGCCGGCCCGGCACTAGGGAGCCGATGCGATCGGAAAATGCGGCCGTAGAGTACCGGCCTGAAGTCGACGGATTGCGGGCGGTCGCCGTCATCGCGGTCGTCCTGAACCACACCAGCAGCGCGCTCCTGCCGAGCGGATTCCTCGGAGTGGACGTCTTCTTCGTCATCTCCGGCTACGTCATCACGGCGTCCATCCAGGGCCGCGAATCCAGCAGCGCGCTCACCTTCCTTCTCGCCTTCTACGCTCGCCGCATCAAGCGGCTGTTGCCGGCGCTCGTAGCGTGCGTTGCCATTACGAGCTTGCTGATCAGCCTCTTCAACCCTGCGCCGGCTACGGCGCTCAAGACCGGGTTGAGCGCTCTCGGGGCGGTGTCGAATTTCTACCTGATCGACCAGGCCGCGGACTACTTCGCCGACGCCACCCAGCTCAATCCATTCATCCACACGTGGTCGCTGGGCGTGGAGGAGCAGTTCTACCTGGTCTTTCCAGCCCTCTTCCTCATCTTCGGCAAGGGCGTGTACCGCGTGCTCGCGGCATTGTCGGTCCTGTCTTACGCGGCATTTCTCCTGCTTGCCGGCACGAGTCCGCACTTGTCGTACTACCTGATGCCGACGCGGTTCTGGGAGCTCGCCGCAGGGGCTTTCGCGTTCTGGCTCACGCGGCGCCCATTCGCTGCGCCCGAGTGGCTCTCGGGAGGGGCCCTTGCCGGCCTGGTCGTCGTCCTGCTGCTGCCGGCGGACTACCAGGTGCCCAGCACCTTCGCAGTGGTCCTTCTCACCGCGCTACTGATCCGAACCGCCGGCCCCGGAAGCAGGGCTCACATCGCCTTGGCGACACCGGCCGTGGTCGCGATCGGCCTCGTCTCCTATTCCCTCTATCTCTGGCACTGGCCGGTGCTCGTCATCGCAAGGTGGACCGTGGGCATCGACCGGTGGACGGTCGTACCGCTGCTCGCCCTCATGGGGATGCTCGCCGTGGCTTCATACCGACTCGTCGAGGTCCCGGCGCGACAGGCTGTGTGGTGCCGATCACGGATGGGCGAGATTGCGCTGGGTCTCGGCACGTCCATCGCGGTAGGTGGCGTCGTCCTCCTGCTGGCCACCACCTTCCAGGGTCGACTGTATGCAGGCACCAGGCCGACGATGACCGCCACCGGCGTTGAAACGCTGACCGCGGCGTATCGCACATGGCGAGGACTGCCTTGCCTGGTGACCAGCAACACGGAAGTGGGAAAGCGGATCGACCCGGAGAATTGCACGATCGGGAGCGGCAACACCAGGGTCCTCGTGCTCGGAAACTCGGTGGCCGCCGCCTTTACGCACGCTTTTGACGAGCTGGTCGGGCGCGGATACGCCGTCACGCTTGCGGCTGCCTGGGGAGCGTCGCCCGTGCGCGAGCTCCGGAATTCGACCCGCTACAGCAACGCGAACGACCATTACTGGCGTTCCGTGGTGCCTGAGCTCACCTCGCAGCTGAAGGCAGGTGACTGGGTGTTCCTGATCAACGACCTGGCCGCGTTTGCTCCCGCCCACGGGAGCGACAAGCTGCAGGCAAGTCTCGCCACCCTCGAGACCGGCCTGAGGAATCTCTCGGTGCAACTCGCCGGCCGGGGCATCCGGCTCGGGGTGATGCACGCCTATCCGATGGTCCGGGAGGCGAATTGCGAGCCGGCGATCGCGGCCGAGCAGTGGTTCTCGCCGCGTGGCGGACCCTGCAGATTCTTCACCAAGCAGGAAACGTTGAGCCGGCGCGCTGCGCTCGACGGGGTGCTCAGGGCCCTGGAGAGAGAGGGCCATCTCCACGTCGTCGACCTCATGGAGGTGTTCTGCTCGAAGGAGGTCTGCAACTACACGGCGGCCGATGGCTCCATGCTGTATCGGGACTCCTTCTCCCACCCCTCGGTCGAAGCAGCACGGCTGTCGGCGCCACTCATCGCGCGCGAGCTCTCGTCCAAGGCAGCTTGGACGGCGCCCGCCCGGCACTAGGGACATTCGTGCCGATCACGCCGCTGCACATGGGGCCTGCCCTCGTGATCAAGGCGGGGCTGGGAAGCCGCTTCAGCCTGGTCGCCTTCGGGCTCTCGCAGGTCGCAATCGACATCGAGCCGCTGCTCGCGTTCAGCCTCGGCTGGACCGTGCTGCATGGCTGGACGCACACGTTCCTGGGCGCGACCCTCATCGCCGCCGTCGTCACCGCGCTCGTGCGAAGGCCGTCGGAGTGGATCCTGCGACGCTGGAACCAGGAGCTGCGTTATCACAAGCTCGATCGATTGCAGGTGCCGGAGCGGCTCACCATCGCGCAGGTCGCCTGCGGAGCCTTCATCGGGACGTACAGCCATGTGGCGCTCGACAGCGTCATGCATCCGGACATGCGGCCCTATGCGCCGTTCTCCGCGGCAAACCCGATGCTGGACCTGGCTTCCTACGACGAGGCGAGCCTCGCGTGCGCGATCCTGCTCGTCCTGGGCCTCGCGTCGTGCCTCCTCTGGCGGCGGATGCGGGCGTAGCGTCAGGGCCCACCCAGCCCGCCGACAGCCTTCTCCATCTCGGCCTGCTGCCAGAGCCAGTCCTCCTCGAGCTGCGCGATGCGCGTCGCGAGCTCGCCGCGCCGCCTGAGCGCCTCCTGCAGCCGATCTCGGTTCGCCTCCTCGTAGGCCTGCGCAGTGGCGAGCCAGGCTTCCGCTTCCTTCGCTTCGGCGGCGAGCGGCGCCAGCGCCGCCTCGATCGCGGCGAGCTTCTTCTCGAAGGGCTTCCTCGCGCCGGCCAGGCGCTGCCGCTCCTGCGCCTCGGCGCGGCGCTCGTCCTTGCGGCTTACTGCAGGCGCGGCGGCCACCTCTGCCTGCCCGGAAGCCCGCGCGCGATACTGCTTCGCCCACTCCTTGTAGTCGTCGAGGCTGCCGTCGAACTCGCCCACGGTCCCGTCGGCCACCAGCATCCACTGGTCGGTCGCGCTGGCGAGCAGGTGCCGGTCGTGGGCGACCACGATGAGCGCGCCCTCGAAATCCACGAGCGCCTCGGCGAGGGCCTCGCGCATCTCGATGTCGAGGTGGTTGGTGGGCTCGTCGAGGAGCAGCAGGTTGGGCCGCTGCCAGACGATGAGCGCAAGGGCGAGGCGCGCCTTCTCGCCGCCCGAGAAGCTCGCCACCTTCTGGAAGGCCATGTCGCCGCGGATGTCGAATCCGCCGAGGAAGTCGCGCAGGGTCTGCTCCCGCTCGCCGCCGGCGATTTTCGACAGGTGCCACATCGCCGACTCGTCCAGGCGCAGCTGGTCGACCTGGTGCTGCGCGAAGTAGCCGATGCGCAGGCCCTGGGCGCGGTGCAGCTCGCCCGCGACCAGCGGAAGGTTGCCGACGATGGATTTCAGCAGCGTGGACTTGCCCGCGCCATTGGGCCCCAGCAGGCCGATCGCGTCGCCCGGGAGCACGGCCCACTCCACGCCCGAGAGCACGACCTTCTCGCCGTAACCCACGCTCGCCTCCTCCAGCTTGAAGAGCTGGTGCGGCTTCTCGGCCGGCGCGCGGAAGGTGAAGGTGAAGGGCGTGTCGACGTGGGCCGCCGCGACGCGCTCCATCTTCTCCAGCGCCTTGATGCGGCTTTGCGCCTGTTTCGCCTTGGTGGCCTTGGCGCGGAAGCGGTTGATGAACGCCTCCAGGTGCTCGATGGTGCGCTTCTGCTTCTCGTAGGTCGCTTGCTGCAGCGCGAGGCGCTCGGCGCGTTGCGCCTCGAAGGCGCTGTAGTTGCCCGAGTACGCGGTGAGGCGCTTGTTCTCCACGTGAACGATCTCGTCGGCTACGGCGTCCAGCACCTCGCGGTCATGCGTGATGATCACGACCGCGCCCGGGAACGCCCGCAGCCAGTCCTCGAGCCAGAGCACGGCATCGAGGTCCAGGTGGTTGGTGGGCTCGTCCAGCAGCAGCAGGTCGGCACGGCACATGAGGCAGCGCGCGAGGTTGAGGCGCATGCGCCAGCCGCCGGAGAAGCTCGCGACATGGCGCGACTGCGCCGGCTCGTCGAAGCCCAGGCCCGCGAGCAGCGTCTGCGCGCGCGCGCGCGCCTGGTAGCCGCCGATGTGGTCGTAGTGCGCCATCAGCTCGGCCAGTCCCTCGCCGTGCTCGTCCGCCATCCGCGCCTCGACCTCGCGCAGCTCCGCGTCGCCGTCCATCACGAAGTCGAGCGCCGGCCGCTCCACCGCGGGCGTCTCCTGGGCGACGTGCGAGAGCACCCAGGCCGGCGGCAGCGAAACCTCGCCCGTGTCCGCGTGCAGCTCGCCGCGGATGACCGCGAAGAGGCTCGACTTGCCGCTGCCGTTCGGGCCGATGAGCCCCACCTTCTGGCCGGGGTGGACGTTCATCGTGGCGCGCTCCAGCAGGATTCGGGCGCCCCTCCTCAACGTGATGTCGGAAATTCTCAGCACGGCACTTTGCCTTTGTCCGCTTTCATCTGTGGTTCGAGGTCGTACTCGTAATCCACCGTGAGCGGTGCGTGGTCGGAGAAGCGGCGGCGGATGTAGATGTCGCTGCCGCGAGCCAGCGCGGCCATGCCCGGCGTGGCGATCTGGTAGTCGATGCGCCAGCCGACGTTCTTCGCCCACGCCTGGCCGAGGTTCGACCACCAGGTATATCGATCCGGCCGCGGGTCGAGGACGCGGAAGACGTCCACGAAGCCGTGCGCCTCGAAGACGTGCGTCAACCACTCGCGCTCCTCGTCGGTGAACCCGGGCCGGCCCCGATTGGAGCGCCAGTTCCTGAGGTCGATCTCCTTGTGCGCCATGTTCCAGTCGCCGCAGAGCACGAACTCGCGGCCGCACGCGCGCATGGCCTCGAGGCGCGGCATGAAGGCGGCGAGGAATCGCAGCTTGCGGGCCTGCGCCTCCTCGCTCGCCGAGCCCGAGGGAAAGTAGATCGACACGACGCTCAGGTTGCCGTAATCGGCCTGGATGTAGCGGCCCTGCGCGTCGAACTCGGCGATGCCCAGGCCCGGCACGACCTTGTCGGGCTCGCGCCTCGAATAGATGCCGACCCCGCTGTAGCCCCGCTTCTCGGCGGGATGGAAGAACGCGTGGTAGCCGCGCGGCGCCAGCAGCGCCCTGGCGAGGTCGGCCTCCTGGCACTTGATCTCCTGCAGGCAAACGACGTCCGCGCGCTGCCTGCGCATCCACGGCATGAAGCCCTTGGCGCAGGCCGAGCGCAGGCCGTTGACGTTAAGCGTGATTATCCGCATACGAATAAAATATTCGCATGAACGCCTCCGCGGCCCCCGCGCCGCCCAGCAGTCCCGACGCTTTCCGGCTGGAATTCGTCGACTTCGCGATCCGAACCGGGGTACTGCGCTTCGGCGAGTTCAAGACCAAGGCCGGAAGGCTGTCGCCCTATTTCTTCAACGCGGGCCTCTTCTCCGACGGCGCGAGCCTGGGCGCCCTGGGCGGCTACTACGCCCGCGCCGCGCTCGCCTCCGGAATCGCCTTCGACGTGCTCTTCGGTCCCGCGTACAAGGGCATCACGCTCGCCGCCGCCACCGCGGTGGGCCTGGCGGCGCTGGGGCGCAACACGCCCTTCTGCTACAACCGGAAAGAGGCCAAGGATCACGGCGAGGGCGGGCTCATCGTCGGAGCGGCGCTCGAGGGCCGGGCGCTCATCGTCGACGACGTCATCACCGAAGGGGCGGCCAAGCGCGAGGCGATCGAGATGATCCGCGCCGCGGGCGCCACCCCGGCGGGTATCCTGATCGCCCTGGATCGGCAGGAGCGGGGGAAGGGCGAGCTTTCGGCCACCCAGGAAGTCAGCCGGGAGTACGGGTTACCCGTTACAGCTATTGCGACGCTCGCCGACATCCTGGCGACCCTCCGGTCCCGGCCCGGCGAGCGCGCCAATGTCGATAGAATCGAGGAATACCGGCGCCAATACGGCGTCTGAGGAGCACGGGAGTCACGATGAATACCAAGAAACTCTGCCTGCTGGTCACCCTCGCCGCGCTCTCGGCGCCCGCCCAGGCGGCGTTCCGGTGCGTGGACGAGAAGGGCCGCACCCACATCGGCGACACCCCGCCGGCGGGCTGCGCCAACGTCGTCATGTACGAGGTCACGCGCGGCGGCCAGGTCCTGCGCAAGATCGAGCCCACGTTGACCGACGAGCAGATCAAGGCCCGCGCCGAGGCCGAGGAGAAGACGCGCATCGCCGAGAAGGCCGCGGCCGAGCAGAAGCGCAAGGACACGGCGCTCCTGTCCACCTACGCCAACGAGAAGGAGTTCGACACCGCCCGCGATCGCAACATCGAGCCCCTCAAGGCCCGCATCACGCAGTCCGAGGAGCGCAGCAGGGAAATCGACAAGCGCGTGAAGACGGTGAAGGAGGAGATGGAGTTCTACACCGCCGGCAAGAAGAAGAGCGACAAGGGCAAGGACGCCGCCGCCCCCATGGCCTCCGAGCTGGAGCGCCTCGCCGAAGAGAAGAAGCAGCTCGCCAAGAACGTCGACGGCTACAACAAGGAAATCGTCGAGATCCGCACCAAGTTCGACGAGGACAAGCGCCGCTGGGTTGCGCTCAAGAACCCGCAGAAGTCCGCTCCGGCCCCCGAGGCGAAGGCCGAGCCCGTCAAGGCCGACGCGAAGGCGGCGAAGAAGTAGGGCATTCGGAGGGCGGAGCAGGGGCCCCGCTTGCGGGGATGCGACCCCGGAGAATGCCCGGCGCCGACGCCACGTCGTTGGATTTTCGCTTGATGGATCGGAGGCGCCACCTCAGCCGCCCAGGCGGCTTTTCAGGATCGCGTTCACCTGCGCCGGATTGGCCTTGCCCTGGGTCGCCTTCATCACCTGGCCGACGAGGCTGTTGAACGCCTTCTCCTTGCCCGCGCGGTAGTCCTCGACCTGCTTCGCGTTGGCCGCGAGCACCTGGTCGACGGCGGCCTCGAGCGCGCCGGCATCCGAGATCTGCCGCAGCCCCTTCTTCTCGATCACCGCGTCGGCATCGCCCCCGCCGTCGGCCATCGCCAGCAGCACGTCCTTGGCGGCCTTGCCCGAGATCGTGCCGTCCTCGACGCGCCTGAGCAGCGTCCCCACGGCATCGGCGGAGACCGGAGGCGCGGCGAAGTCGAGGTTGCGATCGTTGAGCAGCGCGGCGACGTTGCCCGTGACCCAATTGGCCGCCAACGCCGTCGAACCGCTCACGTCCTTCACGCGCTCGAAGAACGCCGCCTTCTCGCGCGTCTCGGTGAGCAGGTTGGCCGTGTAGGGTGCAAGGCCGTGCTCCTTCTCGTAGCGCGCGCGCAACTCCGCCGGAAGCACCGGCATCGCTCGCTTCACCTCGTCGATCCAGGCCGCGGCGATCTCCAGCGGCAGCAGGTCCGGATCGGGGAAGTAGCGGTAGTCCTGCGCGTCCTCCTTCGAGCGCATCGGGCGCGTCTCGCCGCGGTCGGGGTCGAAGAGCCGCGTCTCCTGCACCACCTTGCCGCCGTCCTCGATCAACTCGACCTGGCGGCGCACCTCGTACTCGATCGCCTTCTCCATGAAGCGGAACGAGTTGAGGTTCTTGATCTCGCAACGGGTGCCGAGCGGTTCGCCCGGCCGGCGCACCGAGACGTTGGCGTCGCAACGGAAGGAGCCTTCCTGCATGTTGCCGTCGCAGATGCCGATCCAGCGCACCAGCGCGTGCAGCGCGCGCGCGTAGGCGATCGCCTCGGCCGCCGAGCGCATGTCGGGCTCCGAGACGATCTCGAGCAGCGGCGTGCCGGCGCGGTTCAGGTCCACGCCGGTCATGCCGCGGAAGTCCTCGTGCAGCGACTTGCCCGCGTCTTCCTCGAGGTGCGCGCGCGTGAGGCGCACGTGCTTCGCGGTCTCGCCCACGACGATGTCCAGCCCGCCGCCCGAAACGACGGGCAACTCGTACTGGCTGATCTGGTAGCCCTTGGGAAGATCCGGATAGAAATAGTTCTTGCGCGCGAAGACGCTGCGCGCCGCGATCTTCCCGCCCACCGCGAGGCCGAAGCGGATCGCGCGCTCCACCGCTCCGCGGTTCAAGACCGGCAGCGTGCCCGGCATGGCGAGGTCCACCGCGCTCGCCTGCGTGTTCGGCGGCGCGCCGAACTC
>Ga0111538_10003263_pt1 | contig 22753 bp, 21 predicted proteins | sample SoiMethybrSBSTD1_FD_79669 | JGI IMG/M metagenome (GOLD analysis project Ga0111538, IMG submission 79669) | Bulk soil microbial communities from a Populus tree surrounding site in Tennessee, USA - Soil MetaG P. TD hybrid SBSTD1 (version 2)... | ecosystem: Environmental > Terrestrial > Soil >...
AGGCTCTGGGCAGCACGACGGAGAATTGCCTCGATCGCCGATCCTCCACCCGAGATGCCCTCGGCCAACCGCTCGGCTTCCTTTGGCGAGAGTGTCGCTGGCCCCATGAGGGAGTCGACGTACAGGCGGTAGGCCATGTCCGTCGGCACTCGACCGGCAGAGGTGTGGGGATGGTAGAGGTACCCCTTCTCCTCCAGCTCACTCATGGTGTTGCGAATGGTGGCAGGAGAAACGCCGAGCCCGAACCGGCGGGCTATGGTACGTGAGCCGGCAGGCTCCGCGGTCTCGACGTAACTCTGGATGACGGCTTCCAGGACGCGTCGCTCGCGTTCCGAGAGCTCAGGCAACGGCATAAGTGTAAATCTAGTAACGACTTCGGACGTCGGTCAAGTCGCCCACGAGTGCATCAAGACGCAGCCACCCGGAGGGAGTGAGGTGTGCTCTATGATCGACCACGACTGCCCATCCCCGGTCACGCCAACGATCGAAATCACCAGCGTTTGCGGTGCTGACAGAAAGCCCTTCCAACGTCCTCAGTCCGAGGTAGGCCTCCTCGATCGCGACCGCGGCGGGGTCGAGCGATTCGGTCCCCTCTACGGGATCCTGGCCCGCGAGGATTCGATCACGCCACCCAACGTATTCACGGGCGTTCCAACGCCGATCTCTGCCGTCATAGCTGTGCGCGGAGGGGCCAAAGCCCGTATAGGGGACGCGGCGCCAGTACGCCGCGTTATGCAGGGCGCGACGATTGGGCCGGGCATAGTTCGAGACCTCGTAATGCTCGAAGCCCGCCCCGGTGAGCACGCGATCCGCTTCGAGAAACTCGGCTTCGTAGCGTTCCTCGTCGGCTTCGTGCACCTGGCCGCGCTCGCGCCAGCGTAGCAGCGGCGTGTGAGGTTCCACCGTGAGGCCGTAGCAACTGATGTGCGCGGGCTCGAGCTCGATGGCGCGCCGCAGGTCATCCGTCCACGAACGCTCCACTTCCGGCGGCAGGGCGAAGATCAGGTCGAGCGACCAGTCTTCGAACCCGGCGTCCTTCAGGATCGACGTGGCCCTTACGGCCTGGTTCGCATCGTGCGTGCGATGCATCCAGCGCAGGACGTCGTCGTTGAAGCTCTGCACACCTAACGAGACCCGGGTGACGCCGGCGGTCCGCCAGTGTGAGGCGGCGTCGGGCGACACATCCTCGGGATTGGCTTCAATGGTTACCTCCGCACGCGGCGATTGCGGAAACCGGGCACGAACCAGGTCGAGCACGCGGCGCACCCCGTCGAATCCCAGTCGTGACGGGGTGCCACCGCCAAGGTAGATCGAGTCGACGGTGGTCGGTGTTGATCCCGCGCGCATCCGTATTTCGCGGTCGAGTGCATCGACGTATTCGTCGACGGGCACGGTACGGCGCACGGCGATCGCGAAATCACAGTACGAACATCGTCGTGCACAGAAGGGGACGTGCACGTAGACATGTCTGGGGTCCACGGATGAAAGCTAGCGACTGGCGACCAGCGACCAGCGACCAGCGACCAGCGACCAGCGACCAGCGACCAGCGACCAGCGACCAGCGACCAGCGACCGGCGACGAGTGCTACAGGCTTTCCGACACTGAGACGGCCCCTGTCGCAGTCACGGTGAGCTTCCCCGTGAGTTCAAGCGTGGAAAGGGCGGTGGCGAATTCGCGAGGCGCGAGCCGCGTGCTGCGCGCAAGGTCTTCGAGGTCCGAGGCACCGGCGCGAACCGCGTTCAATATCGCCGCGTGAGACGGTGCGTCGGGCACGACGTCGTCGGGCCGCGATTCGGCTGCCGGCTTCTCCTGCGCTGCGCCGATGCCTGCGATCGAGAGCACATCTTCGACCCTGGCGATGAACGCCGCGCCTTCCGAGAGGAGCCGGTTGCTGCCGACATGTCGTGGCGAATCGATCGGGCCTGGTACTGCTGCCACGGTGCGTCCCAGCTCCAACGCCAGGCGCGAAGTGATCAGCGCACCACTCCGTTCGCCCGCCTCCACGACGATCAGCGTTTCCGAGAGCGCGGCGATGATCCGGTTCCGCTTCGGAAACGCGCCGAGCCCGGGATGGGACGCGAGTGGTGCCTCGGACAGCGCGAGTCCCTCGCCCACGATGCGCGCATGCAGCGCGCGATGCGTTGGCGGGTAAGGCACGTCCACACCGCCGCCGAGCACAGCGATCGTTCCCCCGCCGGCGTCGAGCGCGCCGCGATGGGCCGCGGCGTCGATCCCGAGCGCCATCCCGCTGACCACGACCACACCCTGGCGCGCCAGCAGCGCCGCCATCTCGTGCGCAATGCGATCCCCGCTCGACGAGGCGTGTCGCGTGCCCACGATCCCTACTCGACGTCGGTTGGCCAGTGACGGATCACCTAACGCGTACAGGAAACTGGGCGGGTCTCCGAGGTCGAGCAGTGACGCCGGATAGTCATCCTCGCGCTGGACGAGCAATGACGCCGAGGCCGCCGAGCTCTTCGCGATCAGGTCGTCGGCTTCACGCAGTGCCTGCTCGCGCTCCGGCGCGCTCCCGGTCGCGCGAAACGCCGCCGCAGCCGAACCGTGTTGCTCGACGCTCTTGCGAAACCTGCCGCCTCCGACTTTCGGCAGCAGCGAGAAAGCAATGGCTTCGCGAACCGTATCTTCAGGAACGCGCCGCGTCTTCACGCCGCTCGCCTTCCACGCGAAGCCGCAGGAGCTCCGTCCACCAGCCGGCCAGCATCGGCTCCAGTCCCGTGCGTGCCGCGGCGCTGATGGAATACGAACCGAACGAGCCGGGTGCCTCGAGCGGCGGAGCGTATTCCTCGCCGAGCAGGTCGAGCTTCGTGAACACGACGCAATAGGGCTTTTCCGCCAGTTCCGGCGAATACACCGAAATCTCGTGGCGGAGCTGGTCGAAGTCCGACTGCCAGTCGAGCGAATCGATCGGCAGGAGGAAGGCGAGGACGCGCGTGCGCTCGATGTGCCTCAGGAACTGGAAGCCGAGCCCCTTCCCCTCCGACGCGCCTTCGATGATGCCGGGAATGTCGGCCACGACGAACGTGCGATGGTCGGTCAGCTGCGCGACCCCCAGGTTCGGCGAGAGCGTGGTGAACGGATAGTCGGCGATCTTGGGCGTCGCCTTCGAGATCACCGAGAGGAGCGTGCTTTTGCCGGCGTTAGGCATCCCGACCAGCCCGACGTCCGCGATCAGCTTGAGCTCGAGCTCCAGCGAGCGCTGTTCACCCTCGCGGCCGGGCTCCCATTCGCGCGGGGCCTGGTGCGTCGACGAGACAAATGCCGCATTTCCGCGCCCACCCCGTCCACCCTTCGCGACGATGATCTCTTCGCCGTCCTCGAGCACCTCGCCGATGAACGCGGATGTGTCGTGATCCCGGATGATCGTGCCGGGCGGCACCGGCATCGTCACGTCTCCGCCTGATCGCCCGGTCTTGTTCGACCCCATCCCGTGTTCGCCGCGCTCCGCCTCCCAGCTGTCGCGGTAGGTGTAGTCGAGCAGCGTGGCCAGGTTGCGGTCGCCGCGAACGATGATGTCGCCGCCGCGTCCGCCGTCGCCGCCGTCCGGGCCGCCCATCGGCACGAACTTCTCGCGGCGGAAGGAGGTCGCCCCCGAACCGCCGGTGCCTGCCTTCACCTTGACGGTGACGCGATCAATGAACATCAGCGGCTCCCTGTACACGCGCCCAGAGCAGCTTGTATCGCGCGGCGTCGTCGGCTGAGACGAGGGCGCTTATGGCGCCGAGTGTTTCGGTGATTGCTGTTTCGGACGCGCCGGCATGCATCGCACCGTGAAGGTGCGAGTGCAGCTGCCGATCCTGGCGAGAGGCGGCACACGCCGCAACGATGCACAGCTCACGACGGGCAAGATCGAGCGCTGGTCGCGAAAGAACCTTCCCGTACCCCTCGACGATCATCCACGCGTCGAGCGCCGGATGGAGCGCGCGAATGTTGAGTCGCAGCCGGTCGTAAAAAGGACCGTAGACGATCGCGCACGTCTCCTCACCCTGCCGGCGCCACTCCTCGGCGCGATCCAGCCGCTCGCCGTCGTCACTCACCGGCGCCACGCGTCCCGAGACGCGACGCCACTCGCGGGCTGCGTTGAGGGTGCGCGGGAAACCGGCGAACAGGTACGACTGCAGGATGACCTCCTCGATCCATTCAGGACGCGCGTCGCGCTGGGCGCGCGTCAGCTCGGTGCGGATATCCGGCTCACTCCCCGCGGCGATCACCGCGGCGAGCCTGACGAGTGCCCGTTCCTCGTCGCCCAGCGTGGCTACCGTAACAGCGGGCGCGGACGTGCGCGTCATCTTCCGAACGCGTGAGCCAGACTTTTCGCGCAGCAGGTCACGCGGCGATCACATGAACGTCGCCGACACATTCCCCGCGCGTGTTGCGGATGCGAGGACTCGCGAACTCGGCCAGCCGGGTCGGCAGGGCTTCGGGAAGCGCCTGCAACCACTGCAGGGCGCGAAGCAAGGCCGGATACTGCGCTCGCGTGGCGCCGTCCTCCACCTTCAACGAGATGCCGATGCCGCGATCCAGGATCGCCGCCGAGTGAACGCCTTCCGCGCCGATTTTCGAGAGCACACGGCCTTCGGTTTCCTCCATCAGCACCGTGTCGAATCGATCGGTGCCACCGACGAGGAAGGGGCGCGTGCGCATTGCGTTCGTTATGCGGGACGGGATCTCGGCGCCGCCATGCGCGTCGCGCGCCAGGCGCGCGTATGCCGCCGCCATGCCATCGAGCGGAAGGATGAAGACGACCACGCCGCAGCCGTCTACGGCGCAGGGAATCTTCTCCCGCGGCACTCCGGTCCAGGCAGCCACGGTGCCAAGGCAGGATTCCTGAACCTGGTGTCCAAGCTTTTCGTAACCCTGCGTGGGCCACCTGGCGAGCTTGGCGCGCGCCAGCATCGCCGCGTGCTTGCCCGAGCAGTTGTTATGCAGCCGGGTGGGCGAAAGGCCGGCGTCGCGCAGCAGCTTGACGCCGCGGCGTGCCATGGGCTCGTGCGGTCCACAGGCGAGATCACCTTCCTCGAGGCCCAGGTCGAGGAGCATCTGCGACGCGATGGCCACGTGCTCCGGTTCGCCGCCGTGCGAGGCGCAGGCGAGCGCGATCTGGTCGTCTCCCCACCCCAGCGTCTCGATGCCGCCGGCCGCAATGAGCGGCATCAGCTGGAAGGGCTTGGCGCATGAGCGCCAGGGCACGACGTCGTTCGCGTTCCGCGCGCTGGCAATCAATCCGTGCTGGGCATCGACGATTGCCGCGTGCACCTGATGCCGCGACTCCACGTGACTGCCGCGGGTGACGAGTACGTCGAGGCTCAAGGTTTCCATGTGTGATTGAAATGTAACCATGGTCCGTCTGCCAACCGCCATCTGCCATCCATCATCCGCGCTCGGTACTTTTGGCCATGCCGCGCACCGCCCAGTCAGCCCGTAGCCCGATCACTCGGAAACGCCTGACGCAACTGCTCTCGGCGATGTCGAAGAAGCGCATCGTCGTCGTCGGCGATGCCATGCTCGACGTCTACCTCGGCGGCGACGTCGAGCGCATCTCGCCCGAGGCGCCGGTGCCGGTCGTGAAGGTGCGCGACCGTCGTTATGCGATGGGTGGCGCGGCCAACGTGGCGGCGAACGTTGCCGCTGCCGGCTCGACGGTGATGCTGGTCGGCGCCGCGGGCTCGGACAGCGCGGGCGTCCGGCTGCGCGCCATGATCGAGGCCATCGGCGCGGACAGCAAGACCGTGATCGCGACGCGGCGGCCAACGACATCCAAGACGCGCGTCGTCGCCCGTGCCCAGCAGATGTTGCGCTTCGACGAGGAAGATGACGGCGATCTTCCGGCAAAGGATGTCCAGCGGTTGCTCGATACGCTGCTTCCGCTCATGGACAAAGCGGACGCCCTGGTGCTCGAGGACTACAACAAGGGCGTGCTGGTCCCGGCGGTCATCACCGCGGCCATCGAGGCCGCCGGCCTGCACGGCATCCCGTCGGTGGTCGATCCCAAGTTCCGGAACTTCTTCGCCTATCGAGGCGCCACGATCTTCAAGCCGAACCGGCGCGAGCTCGAGTCGGCGCTCGGCGCGACGGTGAGCATCGATGATGCGGGGGCGTTGCCGGCGACCCTCGAGCGGCTCGGGGTGTCGAACCTGCTCTTGACGTTAGGCGAGCGGGGAATGGCGCTGGTAGACCGCGATGGCCAGGTCCGCGAGATCCCCACGACGGCGCGTGAGGTGTATGACGTCGTCGGCGCGGGTGATACGGTGACCGCTTACCTCGCGACCTCGCTGGCCGCGGGGGCGACCCCCTACGAAGCGGCGTTGATCGCGAACTATGCAGCCGGTGTGGAGGTCGGGAAGCTGGGTGCGGCGACGGTCTCCCCGGAGGAGATCATTGAGGCGTGGAAGCACCACAATGGGATGTGAGATGTGGGATGTGAGATAAACTGCTCTCCGATCAAATCCGATCTTGATCGGTAGTGCAGGTGATCTCCCATCTCACCTCCCACATCCCATATCTTAGGTGCACGGGCCCTTAGCTCAGCCGGTTAGAGCAGCGGACTCATAATCCGACGGTCGCAGGTTCGAGCCCTGCAGGGCCCATGATCTGGTCAGCGAAAATCGCGACTCCACGTCAGCATCATTCCGCCGTTGGCCGTGGGCGTTACATGCGTCCCGAGCATGATGCGATCGAGTGTGTTCCTGGGATGATCGTGGGCCCATTGGATCACCTTGATGCCGCTGAACGTGCCGATCGCCGCACCCAGCGCGACGTCGCTGGCCCAGTGCTGGTTGTGATAGAGGCGTGATATGCCAACGACAGTTGCACCGCTGTAGACCCCCATCGGGATGGCCCACTCCGACCACCACTTGTCCGGCCACTTCTTCCGGGACTCGGTTGCGATGGACGCGGCGAAGGCGAACGCTGTCGTGGTGTGACCAGAGGGGAATGAACTCCGGTTGTGACCCTCGGTGAAACCGCCCATGAACTTGAAGTCATGAGCGTCGAGGGAGACATACGGCCTGGCGCGACCTACGACCTTCTTGAGCACGTTCGTTGCCACAGTGGCGAACATGATTGCCTCAGCGCTGTGCCAGCCCACCTCGGCAGCGCGAGGGTGATTCGTCAGGCGGCCGACGGCATACAGGCCGGCTTCGATGGCAAGAGCGCCCGGGTACGCCAGGGCTTCCGCCGGAGAAGTCACGTTCTTCAGGAACTGGTTCGCTTGCGTGACTTTGTCCTGGGACTGAATGGCGACGTGCTTATCGACCTGGAAGAATGCGATGGTGGCCACCACGAATCCCGCCCCGATAGCAGCGTCCTTCCAGCCGAAGAGTGGAACCAGGTCGTTGGTATCCGACGCAGCGATCGGTGGCAGCGAGCTTCCCGAGTCCGGCCGGGCCCCCGAAGGGGGCGGCGGGGGCGGCGTTTGTGCCATCGCCGCATCGTTGATTGCCACTGCAGAGAACGCGGCGATCAGAAAGACATTACGCGTACGTCGAACTAGAACGCCGAATCTGGCCTCCATGGCAGCCTCCAGAGCCTGGTGGACGCGATTAACTGCTACTTGTCTGGTACACGCGTTCCAGCGCTCCGAAGCGGGCTCAGGGGGCCGCTCCCGGCAGAGCCCGGAGCGGCCCTTTTCTGGGCGCCTAACGAATCTTCACCTGGCGATTGCGCGGCGTTTGCACCTTCGGGGCCGGCACCGTCACCTCGAGCACTCCGTCCTTGAACGTCGCCTCGATCTTGTCGGCATCGACTCCGTCCGGAAGCTGGAGCGCGCGGAAGAACCGGCCATAGTTCCGCTCCGAGCGGTAGTAATCGTCGCGCTCATCCTTGTTCTCATCGGACCGTTCGCCCGAGATCATGAGCACGTCGTCCTCGACCTCGATGTTCACGTTGTCCTTGCTGAGGCCAGGCAGGTCGGCGCGAATCACCAGGTTGTTGTCGCGACGAAACGTCTCGACCTGCGGCGCCCATAGCGCTTCCGCCAACCGTCCTTCATGGCGCCAGGGGCTCGACGACATGCGCGGACTCATCCCGTACCCGACGCGCCCGAAATCCGAATCGAAAAGACGCTCGATGTCTTCGGCCATGCGACGCATCAGGTGGAATGGCGATGACGTCGTCCCGAAGAGTTGCCCTCGACGCGCGAGGCCGGACTGACGCCCGCCGGTTTCACGTCCCGTCTCGAGGTTGCGTTGACGCTCCTGCATGTCGCGCGTTTCTTCGCGTGAGCCGGATTCGCGCATGCCTTCATTGCGACTGCCGGTATTTGGGTCTTGTGCCATCATCGACCTCCCTGGTTTGTTGGTGAGGTTTTTTCCGGACGCGTTCCCGATGATGGGGAATTCATTTCACGGATACCAATGGGTCTGTTATCAGTGGTTCTCCTCGCCTGAGTCCGGCGATTTCTGACCTCCAACTCGTTCTCGCAGCGACATGTACTTGCAACGCATTGCTGAGCTACCGGCCGCGTTCAGGGCCACCGCCCTGCTTCTCGGCTCCAACATCTTCATGACTTTTGCCTGGTATGCGCACCTGAGGAACCTGCGCGCCAAGCCGCTCATCATTGCGATCGCAGTGAGCTGGGGCATCGCGATGTTCGAGTACATGCTGCAGGTGCCTGCGAATCGGATCGGCTACGACACCATGTCGCTCGGCCAGCTCAAGATCCTGCAGGAAGTCATCACGCTCGCCGTCTTCATTCCGTTCGCGGTGCTGTACATGCGACAGCCGCTCAAGACGGACTTCCTGTGGGCCGGATTGTGTCTCGTCGGCGCGGTGTACTTCGTATTCCGAGCCTAGGCATGGGTCATGGAGCGGGAAACCACCGAAATGCCCTCTGCCCCGCGCTGCATGCTCCCATTAACCTTCCCAGCCCAACGGTCGCGTAGCTCAGATGGTTAGAGCGCTGGTCTCACATACCAGAGGTCACAGGTTCGATTCCTGTCGCGACCACTAAAACCGGATGGTGGAAGTGGGATGGTGGATGTGGGAAACCCCGCGTCCGCCATTCTTTCGTTTGCGGCTATCTGGCTGAGCGCTCCGCCGCTTCCCGTTCCGCGAGTTCAAGGTCTGACTCGGTCATGACACGAACGAGATCCCTGAACGTCGTCTTCGGCGTCCAGCCAAGCACGCGCTTCGCCTTCCCCGCATCGCCCTGCAGGATGTCGACCTCCGCCGGCCGGTAGTACCGCGGGTCCACGCCGACAAACCCCGACCAGTCCATGTCGAGGACCGCGCCAACCTCGTCGAGAAAGTCGCGCACGGAGTGCGTTTCCCCGGTGGCGATTACGTAATCGTCGGGCGACTCCTGCTGCAGCATCAGCCACATCGCCTCGACGTAATCCGCCGCGTGGCCCCAGTCCCGACGCGCCTCGAGGTTCCCCAGGAACAGCTTGGGCTGCAGGCCGAGTTTGATCCTCGTCAGGCTCCGCGTGATCTTGCGCGTCACGAAGTTCTCGCCGCGACGCGGGCTCTCGTGGTTGAACAGGATTCCGCACGACACGTGCAATCCGTAGCTCTCGCGGTAGTTCACCGCGATCTGGTGCGCGAACACCTTCGCGACGGCATACGGTGAGCGCGGGTGGAACGGCGTCTGCTCGCTCTGCGGCACTTGCGTCACCTTGCCGAACATCTCGCTCGACGACGCCTGGTAGAACCGGGGCGACATCCCGAGGTTACGGATCGCCTCGAGCAGCCGGAGCGTCCCCACGCCGGTCACTTCGACCGTGTACTCGGGAATGTCGAAGCTGATGCGCACGTGGCTCTGCGCGCCGAGGTTGTAGATCTCGTCAGGCGCGACACGCGCCAGCACCCGCTGCAGCGACGACGCGTCGTTCAGGTCTCCGTAATGGAGTTGCAGGTCGTGCGACGGCAGGTGCTCATCGAGGTAGATGTGCTCGATCCGCCCGGTCCCGAATGCGCTGGAGCGGCGGACCAGTCCATGAACCTCGTATCCCTTCGACAGCAGGAGCTCGGCGAGGTAGGAGCCGTCCTGTCCCGTGATGCCGGTGATGAGCGCTTTTCTCATGGGCAAAACCTAACGTACGTCCCAGTCTGAATGCACAAGTATGAACGCCGGCCAACCTCAGAAAGCCATCTGAACCACGAAGAACACGAAGGACACGACGTGTTTCACTTCGTGTGCTTCGTGATCTTCGTGGTTTCGTGTGTTTCTGTTGCCACCTTTACTCGGCCCTGACGAGCGCGCCGGCGCGCCGGAGACGACCGAGCGTAGTCGCATCAATTCGCGCCCGCAAGACCATCTCCTCCCCCTCGTGGCGCTGCTCGAGCACCTCCCCGTTGCGGTGCACGTCGGCCAGGAGCTTGCCGTCGCTCACCGGGATCCGGAGCTCGGTCACTGGTCGCGTATGTCGCGCCGATTCGCGAAGTACTTCCCGCAGCGGCTCGAGCCCCTCGTCGGTCATCGTCGACGCGAACACGCTGTCAGGCAGCAGCGCATCCATGCGCGCCTTTAGCGCCTCGAGGTCGGGCGGCGAAAGCAGGTCGACCTTGTTGAATACATGCCGCACGTTGTGCGAGTGGACGCCCAGCTCCGCCAGCACCTCTTCGACGATGATGCGTTGCTCCTCCCACGTCGGATGCGAGGCATCGATCACGTGCAGCAGCAGGTCCGCCTCGTTCACCTCGTCCAGCGTGGCGCGGAACGACGCCACCAGGTGGTGCGGCAACTTGCGAATGAACCCGACGGTGTCGGTCACCACCGCGCGCTGGCTTTCGCCGAGGTCGACCTCGCGCGACAGCGTGTCGAGCGTCGCAAAGAGCCGGTCTTCGACGAAGACGTCGCGATCTCGACTCAGCCCGCGCAGGATCGACGACTTCCCGGCGTTCGTGTAGCCGACCAGCGCTACCTTGAACGCCTGCTTCCGCTGCTGGCGCTGCACCTCGCGCGACCGCTTCACTTCCTCGAGGCGCTCCTTGAGCACGCGGATGCGATGCCCGATGAGGCGCCGGTCCGTCTCGAGCTGAGTTTCACCGGGACCCCGGAGTCCGATGCCGCCGCGCATCTTCTCGAGGTGTGACCACATCCTCGTCAGGCGCGGCAGCATGTACTCGAGCTGCGCCAGTTCCACCTGCATGCGCGCCTCCTTGCTGCGTGCGCGCGTCGCAAAAATGTCGAGGATCACCTCGGCGCGGTCCATCACGCGACAGCCCGTGGCATCCTCGATGTTCTTGCCCTGCGTCGGCGACAATTCGTCGTCGAACAGGACGAGCGTGATGTCCTCGGCGGCGATGCGCTCCCGCAGTTCGTCGACCTTTCCCTTGCCGAGGTACGTAGCGGGATTCGGGCGATCGAGCTGTTGCGTCAACGACCCCACCACCTGGGCGCCGGCTGTATCAGCCAGCCGCTCCAGCTCGAGGAGGTGCTCGTCCAGGTGATGCTTGGCATTCGACCGCTTCAGCGGCGCCCCCACGAGGAGCGCGCGTTCTACCGGCGGCGAAAGATCGATGACGTCTCTGGCTATGGGACGGGGGACTGAGTGTCTGGTCTGAGCTCAGAGCTCTGAGCTCAGAGCTCAGAGTTACCGATTAAGAGTAGTCAGTCTGCCTCTTCCTGAATACGGCCTCGTGAAATTCCCGACCGGCGTACTGACGGTGATCTCGCCGGAGACCGTGTACAGCACGCTCCCCGTCTGGATCAGTTGGCGACCAGCCTGTCCGATGCCCGCGTACGTGAACGACAACGGGAGCCGAACCTGCGTCGAGTCCTTCTCCTGAACCACGAAGCGATCCGTGAACGTGCCGTTGCCGAACGGCACCGAGTCAACGGCGAGGCGATACGTGAGCTCGGTTCCATCGAGCCTGAATCCGTTCGGGTTGTAGACACTGAGGACGACTTCAAGTGAACCACCCGACACACCCAGTCCCGTGATCACCGCGTCCTTGTACGTCACCACGGGCTCACGAAACCCTGCGTAGCCGAGTGACGCACACGCCGTCGCGACGGCGGCTGTCATCGTTAGGGCGATCCGCTTCATTCTGGTGTCTCCACGTCGCTGGTACGACCACCTTCGACGACTGGTGGGCTGCCGGCGCGCTCACGCAGTTCCTTCCACCAGGCCATTCGCTTTGCGATGTCGCGCTCGAAGCCGAAACTACCAGGTTCGTAGAACGTCGTTCCTTCGAGAGCGTCGGGAAGGTAGCGTTGCGGCAGATACGCATCCGGTACGTCGTGCGCGTATTTGTACCCTTTGCCATAGCCCAGTTCCTTCATCAATGGCGTGGGTGCATTCCGGATGTGGAGCGGGACGAGTTCCGCTGGATACTCGCGCGCCGCATCGAGCGCCTCACCCCACGCGACGTAGACGCGATTGCTCTTTGGCGCGGTGGCGAGGTACACCGCCGCTTCGGCCAGCGCGAGTTCCCCTTCGGGCGATCCCAGTGCGTGATATGTGTCACGCGCGGCCAGCGCCACCTGCAGCGCCTGCGGATCGGCCAGTCCCACGTCTTCCGATGCAAAGCGAATCGTCCGGCGCGCGATGTACATCGGGTCTTCGCCGCCGTCGATCATCCGCGCCAGCCAGTAGAGCGCGCCCTGCGGATCGCTGCCCCGAAGCGCCTTGTGATACGCCGAGATGAGGTTGTAGTGCTCCTCGCCTGTCTTGTCGTAGCGCGCCACGCGCCGCTGGAGCGCGTCGCGAAGGGCTTCGATCGTGAGCGTGGCGCCTTTACCGGCGTGTTCCGCCGCCGCTTCCAGCACGTTCAGCGCGCGTCGCGCGTCGCCGTCCGATTCCACGGCGAGCCAGCGCAGCGCTTCATCGTCGGCGGTCAGCGACATCGCGCCCAGGCCGCGATCCGCATCGGTGAGCGCTCGCCGCAAAACGAGCACGATGTCATCGGGACGGAGTGGCTCCAGGACGACCACCCGAGCGCGGGAGAGGAGCGCGCCATTCAATTCGAAGGAAGGGTTCTCCGTCGTGGCGCCGATGAGCGTGACGGTGCCCGATTCCACGGCATGCAGGAACGCATCCTGCTGCGCGCGATTGAATCGATGGATCTCGTCGACAAACAGGATCGTCCCACGTCCCATCTCCAGCCTGGTCGCCGCTTCGGCGATGATCTCGCGAACCCGGGGCACGCCCTCGGTGACCGCCGAGAACGGGACGAACTCGCGATCGGTGAAGTGCGCGACGAGGTGGCCTAACGTGGTCTTGCCGCTGCCGGGCGGCCCCCACAGGATGAGCGAGCCCACCGTCCCGCGCTCGATCGACTCGCGCAGCGGCTTGCCGGGGGCCAGCACGGTGCCCTGGCCCACGAATTCGTCCAGCGTCTTCGGGCGCATGCGCGCGGCGAGCGGCGCCGCTGACGCTGACGGCTGGAACAGCGACCCGGTCGATTTATCTCGGCGCGCGGGCATGGGTCAACGAAGCAGCGACCAGGCGAGCGTGAACAGTCCGCATCCGCCGAAGAAGTACAGCGCGAGCGACCAGCCACGCCTCGACTGGAATTCCGGGACCAGGTTCGACGCCGCCACGTAGAGCGTCACGCCCGCGGCGAGCGGCAGCCCGTGATCGGCCAGTGGTTGCAGGAGAGCCGTAAACATCACGCCAAGCAGCGTCGTCAGGCCTAACGCACCGGCCGCGGCCACCGCGATGCGAGGTGGCTGGCCCGCGGCGAGGAACAGGCTGGCAATCGCGAGACCCTCCGGCAGCTTGTGCAGCACGACGCCGATGAAAACGAGCGCCCCCAGTTCCGGTCCGACCGTGAACCCGGCGGCGATAGCCACCCCGTCCACGAACGTGTGCATCAGCAGGCCCGCGAGCGCGGACATGCTGATGGCAGTCGTCACGCGGTGCGTCTCTTCGCCAAAGTGGAAGTGCCGCGTCAGCGTGTGCTGCGTGAGGTGCACCGCGAGATACCCCATCAGCATGATGATGGGTGCGGACTGTCCACCCCGCCGGAGCGCTTCGGGGACGAGTTGCGTCATCGCGACCGAGATCATGAAACCGGCGGCGACGGCGATCAGCGCGTCGAGCAGGCGCATCCCCCGGCGCGCCCGGCCGGCGACCGCGAGCGCTCCGGCCACGTTGGCCAGCGCTGACAGGAGTGCGTAGACGAGCGGGCTCACGAAGGTCCGCCCGTTCTCGCCAACACCAACAGTGTATCTCGCCGGTTCTTCGATGGATCGTCGACGACGACGTCGAGCAGCCGGCGCAGCGTCGCGCCGATGGCTGGCCCCGCGGCGATACCCAGCTCGATCAGGTCGCTGCCATCAATGGCGAGGTCGCCGATCGAGAGTGGGTCACGGAAAGCGATTTTCGTCCCACGCCGGTATGGGCCTGTCACAGCCACGATTCTCTCCTCGGCGCACCAGCGGGCCGAAGCGATTCGCATGAAATCGGCGAACCAGGTGCGGCCGGAGGTGGCGGCCAGGCGCCGCAACATCGCATCCGTCACGCGACGGGCTGCCAGGGCTTCGAGCAGTTCAGCGCCTAACGCATGCCAGGTCTCGACCTGGTGCACCACGAAGTCGGTTTCCCGGTTCGAGGCCCGCAACCCTTCGAGTGCGCCGCGGGCGTCCGCTGGTGCAAGGTCGAGGAAGAGCGTGGTGAGGCGATTCCGTCCGCGCGACTGCGCCAGTTCCGGCCTGCCAGTCGCATCAGGCTGGCCGATGAAATCCGCCGCGGTGAGGGCCGGGTCCGAAGCGTCGGCGAGTTCGGGGATCAGCGACGCGAACGCGCCCGAGCGCCGCCACAGCGCCAGTGAGCGCGAGGGGCGGCGCACCTGCTCCATCGTCTTCTCGATCTCCTGGCGCACACGTTCACGCGAAAGTCTCGGGAGGAATGGCGCCGATTCGACGATGGCGCTCCACGTCGCTGGATCGATCTCGAAGCCGAACCGCCCCGCAAAACGGAACGCGCGCAACGCGCGCAGCCGGTCCTCGACCATGCGGGCCGACGGTTCGCCGACCGCGCGCACGACGCCGCGCTTCAGGTCTTCCTGTCCACCGAATGGGTCACGCAGCTCGCCTGTTGCAGGAGAAAACGCGATGGCGTTGATCGTGAAGTCACGGCGGGCAAGGTCGTCGTCGAGCGAGACGCCGTACTCCACCACGGCGTGCCGGCCGTCGTGCCTGACGTCCCGGCGGAACGTCGTCACTTCGTGCATAACGCCGGCGCGATCCAGCACCCCCACCGTGCCGAATTCGATGCCGTGCGGCACCGTGCGATCGAAGAGTTCGCGCACCTGGTTGGGTGTGGCCGCGGTGGCGAGGTCCCAGTCGGCGTGCGCTTCACCCAGCAGCGCGTCGCGCACCGCACCGCCCACGCACCACGTCTCGAACCCGGCATCCGTCAGCCGGGCCGCGATCTTCTGCACGGTGGGCGGCGGATTCAGGCGCGGCTCGGTCGCGTTCATCCCATCCACTCGTCAGGCAGCAGGAGATCGCTGATCGCCGGTCGCTGATCGCTGGTCGCTTGCCGCCTTAGCCGCATAGCACGCTCCCGCCATTCACGTTGAGGATCTCGCCCGTAATGTGCCGCGCGGCATTCGTGCACAGGAAAACGATCGGCGCCGCGATGTCCTCGGTGCTCGCGATCCGGCCCACGGGGATTGCACCGGCGATGCGTTCCCGCCCGCCATCGGCGAACGGGCCGGCGCACATCTCGGTATCGACCCAGCCGGGAGCCACGCTGTTCACCGTGATGCCGCGACGCGCGACCTCCACTGCCACCGACTTCACGAACGAAATCATCGCGCCCTTGGACGCGGCGTAGTCCGCGTGCATCGCCTCCCCGCGCTGTCCGGCCGTGCTGGACACGAGCACCACGCGGCCGCCTTCACCCATCGCCTTGAGCGCCGCGCGCGTCGAGTAGAACATGCCGTCCACGTTCTCGGCCATCGTGCGCGACCACCGCTCGTCAGGCATTTCGCGCACGGCCGCTTCCTCGGACGGCCAGATGCCGGCGTTCCCGACGAAGATGTCGAGCCCTCCCCACGCGGACGCGATGTCCTGCACCACCTGATCCACCGCCTTTCGATTGGTGAGTTCCACCTGGTGCACGGAACTCCGGCGCCCGAACGCGCAGACCTCGGCGGCCACGGCGTCGGCGTCCGCCCTGCGCGTGCGATAGGTGAGCGCCACGTCGGCGCCGACCCGCGCGAGCAACCGCACGGTGGCCGCCCCGATGCCGCGCGAACCACCGGTGACGAGCGCGCGGCGACCCGTCAGGTCGAACAACGATAGGTCAGGCATCAGACTCCGCGAGCTCGCAGATGACATGCTGGATCAGCAGGTGAAGTTCCTGTGCCCGGTCCGTCCGGTCGGTCGGCACGACGATGGCGATGTCGGCCAGTGCCCGAAGCGCCCCGCCGTTACGCGCCGTGAGTGCCAGGACCCTGGCGCCCCTTGTCCGCGCCGCTTCGGCCGCCCGGAGGACGTTAGGCGAATTCCCGCTCGTCGAATGGATGACGAGGAGGTCGTCCTTCCGGACCAGGGCCTCGACCTGTCGGGAAAACACGTGGTCGAAGCCGAGGTCGTTCCCCGCCGCCGTGAGGAGCGACGTATCGGTGGTCAAGGCGACCGCCGGCAACGCGCGCCGATTCTTCATGTACCGCACGACGTATTCCGTCGCGATATGCTGCGCGTCGGCAGCGCTCCCGCCGTTGCCGCAGAAAAAGAGCGTTCCGCCGCCAGCGAGCACACCACGCACCAGCTGCGCCGCCGCGGCAATCTCGCGAGGCAATGACTCGGCGGACGCTTCCGCCAGCTGCGCCAGCTCACGCAGCCGCACGATCGCGAGATTCCGCGCAACGTCCGCGTCGCTCATGTCGTTCCCCTCATTTCATGACGACCCATTGGCTGCCTTCTTTCGCGACGAACCGAAGACCAGTTCGCGGAGCCGGTCGAATACGCCGCGCTGGAAAGAAACCGGTGGCACTGGCCGCAACGGCTTTTCCGCCAGCAGGAGTGCCGGATTCTCGCTGGTCAGTATGCCCGACTGAAGCCCCGCGCCCATTTCTGTCAGCCAGAGCACCGCATTCGCGAGGCTGCGCCGATCGCCGTGATTGTCGCTCGCAATGATATCAACCTGCCCCGCGGCCAGCATCGCGTGCGCGAAGTCACCGAGCGGGCCGCGCGCCAGGAGCGCTATCGCGTCGCACTGGATGACGGCGCCAAGTTCCCGCCACGTGGCGATCGTTTCGGTGTCGCAGCCCTGGTAGCGCTCGGGATGGGCGACCACCGGGACCAGACCCTGCGACAGCACGCGCATCAACTGCCCCGTGGCTTCGGGCGGCAGTCCGCGCCGCGGGAACTCGACCAATCGCGCGCGTGAGCCGGCAAGACCGAGGCGCGGATCGGACAGGTCAAAGGTCCCCGTATCGAGCATGATCTCGAAACCAGGATAGAGCTCGAGGCCTTGAGGCGCCACAGAGCGGAGCTGCCGTAGCAGCGCAGCGTTGCCATTGAACGGCGCCTCGCCCGCGCGCGACGCATTGAGGTGCGGTGTGCAGACGATGCCCCTCGTCCCCTCGGCATGCATGCGCGCGATCACCATCGCCGAATGATCCGCGTTAGGCGACCCGTCGTCGACGCCCGGGAGGAGGTGGGTGTGGACGTCGATCACGGCGCCGCGACCGCGGAAAGGCGCGACATCGCCCGCGCCGACAGCGCGGGGATGACATCGGGCGCGTCGGCGGCATACTCGAACGCGTAGGTCACGAGCGCGTCCACGGCCAGCAGGTCGAGCGCGGTGGTGCGGTCGTCCGGCGCGCGCCGGGACAGTTGCGCCAGCGCGGACTCGGCCGCCGCCAGCAGTGATGCCGCCGGATCGCCGTCGTGACCTGGTGCCGCAAGCACGAGCGCTTCGACGCGTTCGCGCAGCACGCGTGGCGGGGACGGCTCGCGATGCGCCAGCCAGTCCCGGATCGTCACGACAGCCGCGAAAGCTGGTCGCGCAGCACACGTTCGAGCGCGGCCAGCGCGTCGGGGAGCCGGCCGCCATCGGGGATACCGGCCTGCGCCATGTGCGGCTTCCCGCCGCCACGGCCGCCGGCCACCGCCGCCAGTTCCCGCACGACTTCGTCGGCGCGCACCCCACGTCCACGCGCGTCGTCGCTGACGACGACCAGGAGGGCCGACTTCTGGTCGTCGAACGTGGCGCCTAACGCCGCGACGAGGGGGCCTGGTTGCCCCCGAACCGCGTCGCCAAGCGCCTGCAGCGACTTGACGTCCGCGGCCCGCACCACCGACGACACCGCGCGGATGCCATCGACGGGCGCCGCCGCGTCGACGAGGCGGCGGACTTCATCGCCGCCCCCGCCACCGCCGCCCTTCATCGCCTCGTCGAGCCGCTTCTCGAGCGCGCGACGCTCGTCGACCAGCGACTGTGCCTTCTTCACCACGGTCTCGGGCGTCGCCTTGAGCACGTCCGCGGCGTGTCGCAGCTGCTGTTCCCGCTCGCGAAGGATCGTGTAGGCCCGGGCGCCCGTCGCGGCCTCGATCCGTCGAACGCCGGACGCAACGCCGGTTTCGGCCAGGATGTGAAAGAGTCCGATCTCGCTCGTGTTGCGCACGTGCGTGCCGCCGCATAGCTCGATCGAGAGTCCCGGAATCGTGATCACCCGGACCACGTCGCCGTATTTCTCGCCGAAGAGCGCCATCGCGCCTGACGCGACCGCCTCCTTGTACGGCATTTCTTCCTTCACGACGTCCTTCGACGCCCAGATGCCGCGATTGACGCGCAACTCGATCTCGGCGAGCGCTTCCGGCTTCACCGGTCCGTGATGCGTGAAGTCGAAGCGCAACCGGTCGGGTGCGACGAGCGAACCCGCCTGGTGCACCGCATCGCCCAACACCTCGCGAAGCGAGGCGTGCAGCAGGTGCGTCGCGGTGTGGTTCCGCTCCGTGTCCTTGCGGCGATCACTGGGCACGCGCGCGACGGCAGGACCGAACGAGACCGTGCCCGTCAGCTTGCCGATGGCGGCGGTGCGCCCGTCGACCTTGCGCACGTCGTCGACTTCGACGCGCCAGCCTTCACCGACAATCTCACCACTGTCCGAGATCTGTCCGCCGGATTCCGCGTAAAACGGAGTCTCACGAAGAAGGACGGCAACGCGGCCGTCGCCAAGCTGGCGAATGGCAGTGACCTGGCTTTCGATTTCGACGGTGTCGTACCCGACGAACCTCGTGTCCGGCCACTCGATCCTGCCGGTGAGGTCACCGCTGACGACGGCCGACGTGCCTGACGCGAGCCCCGGCAGCTGCACCTTCCAGGCTTTCGCATCCGCCAGTTCGTCGCCCGCCACGGCAATCTTCTTCGACTTCCGCTCTTCCTGCGACAACTCACGCTGGCGCGCCAGGGCGGTCTCGAAGCCCGCGATGTCCACCGTGTAGCCGCGTTCGCGCGCCATCAGTTCGGTCAGGTCGATCGGGAAGCCGAACGTATCGTAGAGGCGGAACGCGTCATCGCCACTCACCGTGCCTCGCATGGCGGCGGACCCCTGCGTGGTGTGCGCCGGCGCGATTTCGTCGAACCGCTTCATGCCGCCGTCGATCGTCGCCAGGAAGCGCTCCTCCTCGACGCGGGTCGTCTCGGCGATGTGCGCCGAACGCTGGCGCAGTTCGGGATACACGTCACCTAACGATTCCACCACGACGGAGACGACGTGGACCAGCGTCGGCTCGTGGCGGCCCAGCAGCCACGCGTGCCGGACGGCCCGGCGCAGGATGCGCCGCAACACGTAACCGCGACCTTCGTTCGACGGATGGACGCCATCGGCGAGCAGGAACGCGACCGCGCGCGCGTGATCGGCGATCACGCGGAACGACGCGGGATCCACGGACAGGCGCTGCTCCTTTCCCTTGGCCTGCCGCGTGAGGACTTGCGCCACATCCTTCGTGCGACCGAGGTACGGCCAGCCAACGACCTCCTCGATGCGCTCGATCAGCGTGTCAAAGTGCGAGGCGTGGAAGTTGTTCGTCACGCCCTGCAGCACGGCCGCGATGCGATCGAGCCCCGCGCCCGTGTCCACCGACGGCCTGGGAAGCGGTACGAGCGTGCCGTCCGCCTGCCGGTCGAATTGCATGAACACGAGGTTCCAGATCTCGAGGAACCTCCCAGCCTCGGCGCCCTCGTAAAACGCCTCGGTCGAGAACTCCTTGCGATCGAGCTCCGTCCACTCGCCCGTCGCGCCTTCCGGGAACGCCCAATCCTTCGTCAGGTGCGCGAGATCGACGTAGACCTCCGAGCACGGCCCGCATGGGCCCGTGTCCGCCATCTGCCAGAAGTTGTCCTTCTCACCGAGTCCGTAGATACGCGAATCGGGAAGCCCCGCAACCTCGCGCCACAACGCCCGCGCCTCGTCATCCTTGTGGAACACTGAGATGCGAATGTGCTCGGCTGGAAACCCGAGGTTGCCGTCTTCACGCGGACCGGTCACCCACTCCCACGCGTAGCGGATCGCATCGCGCTTGAAGTAGTCGCCGAACGAGAAGTTGCCGAGCATCTCGAAGAAGGTGTGGTGGCGGTACGTGTGCCCCACCTGCTCGAGATCGTTATGCTTGCCGCCGGCGCGCACGCATTTCTGCGACGTGACCGCGCGCCGGCCGTAGTCGGTTTGCTCCATCCCCAGGAAGACCTTCTTGAACTGCACCATCCCCGCGTTCGTGAACAGCAGGGTGGGATCCTCATGGGGGACCAGCGACGAACTCGGCCTCACGGCGTGGCCGTGACGCTCGAAATACTTCAGGAACCGCGTGCGGATTTCCGAGGCATGCATGGGTCCAAATATAAGTCGGAACTATGGTTCCCCGTTTGCCCGTCTGCCCGTTTGCCCGTCTACCCGAGCACCTCGCGCAGAACTCGCCTCACCACGTCACCCTCGTAGCCGCGGCGCGCGAGGAACGCATACAGCCGCTGGCGCTTCACCTGCGGATCGAGCGCGGCGAGGGACCGGAGTCGCTTCTGCGCAGCGGCGAGCGCGGCACCGTGTTCATCGAGTTCGACGTCGGCGAGCGTCGCGTCGATCGCTTCATCGGCGACTTCGGCGGAGACACCCCGCTGCCGAAGCACCTTCACGACCTTCCGTCGTGACACTCCGCCGGAAAGCACCTTCGCTCGTGCCACCTGCCGGGCATATGCGGCGTCATCGACGAAACCCTGGGCCGCAAGGCGGTCGATCGACCACGAGATGTCGTGATCCGGCGCTCCGGCTCTGCGCAACCTGATGCGAAGATCACGCGACGAGCGAGCGCGCACCGCGAGGAGGTCGAGCGCCTTATCGAGGACTCGTGTCCGCGCGACTGCCGCTTTCACGTCCGCGGCTTCCTCGCGCGACACGGAACGGCCTTCGCGAACGACCTGGTCCGCGACGAAGTCCAGCGTCACGTCGCCGATCATCGTGCCGTTGAGGGCGATCCGCAGGCGATCGCTTCGGCCGTGCACTCCTGCCACTTCGCTGATGACGAGCGGCTCACCAAGAGTCGTCAGGTCGACATCAACTTCGGCGATCTTCGCCGGCCCGCGCTTGCGTCGTGAACGCACCGCGCTCTTTTGAGGAGTCATGCTAGTCGCTGGTCGCTGATCGCTGGTCGCCGGCCCCAAAGAGAAGAGCCGAAGGGAAGCCCACTGATAAAAGCGGTGTACCGGGCACCAACTTTCTCAGGGAACGACCCTCCGGCCCAACCTTCTCACCGGAACACGAAGTGGCTCGCGTGGCTACTCGTCCGCCGCCTCCTGTTCAGGAGTCGCCGCGACCGGCCGAATGCCGAGCACGGTCTTCACTTTCTCCTCGATCTCGGCAGTCAGGACCGGGTTGTCCTTCAGGAACAGCTTGGCGTTTTCACGCCCCTGCCCGATGCGCTGGCCATTGTAGCTGAACCAGGCGCCTGACTTCTCGATGATGTTCGACTCCGAACCGATGTCGACCAGTAACCCGACGTGGCTGATGCCTTCGGCATACATGATGTCGAACTCGGCTTGCTTGAACGGCGGTGCAACCTTGTTCTTCACGACCTTCACGCGCACCTGGGATCCGATGACGTCTTCCTTGTCCTTCACCGCACCCAGGCGACGAATGTCGAGGCGCAACGACGCGTAGAACTTCAGCGCCTTGCCACCCGTGGTCGTTTCGGGGTTGCCGAACATCACCCCGATCTTTTCGCGAAGCTGGTTGATGAAGATCACCGAGGTGCGGGAACGGGCGATGGCACCGGTGAGTTTGCGAAGCGCCTGGCTCATGAGGCGCGCCTGCAAGCCCACGTGCGAATCTCCCATCTCTCCTTCGATCTCCGCCTTCGGTACGAGCGCAGCGACGGAGTCGATGACGACAATGTCCACCGCACCCGATCGCACCAGGATCTCGCAGATCTCGAGCGCCTGTTCGCCCGTATCGGGCTGCGACACCAGCAGGTTCTGCACGTCCACGCCAAGCTTCTTGGCGTACTCCACGTCGAGCGCATGCTCGGCGTCGATGAATGCCGCGACGCCGCCATTGCGCTGCGCGTTCGCGACCACGTGGAGGCAGAGCGTCGTCTTACCGCTCGATTCTGGCCCGAAGATCTCGGTTACGCGGCCACGCGGGATTCCACCCACGCCGATGGCTGCATCGAGATTGATGGCGCCTGTGGGGATCGCCTCCACTCGGACGCGCGCCGAATCGGCGCCCATCTTCATGATCGACCCCTTTCCGCAGCTCTTTTCGATCTGCGCGATGGCCAGGTTCAACGCCTTTTTCCGGTCTTCCTGAACGGCGGTCACGCCCATTCTGCACCCGCTGTCG
>Ga0111538_10003264_pt1 | contig 22752 bp, 17 predicted proteins | sample SoiMethybrSBSTD1_FD_79669 | JGI IMG/M metagenome (GOLD analysis project Ga0111538, IMG submission 79669) | Bulk soil microbial communities from a Populus tree surrounding site in Tennessee, USA - Soil MetaG P. TD hybrid SBSTD1 (version 2)... | ecosystem: Environmental > Terrestrial > Soil >...
CGGGCGGAGGCGACTCGGCGGTCACGTATGAGATCGTCGGTGTCGCCCGCGATGTTCGCTACCAGAACCTCCGCCGATCATCGGAGCGGCTGGCTTATCTCCCATGGTTTCAGGCACGCGACGTACGTCTGGCACCGTTCGAATTCGTCGTCGGCACGAATGAAGACCCGGCAAATTCGATCAACATGATTCGAAGCGAAATTCAGCGACTTCGTCCGGATGCGCCCGTGCTTGCGGTGCGGACGATGGCCGGAGTGATCAACGCGCGATTGTTTACCGAACGTCTGCTTGCCGCGCTCGGCACCTTTTTCGCCGTCGTCGCGCTCACGCTTGCGGCAGTGGGGACCTACGGACTCCTGACTCACTTGGGATCCAGGCGAGTACCTGAATTTGGGGTTCGACTGGCCCTGGGCGCGCGACCCAGTCAGATGGTGTGGATGACGATCCGCGAGAATCTGACGCTGGCCGTCACCGGTTCCCTCATCGGCATCGTTGCCGCGGTCGCAAGCCTGCGCGTGCTCGATAAGCTGCTCTTCGGTTTGTCGCCATCCGACGCGGTCAACCTGGCGTTGGCGGCGCTCATCCTGATCCTGGTTTCGCTCGCCGCCACGATTGTGCCCGCGCGGCGCGCGGCGTCCGTCGATCCCCTGGTCGCGCTCCGGTACGAGTAATCGCGCAAAAATTCCACGACCGGCTGATAGCTTCGCAATTTCCTGAGTATTTTGCCGGCGGGTTTGATCTGAATCAATCATCCCCCCTTTGGCCCCGGAGCTATACTCCCGCTCACGATATTTCGTGAGCGAACACGCCATGGGCCTGACACGACTATTCGTGACTCTTGCGCTTTCCGTCTGTTCGCATGCCAGCGTCCTGTGCGCATTCCCCGCCGATTCAGTGAGCGGATCTGGCATTGAGGGCGAAGGACAAGATCCGGCGAACCCGACGCTGTCGCGGGATCAGCTGGCGGCAATCGACCGCTGGGTTGGTGACTACACCGAATGGAAGGCGTGGTTCGCGAAGTGGCACAACCGCGCGGAACCGGGATGGTTCGGAGTGCGCGAGCGGCGCCCGCGTCCGGACCCTCCCGCGGCGTTGATCGAGACCTGCCCGGTCGGCGCGAACGCCGACAGTCGTCTCGTCGACGCGTGCCGGCTGGTCGAAGAGTGGCGCAACGATGATGTCGCCACCGAGATCATCAAGCAGCAAGTCGCTGCCACTCGCGCCCAGAAAGAAACCGAAGATCGCAGCGTGTGGTGGCGTCACGTGCACCTCGATGCGCTCTGGCCGATGACACAGGGTACGTCCGGTGTCTACGGTGTGCTCGGACTGCACGCCACGATGGACTTGACCGGCCGTGTCGAAATCTTTCTCGCCCCCGGTGCATTTTTGATGCGCGTGCCTGGTCCGGCGGGCCCCGAGTGGAAACCGGCAACGGATTGGGGCCTCAGTTATCGGGTCACCGACTTCAGGATGCCTGGCACGCGGCGTCCGGTTACGCTGCATTTGAATATCGCCAGAGTGTGGCTGTTCGGCCAGCGAGAAGACGTGCCGGGGCAGTCGGACATGTATCTCGCCGGCTTCTCACTGACCTTCCGGAAGGTAGTCACGCACTAGTTTCGCGCGGAGAGCGCCGAGAGTCTCGCGCGATATTTTCGCCGCGCTTTCGGCACGTGCTTTCGGCACGTTGAAGCGGCAAGCAGACTGGACTAGTCTTGGGAAGGAGATCTTTCCCATGCATCGCCCTTCCAGCTCCGCACTTCTGGCGTTGCTGTCGGCCGCGGCGGCAACTTGCATCGCCCTGTCGGCGCAAACCACATCCCTTCGACTCGTGTCGACGCCATGGCCACCGTTCACGAACGAAGTCGAGCCTCGGTTCGCGCTCGACCTGGTCGAAGCGGCGCTCGACCGGTTCGCAACGCGCGCAACGACGACGATTGTGGAACCGGACAAGTTCACGCCGTCGCTGCTCAGCAACGCGTTCGATGGCAGCGCCGCGGCCTGGAAAGATCCGGAACGCGAGAGGGCGCTCGTGTTCTCGCAGCCCTATCTCGAGAACCGGCTTATTCTCGTCGGTCGACATGACGAGGATGTCTCGGCGGCATCGCTCACGGATCTGAAGGGCAAACGGATCGCCATCGTTGACGGCTATGCCTACGGTGAAGGGCTCACCGCTTCCGGCGCCACGCTGGTGCGGACGCGCAGCGAGGAAGACGGCCTGACGCAGCTGCTTGCCAACAAGGCCGACTACGTGCTGATGGACGACCTCGTGGTCCAGTACATCCTGAACAACTACCCGAACGAAGCGAAGACACGGCTGAACGTCGGGTCGAAGCCGCTCTTGACGCGGCCCCTCTACTTCGCGGTCAGGCGATCGTACCCGAACGCGGCGACGATCATCAGCCGCTTCAACTCGCAGCTTCGCGGGATGATTGCCGACAAGACCTATCATCGTCTGCTGCACGTGACGTGGATCCGTGCCGATGTCGATGGAGACGGCATCCCGGAATACGTGCCGCAAAGTGATCAGGCTGGATCGGTTCAGCCCGTACACGCCTACTCGCTCTTTGCTGAAGCCTCGAGTGCGGAAGCGCCGAAGCGCTTCTACTACGGCGGCACGGTCTACACCGACTGGGCGTCAGTGCCGAATCGATACAAGGTCGACGATCCGCGGTACCCCGATCCGCGCCGGTCGACCGCCAGCCTTTTCCGATTCGTGTGGTGAGACGGACCGACGATCGTCGGTGTTGATATGAAGTACTGATCGATCGTCAGGCCCGTCGCCGGCCGACGGCAATGGCCCGCCGCGACGGCGCAGGGAAATCAGCGCCAGCGCGAGTCCACCCCCCAGCACCAGTCCGATGATGACGGCGAGCCGAATGCGTGAGTCCGCGATGGCGACGGCGATCACGGCCGCAACCATTCCGAGCCCGCCGATACCCTCCACACGGATGTTCGCCATGTTGATCAGCGCCGGTGTCGGCGGCGCAAGACGTCTGGGAACGTACGTCGGTGGCGTCCCACGCCGGTTCCGGGCGAGGACGAGCGAAAGCACCAGGCCGCCCGCGATACTGAAGACGAGAAGAGAAGACAGCAGCGGTTCCATGGCCGCCTCCTTTAAGAGGACCGGTCGGCGCGTGGGCAGGCTGCCCGTGTCAGCCGGCCGGTCGAGCTGGTGATTATTGTACTAGTACAATAATACAAGTGTCAAGCGAGAAATCTCAGGGGAAAGAGCGGCGCCGACCTATCCGCCGGCTTTGATCGCGTAGACGTGTTTCAAGCCCCGGAAGATGATGAGGCCGTCGGAAATGGCGGGGGTCGCCATCACCACCTCGCCGATCGAGTTTTTCGCCAGTTCTTCGTACTCGGGTCCCGCTTTGATCACATAGACGTCGCCGTCTTCGCTCGCGCAATAGATCTTGCCGTCGGCTGCCACCGGTGAGGCGCTGAACGCACCGCCGGTGCCGCCCAATCTTTTCTGATAGACCTGTTCGCCGGTGGCGGCCTTGTACGACGTCATCACGCCGTTGTTCAACACGTAAAGCATGTCACGGTAGATGAGCGGTGTCGGAATGTATGGACCGCCGCGCTTGGTGCTCCACGACACGAAGTCGCTCTTCGTCGCGTTGTCCTTCAGCGTGATATCGCCGGTCGCACCAGGCTTGATCGCAAATATCGGCTGTACGCCACGATAGCCGTTGGTGACGATGACGACACCGGGGCCGACAATCGGCGTCGGGATCGCAATTTCGGAATTGCCGGAATACTTCCACAACTCCTTGCCCGTCATCGGATCGTACCCGCGCGTGAATGTCGTCGCCTGCGTCACCAGTTCAGCCTTGCCATTTGCCTCGAAAATCGTCGGCGTCGACCACGACGGAATCTCCTCGCGTTCGGTTCGCCAGATCTCCTTGCCGCTGTCGGTATCGAACGCGGCGAGAAACGAACGCCGCTGGATATCGCACTGCACGATCACCATGTTCTTGTAGATGATCGGCGAACTGCCAATCCCCCATTCGTAATCCGGATCGAAAAACCATCCGGCGTTGAGAACGCCGAGATCTTTCTTCCACAACAGCTTTCCATCGACGTCGTAGGCGTAGAGACCTTCAGACCCGAAGGAGACGATCACGTGACGTCCGTCGGTGACGGGAGTCGCTGACGCCTGGCTGGACTTCGGATGCCGCTTCGTTTTCGGCGTCCCTTCATACGCCAGTTTGTCCCACAGGACCTTGCCCGACTTTTTGTCGAGCGCAATGACCCGCCACGTGTGCTTCGACGAATCGTTCACCGGCTCGACATCGCCGTACAAGCCGGTGCGAATGCCCTGATTCGGATCGCTACTGATCGCAGTCGACACGAACACACGATCGCCCCAGACGATTGGACTGGAAACCGCGACGCCCGCAACCTGTGCTTTCCACGCGACGTTCTCGCCTGTGGCGAGGTTCCACGTGACGGCAGTTGGTTTCCCATCGGCAACACCGGCGGCATTCATGCCGCGAAACGCCGGCCAGTGCTGCGCGGAGAGTGAAACGCTCACGACCACACATGCCGACGCGATCAGGCCATTGCGAAAGGCGCGTTTCATCACTTTCCCTCCACCCGTGTGTAGACGATTGAGTTTCCTTGCGGCAGCACCATGTTGAAGCCGGTCACTCTGTCGCCGTCAATCTGGAAGACGACCGACACTCCGCCCATCGCTATCCCGCGAAACGTCGTCGCATCCTTCGCAGCAAGTACGCCTCGCTGTGCCGGAGGCATGCCCGGCGCACCGATCGAAAGTCGCGTACCGGCGACGACGATGGTGATCTCGACACCTGCCGGGTTCTTATACGACCCCGCAAACCGCTCGAGCTGGGCCTGGTCCATTTTGAATTCTTCGGGAACTTTGGCGCCCGCGTGCTCGAGTAGTGCAATGATCTCCGTCTTGTTTCCCGTTTTCGCGGCTTCGAGCGCTTCGGAGAGATTCGACGCGGGCAGGCCGCCAGTATCGAGAATGTATTTCGCGAGGGCCGCGTCTCCCTGGTCGACGGCGGCGCTCAACGCCCCCTCTTTGCCGGGCGCACCTCTCGCGATCAGGAGTTTGGCAATCTCGGTGTGTTCAGGCCTCCTCTTCTGCGCCGGACTGACCGCGAGCATCAGCGGCGTAAAGCCGTAGAACGAATCCTTCACCGTGAGATCGGCACCCTTATCGAGCAGCACCTTGACGACATCGACATGACCGTGGTCGCAGGCAAAGAACAACGCGGTCGTGCCGTAGCGGAACTTCGAGTTCACGTCGACGCCTTCGTCGAGAAGCGTCTTGACCGTTGCGGCGTCCCCCTTTCGCGCCGCGGCCTGCAACTGATCGGCCTTTGACGGCGGCGGTGCCTGGGTGAGCGCGATGATCGCTACGAGCGTGGTGAGCAACTGCATATATTCATGCCCCCTGATGATTCCGCCTATTGTGCTCCTGCAGTCAAGTGTTCCCGAGGGGGCTTCGCCCTCGGACTCCCCACACGCTTGCTCGCGGGGCCCCGCGATCCCCGCTCCGCTCGTGTGGGCTCACTCGCGCGCTCGTTCGCGATCGTCATAATCTAGGCAGATGTCGGATCCGAAGGAGGCCTTGCGGGCAGGCGACGCGTTAATCATCGTTGACGTCCAGATCGACTTTTGTCCCGACGGAGCATTGCCGATCGAACGCGGTGATGCGGTCGTGCCGGTGTTGAATCGCTGGATTGCCGCGGCGCTAGACGCCGGCGTTCCCATCCTGGCATCGCGCGACTGGCACCCCCGGGGCCATCTCAGCTTCATTGAGTCCGGCGGACAGTGGCCGGTTCATTGTGTCCAAGACACTCCCGGCGCGCGATTCCATCCGTTGCTGAAGCTTCCGGATTCCGCAATCGTCGTGACCAAAGGCGTGCGATTCGATCGCGATCAGTATTCAGCCTTCGATGCGACGGGCCTTGCGACGGAGTTGCGGAAAAAGGGTGTGACGCGGTTGTGGGTGGGCGGCCTCGCCCAGGATGTCTGCGTGCGCGCAACGGTCCTCGACGCGCGTCGTGAAGGACTCGAGACGATCGTGATTGCCGATGCCACGTGTCCGGTCACGAGCGACGGTGGCGACCGGGCCAATGAGGAAATGCGTCAGGCGGGTGCGCGGTTCGCAACGACCACCCCGTGATCTCTCCGAGACATCGATGCGGCAGCGCCGAGGACGATCGTCACGTGGTGTGTCGCGCCATCATCAAGGAACGGCATCGCCAGCGGATCGACGGCCACGCCATCGATCTCGGCGGACGCAACGCCGCGGTTCACATGATCCGGGTTGTGCACGGTGACGATGTAGCGTGTCGTCCCGCGCGTCCACGTCAAGGAGTATTCCGGCCAGAGCGTCGGAATGCACGGTTCGATGCTCCATGTTGAGCCATGCAACGACAGACCGAGCATCGCCTGAACGGCCGCTCGGTACATCCAGCCGGCTGATCCCGTGTACCACGTCCAGCCGCCGCGCCCAACGTGCATCGCGTGCGCGTAGACATCGGCGGCGACGACATAGGGCTCGACGCGGTACCGCTCGACGCCTTCTGCGGTCCGGGTGTGATTGATCGGGTTGATCAGGTGGAATAGCTCCATTGCCACATCGCCACGCCCGAGCTTCGCCAGCGCGATCACCACCCACAGGGCGGCGTGCGTGTACTGTCCGCCGTTCTCGCGCACACCGGGCGGGTAGCCTTTGATGTAGCCCGGATCGTGCGCCATGCGATCGAATGGCGGCGTCAGCAGCAGCACCAGTCTCGCGTCGCGCCGGACCAGGTGCACCTGCACCGCGTCCATGGCGCGAGACGCGCGCCTGGGATCGGCGGCGCCGGAAATCACGGCCCACGACTGGGTCAGCGAATCCAGCTTGCATTCATCATTCTGCGGCGACCCCAGCGGTGTCCCGTCATCAAAGTAGGCGCGCGGGTACCAGTCGCCGTCCCACGCCAGTTCCGCCATCCCGGTCAGCCACCCGGCTTGCTGATGGTATTGGTCGGCGAGGTCGGCTCGCCCGCGCCGTGTGCAAATGGTCGCGAACTCGCGCAGCACAACGATCAAGAACCATGCGAGCCAGACGCTCTCCCCGCGCCCGTCATGTCCGACGCGATTCATGCCATCGTTCCAGTCGCCCGATCCGATCAACGGAAGACCGTGGGCGCCGTACTTCAAGGCGTGGGTGATGGCACGGACCGAGTGTTCGAACACCGTGGCCCGCTCCGTCGACACACTCGGCAGGATGTAGGCCTCTGATTGCGGCGGTTCAAGCGGTGGCCCCTCGAGAAAGCTCACCTCTTCATCCAGCACGGATTCATCGCCGGTCTGCGAGACATATGTGGCCACTGCGTAGGGCAACCACAGGAGATCGTCCGAGCAGCGCGTGCGCGTGCCGCGGCCGCCGGGCGGGTGCCACCAGTGCTGGACGTCTCCTTCGACAAACTGTCTCGACGCGGCATGCAGGAGATGTGCGCGACAGATCTCGGGTCGCGAAATGAGCAGCGCCAGCGCGTCCTGAATCTGGTCGCGAAAGCCAAACGCGCCGCCCGGCTGGGACGGCCCGCTGCGCGCCCAGACCCGGCAGCTCAGTGACTGATACAGCAGCCAGCGATTGACGAGGAGATCGAAAGAATCGTCTGGCGTCTTCACCTGGACGACATCGAGTGTCTCGTCCCACGACCGGACTGCGCGATCGAGCGCGGCCTGGACGTTGTCGAGAGACGAATAGCGGTGCGCCAAACCCAGCGCCTGCTCGCGATCGGCGGCCTGCCCGAGGACGAACGCCACTCGGCGCGATTCGCCTGGCGCGAGCACGACCTCGACCTGGAGCGCGCCACACGGATCGAGACCAGCGCCGTGCCGACCTGCCAATCGCGAGCGCAGCAACGCGGCCGGACGGCTCAGCGATCGATGGCGGCCGATGAACTCGCCGCGATCGCCGGTGTGCGACTGCACGCGGCCGGTCGTCGACCAGAAGGCGATCCGCCCGGCAAACTCGCTGTTGTATGTGTTGCGCGCGAGAATGACGCCGCGATCCTCGTCGACCTCAGTCATCACGAAGCGGCGATCCTCCTCCCGGGGAGGTCCCAGACACCATTCGACGTAGCCGAATATGCTCAGCCGTTTTGACACGCCCGACGTGTTGGTCAACGAGAGCAGCGCAAGTTTGACCGGATCATCGGCGGCGACAAACACCGCCAGTTCTTGTGCCAGCCCGTCAAGCGCGTGTTGATACCGAGTCATGCCGGCGGAATGCGCGATCAGCCAGCGTCCATTGTTCGATCCCCGCGGCAACGGACCGGGCGTCGCGCCCCACACCGCGCCGGTGTCCTCGTCGCGGAGATAGATCGCTTCGCCAGTCGGATCTGTCACGGGATCGTTGGCGAATGGGGTGAGCCGGTTTTCACGACTGTTCTCGTTCCATGTGAACGACGAGCCCGACGCCGTCACGATGGTTCCGAAGGTCGGATTGGCGATGACGTTCGACCAGGGAAGCGGGGTCTCGCGATCGCCGTCGAGAGCGATGACGTACTCGCGGCCGTCCGACGCAAACCCTCCGAGACCGTTGGGCAACGCCAGGTCGGGCACGCTCACCGGTTCGCGCGCGGGCGCGGGAACGCTGGCTTCAGCGGCGACTGGTACATCCTGCTCGCCATAGACCCATGGCGCCGAGCGTTGCAGCTGCGATCGCATCTCGCCGAGGTCACCGCGCAGGACGGCGCGGGCGACGGCACCGAGCAGGTGGCGGTCCGCTTCCGCCATCCCCTCGCTGCGTAGCAGGAATATGCCGCCCGGCTTCTGCAGCCAGCCGACGAACCGCGGCTCCTCGACGAGCCTGGTCAGCGCGTGGTGGGTCTCGTCCAGGTATTCGGCCGGATGCTCGTTGACGATCACAACATCGGCGCGCAGTCCCTTGACACGCCAGTACTCCTGCGCGCGCAGTACCTCGCGGACGAGCGGGATCGATTCGGCGTCGGTGATGCGGACCAGGACGATCGGGAGATCGCCGGAGATGCCGTATCCCCATAGATTTGGCTGCCCGAACGTATTCGCGGCCAGGTCTTCAGCATTGATCAGCGAGCGATCGGTGCCGAAAACGCGTGACGCCATCCGATCGAAGAGCATCGCCTGATCGTCGGTCAGACCCAGATACTGCAGCGTCGTGTGCACGTGGGTGAACGCCATCGAGAGCACCCGGGCCGCAGTGCTGCCGTCGCGATACTTGCGCGCCAACGCGAGCGCCGAGTCGCGATCGTCGGTGACGCCGGTGGCGAAGGTCATGCGCACGAACGCGCCGGGAGGAAGATGGACGCGCTCGCGGAGCGCGGCGATCGGATCGAGCACCGCCCCGGTCGTGCCCGACAGCGCGCGGCCATCGAGCGCTGCCGGATTGGCCGGGCCCCTGCCGCGACCGAGGAACCGCGCGCGATCGGTCTCCCATTCGATCGCACCGCGCGCCCGCCCGTCGAGGCCGAGCACGTGGAACGCCCACACCGCCGACTCATCGGCTGCGCGCCGCCGGCGGGTGAAGAGCAGCGCGGCGCTCTGCGGATCGAATTCGGTCTCGACGAACAACTTGCCAAACGCGGGGTGCGCAATATCGTCGGCCTGCCGCGCCAGCACCAGCTCCGAATAGCTGGTGACCTCGAGATCGCGCGGCCGATGGCCATGATTGACGATCGACAACCGTCGCACTTCGACGTCGTCTTCGGGCGAGATCGATACCTGCAGGGTGGTCTCGAAATCGCCGTCGCGGCGGCGGAAGGTCGCCTTCTCGAGGTCGAAGGTGACGTCGTACTTGTCGGGCTCACGCCCGACTGGAAGATAGGTGACCGACCACACGCGATGCGACCAGGGATCACGCAGGTAAATGAAGTTGGCGCCGCTGTCAGATGTCCAGTCCTGGCGCTGGCGCGTCACCGCGAGGTCGCGCCAGGTGCTGAACCCGCCGCCCGAGTTGGTGATCAGTGTCGCATAGCGGCCGTTCGAGAGCACGTGCGAGTGGGCGTTGCGCGTGTGCGGCGTACGGAAGTGCCGCGATGCAAACGTGGGAACGATCAGCGACGATGTCGTGCTCTCTACCGGCCGAGGCTCAGAGAGGATCGCCTCTCGCGGAATCCGCTCCTGCAGCAGAAGCTCTGTTGCCTGCACTCGCGGATCGGCGTGGAAGCGCTCGACGAAGCGATCGCTACCAAGCACGTTGGCCAATGCGACAATCGACATGCCCTGGTGGTGGGCGAAGAATGCGCGGACGATCGTCGGCTGAGGCGGGTCGCCGGGCTCCGCCCCGTCGACGGGAATCCTCGGCTGATAGTCGATCGATTCGTAGAAGCCGAACCTGCCCTCGAGCCCGGCACGGGCCAATGCCTCGAAGTTGTCGGCCGCGGCCGCGGGATCAACGAGCGCGCCGAGGGCCGTCGCGTACGGAGCAATCACGAGATCTTCGGCAAGGCCGCGTTTCAGACCGAGGCCCGGCACCCCAAACGCGCGGTACTGATAGTTGCCAGCGCGATCGGTGAGCGAGTAGGCCGATTCGGAAATGCCCCAGGGCACGCCCCGCTCCTGCGCGTATTCGACTTGGCGCCGGACACTCACGCGACAGCTTTGATTCAGCAGCGTACCGGTAAAGCTGCGCATCAGCAGCTGCGGCATCAGGTACTCGAACTGCGTGCCGCCCCAGGCCACCAGCACCGCCCGGCCATGAACGTTGGTGACCGGCCGTCCGAGATGGAACCAATGATGCTGCGGCACGTCGCCCTTGGCGATCGCGATAAAGCTCGCGAGGCGCGCTTCTGACGCGAGCAGATCGTAGAACGAGCTATCGAGACGCCCAGGACCTTCGGCATCCGCCAGCCGATACCCGATCGAAAAGATGCGACGACGACGGTCGTAGAGAAACTCGAACCGCATCGCGTCGGCGAGCGCCGACGCGCGTCCAGCAAGCGATTCCCACACGTCGGCAGGGACATCGGGCGACACCTCCAGTTCGCCGACCCGGTCCAATGTCGCCTGCGTCCAGTACTCGATGTCGTCCCAGTCGGTGGCGACGTCGGAACGGGCATCGCCGGCCGCGACATTGGCGAATGCGCGTTCGAGATCCGCGGCCAGCGCCGCGACGTCTTGGTCGCGCGGCTCGTCGCTCGCAGCGCGCCGCGCCTCGTCGGCAATCGCGCGTGCGATTTCATTGATGCGCGTCACGATGCGGCGCGCCCCGGCGGCCGCCGTGCTCGACGCCGTCACGGCGGCCAGCACCTCGGCCGTGTCCTCGAGCCCGTCGAGGCGCTGCAGACGGGTCTGCGGCAGGCCGACCAGCGTCCGCAATCCCTGGGCAAGGGCGATCAGCGCACCGGCGAGATTGCCGCTGTCTACGGTAGATACGTAGCGTGGATGAAGCGGCGCGCGTGTGGAGGTGTCGTACCAGTTGAGGAAATGACCTTCGAACCGTTCCAGCCCTTCGAGGCCGGTCAGCATCTGGTCAAGCCTGGTCGCCAGAGCCTTGCTCGAAATGTACCCGAGGTCGTGCGCCGCCAGCGTCGACAGCAACCCCATCGCGATATTGGTCGGCGAGGTCCGCCGCGCCAGCGTCGATACCTGGCCGTACTCCTGGAAGTTGTCGGGCGGCAGCCATCCGTCGGCGTTGGTGACGAACCTTTCAAAGTACCGCCAGGTCTTTCGCACCGTGCGTCGAAGGCGCGCACGTTGTCGGTCGTCGAGCGGGCGAGCACGCGCGCCGACCGGCAGACTGAGCCAGCACCCGATCCCCGGAGCAAGCATCCAGAGAAAGAGGAACGGCGCGGCAAGGCCGAGCGTGTTGCGGCCGCTGACGACGACGGCGAGAGCCGCAACCGCGGCAATGATCGGGCTCGCGCTCATCTCGCGGGAAAACCGAGCGAGTGCCTCCCAGGCCGGCAGACCCGCTCCTTTCGCCGCCGAAGTTGACGCGGTTTCCCACTCGAGCAGACGCCGTTTGGTGACCGCCAGGCGCACGATTGTCAGGCCAATCGCGTGCGCCGAATCGAACGCGTGATACGCGAGCAGAGCGACGCCGAGCGCCACCTGCGCGAGGGCGGTGACCGCATCGTTTCGGACGTTTCGCAGGAACACGGGGACTGACTGTGCGCGGGCGGGGCCGGTCAGCAGACGCGCGAGCACTGGCAGCAGCTGGGACGCGAGAACCGTCACCACGGCAACCGTCCACAGCAGCGGCGAGCCGGGCAGTGCCGTCCATCCGGCGATGAGCAACGCCAGCAGCGTCGGTGCGAGCAGGCTGCGCCGGAGGTTGTCGAAAATCTTCCAGCGGCTGATGAGCGGCAGCGGGTTGCGCTTCAGGCCGCGCCGCGAGGGAACGGCCGGAAGCAGCCACAGCAGAATCTGCCAGTCGCCGCGGATCCAACGATGCTGCCGGCGCGCGTGCGTCAGTACGCTCGATGGGTATTCGTCGACCAGTTCGACATCGGATACCAGCGCGGCGCGCGCGTGGAGTCCCTCGAAGAGATCGTGGGAAAGCAGCGCGTTCTCCGGCACGGAGTCTTCGAGCGCGCTCATGAATGCGTCGACGTCGTACAACCCCTTGCCGGTGAAGATCCCTTCGCCGAACAGATCCTGGTATGTGTCCGATACAGCGGTCGTATATGGATCGACGCCGGTGTGTCCTGCGTACAACCGCGCGAAGAGCGATCCTGCGGCGCTCTTGAAGGTGACGCTGACGCGCGGTTGAAGAATACCGTAGCCCTCGGTGACGCGGCCGACGGCGGGATCAAACCCCGGCCGATTCAACGGGTGCGTGATGATACCGATCAGCTCGCGCGCGGCATCGCGCGGCAATCGCGTGTCGCTGTCGAGCGTGATGACGTATTTCACCGACGGCAACAGCCCGAGATCGCCGACCTGAACCGAGAAGCTCGTGTCCGTCGCACCGCGCAGCAGGCGGTTGAACTCTTCGATCTTGCCCCGCTTGCGCTCCCATCCCATCCACAGGCGCTCGCCCGGATTCCACTGCCGGTGTCGATGGAACAGGAAGAAGCGTCCTCCCGGCGCGTCGGCGTAGTTCTCGTTCAGCCGTTCGATCGCTCGGCGCGCTGTGGCGAGGATCTCTTCGTCGTGCGGCTGGGTCTCGACCGGCGCATCGCGAAAGTCGCTGAGTATCGCAAAGTGAATGTGCGGATCGAGGTTGCCGACCGCCTGGACTTCCAGGTGCTCGGCAAGATCGATGGCGCGCTCGACACTGTCGAGGATGGTCGGGACGATGACCATGGTTCGGGCGTCACTCGGGATCTCGTCGTACTCGATCCGCGGGAGGCGCCGGGGTGGCACGAAATAACTGATCAGACGCTGCAGAATCTGGATGATGAATTCGCTCGCCGGCACGGCGATGAGCAGTATCACGACGAGCAGCCAGGCTCCGTGTGCCTGACGCGTGGAGGCATACCACGCCGCGGCCGCCATCGACAGCGCGGTGCCGAGCGCGATCGTGCTCAGATATCCGGGCGTCGCCCAACGGAACAGGAATCGGCGGAGCCGCTCGCCGAGCTTGGGCACCCACGCAATGCTGTTCTCGAAGGCGTCGCGGCCGGCACCGATCAAGTGGTAGCCAACATGTGCCGAGCGCGCCTCGATTGGGCCGCGCTCGGCGCCGCGCCTGGCGTATTCCACGCTCTTCAGCGCGACGCGGAGCTGTGCTTCACCCGTCGGATCGGCCAGTTCCTCGATCGCATGGCGATAGCGATCGCGGCTCCGGAAATCCATTCGTCCGTAGACGCCGGCCGGATCGCGATGGAGCACCTGTTCGACGAGACTGACGCTCTCGAAGAACTCGCTCCAGTCAAACGTCGAGACGAGGCGCAGACTGCCGACCAGGCTGGCCATCGCCGCTTGTTCCGACGCCTGATGTCGCCCCTCCGAGGTGATCGCCTCTTCAACGGAGTCGCCGCGGGCGGCGAGCGCATCTTCGAGATCGCGGCGTAATGCCGTCGCGTTCTCGAATTCCTGCGATCGCTGCAGCAGCCGGATGATGAACGCCGGGTGCAGCCGGGCAGGCCATGCGGCTGCCGCGATCGATTGTGACGCGAACCGCGTGACGAGCCGATCGGCCAGTTGCCGCTGCGTCCGGCTGACGGCGAGCACCTCGCCATGAATGCGCACGTGTTCCACCAGCGCGAGCTTCAGCGCGCTCGGCCATGCCCAGAGCTCCCCCATTGTCAGCGGCGCGATGGACTGGAAAGCCGCGATAAATCGTTGGAGCCGCTGGGCATCGAGCCGCAGACCGCTCAAGCGGATCACTTCACTCGCGAGCGCGTAGATTCGCGGCTGACCTGCGAATTCGTCGGCAGCCACATTCGGCAACCGTTTGAAAAACGACGCAGGCAAATCACGCCGCACGTCGCGCGCCGTTGCCGAAACGACAAAGTAATTGTCGAGCAGCCATTCGGCGGCCGGAGACGGTGGTTCACCGGCTCGCGCGTCGTCTGCGAGCGAGCTGTACACACCCGTCAGCACTCGCATGTGCTCGTCGAGACGACGAAGATGGGCGCGCGCGCTGGCACCGCGGCCGGCGGTGGTGAGAGCGGCGGCAAGTCGGCGCGCACGCTCCTCCAACAGTTCGACGCCGAGAAGCTCAGCGGCAAATGACGAGGCGGGGATAGCCAGCTTTCTGGCGGAGAACACCATACTGTGTAGAGCGCGACCCACTCGCGAGCGCTCACTCACCTCTTATGCAAGCTGAGTTACAACGGTTGACGCGAACGATCGGAGCTTTCGGGCGGAAAAGAAGAGTTGACGCGGTTCGACCCACGATTTGCCGCGACGTGAATCGATACTCGCGACGTAACCTGCCGCTTAGCTCATCAATGGCGCCAGCTCTCACGGGCGTGGAGCGACTACGCCTTTCACCGCCCACGCGCGCGCTTGGAGCACGAAGGGACCATCCTTTCGTGAATTCAACAGCCGATCGCGAAGACGCCCTTCGAGCGTCGCGCGGCCGGCGTCGGACAGCGACGCCACGTATGCACCGGCCGGCCCCTGCCCGCCGAGAAACGGGGTCCAGTAATCATCGAAGGACGAGAACGCGAGATCGATGACGATCGGTTGATCTTCGACGTCCTGGAGTCCAGCAGCGCGCCAGAGGGTCGCGAGTCCGCCTCGCTTCGAGAGCGGCATGTTCCGCTCGTCGCGCGCAGCAAGCGCCGGGTCCAACGCGACCGCTTCATCCCAGAACACGCGCAGCATTCTCATGCCGTCGCTGTAGTCCCATACCGCCGCCGCGACCACGCCGCCCGGTCTGGTCACTCGCGACATCTCACGCACAGCCGTGTCGCGATCGGCGACGAAGTTCAGCACCAGCTGTGAGACGGTCTTGTCGAAGGTCGCGTCGCCCCACTGGAGTGCCTGCGCGTCGCCGACCGCAAACCGCAATCGCTCATCCGGCGCTTTCGTTTGCAGATGCTGAATGAACGCCGCCGACGGATCGACTCCCGTTACCCGAGCGGACGGAAACGCGTCGGCAATGGCAAGCGCAAGCGAGCCACTCCCGCACCCAACGTCGAGGATCGAGTCAGACTCGCCGATCGCGACGAACTTGATGAACTGCGTTGCCAGCCGCCGACTCCATCGGCCCATGAATCGCTCGTAAGGATTGGCGTCGGCAAAGAGCTCTGTGTGTGGTGGCATGTAATCTATGTACGAGCAAAAGCCGGAATGCTGAAGCGTTTGCGATACGCGCCGCCGTTGTCGATCAAGGCGCCGACGTATGGCTCGCTCGCCACGAGGCATGGTACTCGCGAAGCACCGCGATCGCTTCATCGGCATTCGCGACACATCGAGGGATCGCGAGATCGGCGGCAGATGCGAGAGGCGGATTCTCAGCGAGCATCGTACTGCGAGTCCACTCGACCAGGCCTGGCCACATTTTGCCGACCAGGATGAGCGGCGCGCTTTCGAGGTGTTTCACCTGAAGCAACTGCCAGATCATCATGGTCTCGAGCACGGTGCCGATGCCTCCGGGCGCGACAACGAATGCGTCGGAGGCAAGCACGAATTGGTGAAGCCGGGTGAAGAAGGTCCGGTGCTCGAACGCCTCAGTGACAAACGCGTTGACCTCCTGCTCGAACGGGAGGTCGACGCGAATGCCGATTGATTGGGCATCCTTGATCGCCGCGGCACCTTCGTTTGCCGCTTGCATCAGGCCCGGCCCGCCGCCGGTAATGATGTCGCAATCCATCTCGGCGAGAGCGGCGGCCACGCGCCTGGTCTCCTCATAGCCAAAGGATCCTGGCTGGACCCGCGCGGATCCGAAGATCGTCACACGACAGCGATCGCGACGAGAGGCTTTGAGACGGGTCAGATTGTTGACCACGTCCCAGAGTCCAAGAATCGAATTGACGAGGATCCGCTTGACACCCTCTTCGTCGGTCAGGCTGACTGCAGCGGTCGTGTCCGCCTGGGCGCGATCGTTCATGATGGTTTCCTCCGTGACGACACCACAAATTGGGATATACAGTGTTCCTATTGTGAATCAACGACGCAGCAACAGCGTCGACAAGGAGTGCACATGTGCGATCAGGATCACTTTGAGGACGATCGACAGAAGTACGAGGCGCTCGGGCTGGTCACGCGCCGACAGTTTGGTGTCGTTCTCGGCGCCGGTATCACGATGATGCTGCCAAAGGTCGTCAACGCCGTCGCGGTGACCGAATCGGACGTGACCGTGACGACGCCCGACGGCACCGCAGACTGCTACTTCGTGCATCCAGCGAGTGGCGCCGCGGCAGGTGTGCTCGTCTGGCCTGACATTTTCGGACTGCGTCCCGCGTTTCGCCAGATGGGCAAACGACTCGCGGAATCCGGCTACTCGGTGTTGGTCGTGAACCCGTTCTATCGCGCGAAGAAGGCACCGACCGCGCCGAACGGCGCGGCGACACCGATCGCAGATGTACGGCCGCTGGCGCAAGGTCTCAACGAGACGACGCACATGGCTGATGCAAAGGCGTTCATCGCCTGGCTCGACAAACAGCCGTCGGTTGACAAGAACCGGAAGGTTGGCACTCAGGGTTATTGCATGGGCGGGCCAATCGCTTTCCGCACCGCCGCGGCGGTGCCCGATCGCGTTGGCGCGGTCGCATCGTTCCATGGCGGCGGACTGGTCAACGACACGCCGAGCAGTCCGCATTTGCAGGCCTCGAAGACCAAGGCGCAGTTTCTGGTGGCGATCGCGGAAAACGATGACCAGCGTTCGCCGAAAGAGAAAGATGTGATGAAGGAGATCTTCGCGAAGGCTGGCCTGCCGGCGGAAATCGAAGTGTATGCGGGTGCCGCGCATGGTTGGTGTCCGCCGGATTCCGGCGTCTACAACGAGCCGCAGGCGGAGAAGGCCTGGACACGCTTGCTCGCGCTCTACGGCAAGGCGCTGGCGTAAGCAGCGGGGACGAACGGCAATTTTGAGAGTCACCATACATTCTTGTTATCTCCCCGCTGTGACGGAACGATTTCCGTGCTTTACGGGTCGTTGACGCCGGCAGGGCTCGGATGTTGCTTTGGGCTACGACTCCGACGGAGAAACACGGTCGTCGGAGTCGACCGATCGCGCCCAAGGTATGTATCCCGCGAACGATCCGTTTGGGAAACCGCTCTCCTCCGCCTCGACGTCCGGAACTGGAACGTCGGACTCCCTGACGTACGAACCGTTCTATGGCCTGCGTCTATGGCCTGCGCGAGAAGCCGTTCAGTCTCTCCGCCGAGCTGCCGCAAATGCGCCAGGTCGACCAGCGTGTGTCGGTCCGCTGCGAGCTGACCGCGCTCGATGTCGAGGGTGTCGCCGGTTACATCAACCATCGCCTGCTCGTCGCCGCCCTTGGAGAACGCCGAGTGGAGTTCTCGCCTGGGGCTATCGAGGCTGTCTATCAGGGCTCGGGCGGTGTCCCGCGGGTAACTGGTCGGACTTGAGCGATCCGTTTGCGGTGACCACGCCGGCGGCCGACCCGAACGACCACGAGCCGCCGACGGTGCCTCCCGGCTTCTGGGGCGATGTCATCGATGGTGCCACTGAGGCGATGGTCTTCTGGGGAAACGCCACCGACAACGTGACCGCTCAGGAGCACATCCGATACTACTTGTTCCTGAATGGGCAATCGGAAGGCGCGACCGTTGACCCCTACCCGCATCAGTTCACGATGTACCTGACCCTCGGCATCGTGAACACGATGGAGGTGTATGCCGTCGACGAGGCAGGAAACCGCTACGCCACGGCCACGGTGACGATCGACCTGAGGGCTGCCGATTCCGCACGTTAGAGGCTAGCGCGTCCGCTCGCGTCCCTTTTCGATTTGCGCGAGCAATCGCGCGGCTGTGTCCCTGATTGTGACCAGATGGTCGGTCATCGACTTTTGCTGGGCAAGGAACTCGTTCGTCTTTCGTTCGGCTTTCCCCAACCACGTGCCCAGCTCCTCGGCGATCTTCATCAGGTTTTCGTCAAGGGCTGAAACAGAGCCGGTTGTGCCTTCGTTGGATCCGTCCAGTGACTTGTTTGGAGTGATGGTCTCGTTCGGCATGGCATTCTCCAATGCAGGCTCGACAGGCAGGTCGCGCAGCTGCAGTACGATCTTATCGCTTAATACGCCCGTGTGGACTCGGCCGTGGACAGCCTCGTGACGCTCCTTGCCGAGTGAACTCGCCATCGTTAACGCTCATCCTTCGAGCGAGGATTCCAGAATCGCGAGGAGGCGCCGGCAAGACGATGACTTCAGGACGCCGTATCGGTCGAATCAATTCACGTGCCGTCGGATTTTTCATGCCGACCGACCTGCGGCAATGGGCGCGAGTCATTTCAGCCCGTTCACAACGAACAGGGTGCTCAGTCGGCGACCGTACGAGTAACAATACGATTGCCCATCTGGCGTCATTGCGAGGCTGTAGGTGGGATATCTGACGCCCGCGACATCTGAAGGTGCGAGCGTTCGCCACGCTTCCGCATGCCCGGTCGCGACGTCGACACGAAAAACGTTGACGCCAAACTCACCGCTCGCTTTCAAGAACACATATCTGTTCGACGACTTCAGATCGCGCTGGATGAAGGTTTCGATCGCGAAACAGATCGCCGAGGCGCTCGAGGGCGCGCACGAACACGGCGCCGGCCGCGCCCATCGAAGCCACAATCCGGCCATCCGGGCTTACTGCACCCGCGGCGGCACCCTCGACCAACCGGCGCGGCGCGCCGCCGGCCACATCCTGCACGAACAGGAACGGAGGACGTTTGGATTCTTGCGCTGCGATCAGAAGGCGAGACCCATCCGGAAACCACCGTCGGGCCGCAGTTTGATCGCCTCGTTCGGCGGAAGCGCGCCTGTCGCGATACGCTCAGTGAGCGTCGGCCCCTCGACCAACTCCATGATGAGCCCATGAGTGGAATCCGAGTCTTCGTCGCCGTAGATGTGTGCGACGTTCGGGTGGTTTGGTGCAAGGAATTATTCACGGCGGGACCCCTAGACACAATCCTCACGGCAGGCGGCACTGCGCAATGCGGCGCTGATGCGCTTCTGCAGGCGGTCGACAAGTGCCGCGACGAATCGAAGCTGTTTTCGCGCGCGATGGCGAACGGTGTGTCGGCGAATTGAAGCAGACGCTGTCCGCATCGACTCATCGCGAGCACCGAATCAACCACATAGCTGTGAAAGGTTATCGTGCGACTGGCTGGATCCGTAAGTGACTGCTTCGAGGCCCGTTAGGGGCTGGCTCGCCGCACTGGACGATATCCGCAACTGCCTGGTCTGTGAGGCGGCCTGAACCTTGACATGCGCCAAGCATGCACGCATGCTTATCACATGTCGAGGATGGTCCAAATCAGGAATGTGCCGGACGCCCTGCACCGCAAGCTGAAGGTCCGGGCCGCGGACTCGGGACAGACGCTCTCCGATTACCTCCTGGCCGAACTTGAACGTCTGGCCGGGCGACCCACGCGCGACGAGATGCTGACGCGACTCCACAGTCGAAGGCGCGTGACCCTGAAGACGCCGGCCGTGGTGGTCATCCGGGCGGAGCGCGACTCGGCGTGATCGTCGTCGACGCTTCGGCCCTCCTCGAGTTTCTGCTGCAAACTCCGCTTGGCACCAGAGTCGAGGCCCGTCTTTTCCGAGACCAGGACGAGTTCCATTCACCTCACCTGGCAGACGTTGAAGTGACTCAGGGGCTCCGACGCCTCGTTCGGACAGGCGAGGTGTCACCTGGCCGGGCGGCCGAGGCCATTGCGGACCTCGCCGACTTCGATCTCCACCGTCACCCTCACCTCGATCTCCTGACTCGCGCGTGGAAGCTGCGCGACAACGTCACGGCGTACGACGCCATGTACGTCGCGCTCGCAGAGGCGCTTGATGCACCGATCGTCACCTGCGACACGCCGCTCGCCAACGCGCCAGGTCACCGGGCGCACATCGAAGTGATCGAGTGAAATCCAGGAAGTCGGCGTCGAGAGCATCGGGAACTCTCGACGTCACTCGTTTTCGACTGAAGCCAATTCGGCGTGGTACGCCACGGGCGATGCCGTCGCGTGTAACGGCATGGACCGCCGTTGTGCCAGTCGAGCCGTTCCTCGACATTCTCCGCCACGCCCACGTTTTGACACGCCGGGTTGCTCTCACTGCGAAGCACGTAGACGAAACGGCGGCCGACGCCCAGCATGCTCGAGCGACGAGCATGTTCAGCGCCGTCGGGGAGACACAGTGAATCCGCCGAGAAGGTTTATCACGACTGCGACAGTACGTAGCTTGTGCGTACCAGCGTTCTTGTAAAGATTGCGGGAATTGCGGCGAGGATGTTCGCGGTGAGGTCCGCCTGGGCAGTTCGCTACCTGCGGACGGCCGCCGTCCAGTTGAGGACGACGGTCAGCGGCTCTACGCCGCTCGTTTTTTGTGAAGTCGTGTTAACAAGGAAGCGCTGCCCGTCTTTGGTCACCGCGTAGACCTGGTTGTTCGTGCCGCTCCAGGCGTTGACCTGAAACAATGCCCGCGGCATCCCGGCATCGAATGAACGTCCCGCGCCGGCCGCGACCGTCATCATCGTCCCATCCGCCGCGAGATAGAACAATTCCCGACCATCCGCTCGCCATACGGGATGGCTCCCTCCGTCTCTCGAGACTTGAGACTTCGCGCCCGGTCCTGGAAACGGCCGCACGTAGATATCTGCTTGGCCGCCCTCGTTGCTCACGTACGCGATCCATCGGCCATCCGGAGAGAACACTGCCGATCCCTCAGTGAACGGAGTGTCCGCGAAGGGAAACGGTTTCCGATCGCCGAACAGCGGAAGGACCGACACGTTGGATCCTCGAGTGGTATAGGCGATGAAACGTGCATCCCCGGACCAGCCGCTCGGTGTCATCGTGAAATTGCCCGGCCCCTCTACGAGCAATTCGTCCGCGCCAGTGCCGTTGCTCAACGTCTGACGTATGGCGACCGGCTGTTGCGATCGTGAGGATTGGAACGCGATCCGCGTGCCGTCTGGTGACCACACTGGCGAGATGTCCCGACCCGGATCGACGGTCAGGCGGGACCTGATGTTGCGGTCAACGTCGATCAGCCAGATGTCGACGTTCTCTGGACGTCCGGTTCCCAGTGTGACTGCAACGTGGTGTTCGTCCGGTGACAAGGCAAGACCAGTGTATAGAGCTGCGTCACTCAGTGTGCCGAGTCGGCGGCCGGTGCGATCGAACCAGGTCAACTGCCGTGTTACGTCGGCGCCGCTCTGTCCGTACACCAGCGTGCCGTTCTCTGACAGGGACGCACCGACGTAGCGGTTTTGCTCCGTGGTGACACGCTCGGCCAGTGGAAAGGCATCACCGAGCAGTTGCCGTGAATCGAGGTCGAACCGGCGCGCCATCAACGTCTGTTCTTGCGCGAAGATCAGATGACCGGAGCCGTACGACACCGCTGACTCGGCCAGGAAAAGGCTCTGATCGACGCCTGACCTGTCGAGCGAGCCAATTCTGATCACCGACGGTGTGGATGCCGGACAGCAGGGTCCGGTAACGGCCGTGTAGAAGAAGTGCCGGCCATCGGGCAGAAAGTGGGGCCAGCGGTGGACGTCTTCTCCGGCGGTCTTATCAAGGGTCGTGGCGACCGTCGGAATCCCGCCGGTGCTCGACACGCGCAGCAGGCCGATTTGTGAGGGCCCCGGCGCGAACAGAATCACATTCTCGCGGCTCCAACTCCCGCCGTTCCCGGCCGGTGCGTCGGCCAGCACGATCGGAGGTCCGCCGGTAATCTGCACCCTTTGAGTTTGCCATCCGAGAAGAACCCGATAGAACGGCTGTCAGGCGACCAGAAAGGGAAAGTGCCGCCATCGGTGCCCTGAATTGGCGTCGCTTCCAGCGTGGCGACCGGTCGCAACCAGATCTGAAACGCAGCTGTGGCGCGCGCCACGAAGACGATGTGCCGGCCGTCCGGGGAGATTGCCAGTTGCGTGGCCGTGCCGCTGCCAGGACGACTCGGACCGCCAAACGACGCATTCACTGGCGGGGCGATCGTGAACTGCGCCGGACCCACGGCCGACGCGAGGCCGCCGTCGCGGCGAAGTGCGATGACTGTGGCCGTGATCAGTCCTGCGGCGAGCACACCGGCGACCAGCCATGGGACACGACTCGATCGCGGCGGCGGTGGACCCGTGGGTGCCCAGGCCCCGAGTCCGTCGCTCGATTCGGATGCCTTGCGAACGGGCGGCGCCTCACCGGGATCAGTCAGCGGCACGACTTCACCACAGAAC
>Ga0111538_10003265_pt1 | contig 22746 bp, 22 predicted proteins | sample SoiMethybrSBSTD1_FD_79669 | JGI IMG/M metagenome (GOLD analysis project Ga0111538, IMG submission 79669) | Bulk soil microbial communities from a Populus tree surrounding site in Tennessee, USA - Soil MetaG P. TD hybrid SBSTD1 (version 2)... | ecosystem: Environmental > Terrestrial > Soil >...
GCGGTGGGCCGAGGTTCTCAGTAGAGAGCCAGGTCAAAAATCGACAGCCGTCACGTGCCGATAGAACATCCTACGAACCAGGGGGTCGGGAGTTCGAATCTCTCCCGGCGTGCCAACTAGTGAAAAGAGCTGGCGTCACACGTTGAGACATTCCGACGTGTCCGGAATTGCGCCATCGGCACTCTTGGGTACGACTCGAAGCGCGCACAGTCGGTTCGGTCGAAGGTACGAATCCGTCCGCCGATCCCGGCCGCCTGGCCCGTCAACGCAGCCCGGGACGCTTCCACGCAACCCAAATCACGCGGCGGGATATAGAAAGCGCCGTTCTACCACCGGCCAAATCAGCGCGCTTCCGACGATCATGCCGTCGGCCAGTTCGCCTCCCACCGCAGGAGGACCGTTCTCAGATCGGCAGTTACGGCCTCGATTCGATCGGCGACGCCGCAAATCCAAGCGAGATCTCGCTTAGCAAATACAAGTAAGGGCCGTTGGTCTTTCTTCGCGAGCATTAGGCAAATCTGACCGTCTGGCAGATCGTTGAAGGTGCTTAGCCAGCCGTGCGCAACATCGTTGCGGTCTTGGACTAGCCCGCGGGCCTCGCCTAGCAATCTGGTCGCTTCGCTGTAATCTTCTGACGAGAGTCGCTGTTTGTCGCTCTCTAGCGACCGCTCGACCAATTCCACAATCGTCTTCAAGTCCTTTTTGTGATACGCCTTCACTAGGTCGTAGTTCTGACGCACGCCAGCCGCCCAGTACAGCAACTGACGTTCGAGCGTCCCGAAACCCACAACTGCACGGCCTATCGCCGAATGCCACTGCTGCTCCTCCGGGTGTCCGTGCTGGATAAGCAGAATCGCCATTGACCGTCGCACCATGTTCCGGGTTTCCCCAGCAAGCTCTAGCAGCACCCTAGTTGACACAGCGGCCGCCCGGCACCTCATTGCTCGATACTGGCGCGCTATCAAAAGCAGGCACCAACAGGGCCGAGTGCGACCCCGCCCGAAGTCGGATGCTCTGGTACCTCCTGAGCGCTAATGAGCGCACGAAAGATGTAGCCGTCCCCTGACCCATTTCTCAGCGCCGCTCGATTCCCACCAGATTCCCACGGGGCGAAGATGGCCACAGAAGTGACATCAACCACTTGATTTATATGGCGCTCCCAGAGGGATTCGAACTTTCGTACCAGCCTTAGCAAAGCCGGATCGATTTAATCCTTCTCCCTCCTCGCGGGCCTTTGGGCGCTCGCCGGCGGTCCTTCTGATCCTGGGATCGAGGGCGCCACATGCCAACCAGTTAAAGGCCGACGCGAGCTCAGCGGCGCAGGTCCGCGCGCTGGTGCGCCGAAGGCCGGGTATGGTCGCGTTTTACTTGCTGATCGTGGGCGCAATTCTTGTTGGACGCTTGGGCTACGCGGAGTTTTGGGCGGTCAATGCTTGCCTCGATTCCGGTGGCGCTTACAACTTCGACGCCCACACCTGCGAGTATTGTTAGTACACCCAGCTATGCGATTGACTGGTGCGTGACACCGTTTGGCGTCCGCGCGCCCGTCCCGACCATGGACCGACTTCCTAGTCACTTAGGTCGGCGGCAGCGATATCTCTCGCTATCCCGCCGATTTGGGCGCACCGTGAAAGCACGAGGGTGCTATGGCCAGGACGAGCTTCCAGAAAGGTCAGGCAATGAAAACTAGAACCGTGCGCGATGTAATTGGCGAGCCTGAGTCGTGGCCCAACGACCTGCAGGGCGAATTGACGGAATCGCCAGATATGTTCGGAGCAAAGGTATCCGCGTCCTTTACTTCGGGGGATCAACTTGCAATCCAAACCGACGGGTCGGCAAGCGGGATGACCTTCGTGACTTTTAACGTCGCAAACGCCGATCTGTGCGCCCGCATTGTCGCCGCTATGTGGCCGGGAAGAGACCTGTACACGGCACTCGCCGCGAAAGTCTGAGTCCGCCTTAGACGCCAGGGGCCTTGCGGCTCCGTCTGCGGGCGCGACCCTTAAGTGGAACCTTGCGTCAACGATGGCGAGCACGAGCTCCTGGGCAATGTGCTCATCTACAACGGTCAAGTCATACTGAGTGGCAGGAACTACTAGTGAAATTCAGTTGAGGGCGTGGCCCTGGATAACTGAGGCAACTGAATGGAAAGTCCCAGTCGCAAGTAGGCGCGAGCAGGGCCGCCTTGCGTGGCCCGCCCGAAGTCGGACGCTCTGGTACCTGCTGACCACTAATGAGCGTATGAAGAATTTAGCCGTCTCCTAACAGATTTTTAGCGCCGCTTGATTCCCATCAGATTCCCACAGGGCAGAGATGGCCACAGGAGTGACGTCAAATGCTTGATTTTTATGGCGCCCCCAGAGGGATTCGAACCCGCGTACCAGCCTTGAGAGGACGATGAGTTCGGCCAGCTCAGCCCGGACTCCGTCCCGAACGAAACTTGACCGGCGGTCACAGGCGGGCAGATACTCAATACCGATGCACGCAATCCACAAGGCTTCCGGCTTTCGCTGGTGGTGGCGCCACTCTCCGGAGTGGGCGCTGGTTGCGTAGTACCCGAATCGTTTTCAGCCGCTAAACGTACACACACCAGGACCCATCTCCGGACACACCGGGGGTGGGTTTTCTGCTTTTGCGCGAGTGAATATGCATCTGAGCTACGACATCGCCGCCGATCTCGACACGCCCGTCTCGGCTTTCCTGAAGCTGCGGCCGTTCCTTCCGCGCTTCCTGCTGGAGAGCGTGGAGCAGGGCCATCGCATCGCGCGCTATTCGTATATCGGCTTCGGCGACTGCGCGGAGTTCCGTCTCGATCGCGATCGTCTTTTCGTCGACGGCCGGCCTCGGCCGCGGCCCGCGGACGGTGCGGCTCTGCTCGACGCTCTGCGCGAAGCGCTTGCTCGCGCGCCGCGTCCGCGCGGGCGTAACGGCCTGCCGCCGCTTGCAGGCGGGCTCGTCGGCTATGCCTCGTATGACCTCGCGCGCGCGCTCGACCCGCCGCCGCGCGCCGCCGCCAGCCGGCAGGCGACGCCCGATGCCTGTTACCTCGCGCCGCGCTCGCTCCTCGTCTTCGATCACCTGACGCGCGGCGTCACCGTCCTGCACGACGGCAACGACGCCGAGCGCGAGGCTCTCACCCGCGAAATAGTCGCCGCGCTCCGAGGCCCGCTTCCCCCTGGCCGCGGGGCGTTCCACTACGAGCCCGCACAACCCAGCCTCGGGCGCGGCGACTTCTGCGATTCGGTCGCACGCGTGCAGTCGCACATCGCCGCGGGCGACGTGTACCAGCTCGTGCTTTCGGTCGGCTTCGGCGGCGAATGCGACCTCGAGCCCTTCGAGGTCTATCGCGCGCTGCGGCTCCTGAATCCTTCGCCCTACATGTACTACGTCGAGGCGGGCGGGCTCACAGTCGTGGGCTCCTCGCCCGAGGCGCTCGTTCGCCTCTCGGCCGGGCGCGCGATGCTCCGGCCGATCGCGGGCACGCTGCCGCGCGGCTCCGACGACGCGGAGGACGACGCGCAGGCGCGCCGGCTGCTCGCGGACCCGAAGGAAGGCGCCGAGCACGTGATGCTCGTGGACCTCGCGCGCAACGATCTCGGCCGCGTCGCGCGCGCCGGCAGCGTGCGCGTCGATCCCTGGCGCCAGGTCGAGCGCTACAGCCACGTGATGCACCTCGTGAGCGGTGTGGAGGGCGATCTCGCGCCGGGACGCGATGCCTTCGACCTGTTCGCGGCGGCGTTCCCGGCCGGCACGCTGGTCGGCGCGCCGAAGTCGAGCGCGATGCGCATCATCGACGAGCTGGAGCCAGTCGGGCGCGGTCTCTACGGCGGCACGGTCGGCTACTTCGGCCGCGGCGGCGATATGGATCAGGCGATCACGATCCGCAGCATGGTGTTCGGCGACGGACGGTACAGCTACCAGGCGGGCGCCGGGATTGTCGCGGACAGCCATCCGGAGCGCGAGCACGACGAGGTGATGGCCAAGAGCGCCGCGATGCGGCGGGCGCTCGAGATGGCGAGGGCCGGACTGTGAGCACGAAGCTTCTCCTGATCGACAACTACGACTCCTTCACCTACAACCTGGTGCAGGCATTCCTCGTGCTCGGCGCCGACGTGCGGGTGCACCGCAACGATCGCATCGGCGTCGAGGAGGCCGAGGCGATCGAGCCGACTCACCTGTGCATCTCGCCGGGCCCCGGCACGCCGGCGGACTCCGGTGTCTCGATGCGCATGATCGAGCGCTTCGCGGGCCGCATTCCCGTGCTCGGCGTCTGTCTCGGCCACCAGGCGATCGTCGAGGTCTTCGGCGGCGCCGTCGTACGGGCGCCGCGGCTGATGCACGGCAAAGCCTCGTCCGTACGGCACGACGGGCGCGGCCTGTTCGAGGGCGTGCCGCAATCCTTTGCCGCGGGGCGCTACCACTCGCTGATCGCCGAGCGCGAGCGGCTGCCTGCGGAGCTCGATGTCACGGCCTGGACGGAGGAGGGCGAGGTCATGGGTGTTCGTCACCGCAGGCTCGGAATCGAAGGGGTGCAGTTCCATCCCGAGAGCGTCCTGACGCCGGAAGGCCCGCGACTTCTCGCGGCATTCCTCGGCGCGGACGGACACGCATGAGCAAGCCCGGCCGCGAGGCGCTCGACGCGCTGCTTGAACGACGCGATCTCGCGGAGGACGCGGCCTACGAGCTCATGGTGTCGCTCACCGACCCCGCGATGGCGCCGGCGATGACCGGTGCGCTTCTCGCTGCGCTTCGCATCAAGGGAGCGACGGCGGGAGAGGTGCGCGGGTTCGCGCGGGCCATGCGCTCGCTCGCGCGCCGGCCCGGCATCGCGGCGGGCGCGCCGGTCGCCGACGTCGTGGGAACGGGTGGGGATGGCTCGCACAGCCTCAACCTGTCGACGGGCGCGGCGCTCCTGGCGGCGGCCTGCGGCGTGCGCATCGCCAAGCACGGCAACCGCTCGGTCTCCTCGCGCTGCGGCAGCGCCGACGTGCTGGAGGCGCTTGGCCTGCCGTTGCCGCTCGACGAGCACGCGGCGGGCGCCTGCCTCGAGCGTACGGGTTTCACCTTCCTGTTCGCGCCGCACTACCACCCGGCGATGAAGGCGATCGCGCCAGTCCGCGCCGCGCTCGGCGTGCGCACGATCTTCAACCTGCTGGGCCCGCTCGCAAACCCCGCGCAGGCGCCATACGCGCTGGTCGGCGCCTGGAGTCTCGATGTCGCGCGGCTCATGGCCGACACGCTCGCCGGCATGCCGATCGAGCGGATGTTCGTTGTCTGCGGCGACACGGGCTGGGATGAGCCGACGCCCTCGGCGCCGTTCACGCTCTTCGACGTGCGGCCGGACTCCGTCGTGGAGTCGCGACGGACTGCCGCGGGTTTCGGCCTGCCGGTGTGCGAAGCCGAGGTACTCATCGGCGGGGATGCCGCACACAACGCGAGCCGGCTCGAGGCGGTGCTGCGCGGTGCCGAGCGCGGCGGGCATCGCGATGCTCTCGTCATGGGCGCGGCGCTCGTCTGCGAGGTGACCGGCCTCGCCGCGACGGGCCTCGAGGGTGCGCGCATGGCCGAAGCCGCGATCGACGAAGGGCGCGCGGCACGCATCCTGGACGGAATCGCGGCGCCGGCGTCGGAGCGGCGCGCGTGAACGGGTTCCTCATACGGATGGCGGCTTCGAGCCGCGCGCGCGTCGCTGAAGCGGCCGCGCGTGAGCCGCTCGACGCGCTGCGGCGCCGCGCACTCGAGACGCCGCTGCCTCCTCCGCTCCGGAACGGGCACGCCTTCGAGCTGATCGCGGAATACAAGCGCCGCTCCCCGGCGCTCGGCCGCCTCGCGGCCGGGGACGAGGGGCCCATCGGCCGCGTCTCGGCCTATGCCCGGGGTGGCGCGGCCGCGGTCTCGGTGCTGACCGAGCGCTCGCAGTTCGACGGCTCGCTGGACTTGCTCGCGGAATGCGCGGCGGCGCTCGCGCCGCTGGGTGTCCCGGCGATGCGGAAGGATTTTCTCGTGGACGCCTACCAGCTGCACGAGGCGCGCGCGGCGGGCGCCGGGGGCGCACTCCTCATCGCGCGCATGCTGAACGACGATTCTCTCGGCGAGCTCGTTGCCTGCGCGCGCGCGCTCTCGCTCTTTGTGCTGCTCGAATGCTTCAATGCCTCGGATATTGCGCGCGCGGCGCGCCATGCCGACGGCAAAGCCGTGCTCCTCGGCGTCAACTGCCGCGACCTCGAGTCGCTCGCCGTCGATCCGTCGCGTCTTGCGGATCTCGCGCCGCTCCTTCCGGTCGGGAGCCTCTGCGTCGCCGAAAGCGGGATCATGACGCCGGAAGACTGCGCGGGCGCGGCGCGGGCAGGCTACGGCCTCGCGCTCGTCGGCGGCGCGCTGATGACAGCGGCGGACCCGGAAGCCACGGTTCGTCGCATGCTCGAAGCCGGACGTGCCGCCGCATGACGGTGTTCGTGAAGATCTGCGGCGTTACGGATGAGGTCGCGCTCGATGCCGCGGTCGAGGCCGGCGCCGATGCGATTGGCTTCGTGTTCCACGAAGCCTCGCCGCGAAACGTCGCGCCGCGCCGTGCCGCCGCGCTTGCCAGCCGGCTGCCGGGCGGCGTGTTCGCGGTCGCGGTCACGCGTCACCCGGATCTCGAGCTCGTGAATCGCGTGCTCGAGGATTTCTATCCGGATGCCTGGCAGACGGATGCTGAGGACTTCGAATACATCCGCTTACCGGATTTCATGCAGCGCTGGCCGGTCTTGCGCGATGGCGCCAAATCGCCCGCGTTTTGCGGCCGTGTCGTCTTCGACGCAGCGGAGAGCGGGAAGGGCTGCCTCGCGAACTGGCGGGAGGCGGCGCTCGTTGCGCGGCGCACGGAGCTGATCCTCGGCGGCGGCCTCGATGTGGGCAACATCGCCGCGGCCATCGCGACCGTCCGACCCTTCGGCGTCGACGTTTCGAGCGGCGTCGAAAGTGCGCCCGGCGTGAAGGACCTCTCACGCATTCGCGCTTTCCTGGCTGCCGCGCGCGCGGACATCGCGGCATGAGCGCGCTGCCGATCCCGGGCGGTCTCGAGCGTCTCAGGGCCGCTGCGCTCGCGGGCGAAATGCCGGATGCACGCGGGCGCTTCGGTCCCTTCGGCGGGCGCTATGTCCCGGAAACCCTCGTGCCGGCGCTCGAGCGCCTGACGGAAGGCGCGAAGAGCCTGCTCCAGGATCCGGGATTCCGTTCGGAGCTCGCGCGCGAGCTCGCCGAGTTCGCCGGGCGGCCGACAGCGCTCACGAAGGCCGCGGCTCTCTCGCGTGTCTGGAAGGCCGAGGTCTGGCTCAAGCGCGAGGACCTCGCGCACACCGGCGCACACAAGATCAACAACGCGCTCGGCCAGGCGCTGATTGCGAAGCGGCTTGGCGCGCGGCGCGTGATCGCGGAGACGGGCGCCGGGCAGCACGGCGTCGCGAGCGCAGCCGCCTGCGCGCGCCTCGGCCTGCCCTGCGTCGTCTACATGGGCGAGGTGGACATGGCGCGGCAGGCGCCGAACGTCGGCCGCATGCAGCTGCTCGGCGCCGAGGTCGTACCCGTCACCGGCGGCGACCGGACGCTCCGCGCCGCGATCGACGCTGCGATACGCGACTGGGTTTCCGATCCCGTGCACGGTTACTACCTGCTGGGCTCGGCGGTCGGCCCGCATCCATATCCCTGGCTGGTGCGCGAGCTGCAGTCCGTCATCGGCCGCGAGGCGCGCGCGCAGATGCTTGAGGCGACCGGCGCGCTGCCGCAGGCCGCCATTGCCTGCGTCGGCGGCGGATCCAACGCGATCGGCCTGTTCCATCCTTTCCTTGCCGACGCCGGCGTGCGCCTGGTCGGCATCGAGGCCGGCGGACGTGGCGACGGACCCGGCGAGAATGCAGCGACGCTCGCCTGTGGCCGGCCGGGCGTACTGCACGGCTGCTACACGATGCTGCTGCAAGATGCGCACGGCCAGGTACTGGAGACGCACTCGGTCTCCGCGGGCCTCGACTACTCGGCCGTCGGACCGGAGCACGCGCTGCTGCAGGCGATCGGTCGCGTCGAGTACGGCATCGCACGCGATGCGGAGGCACTCGAAGCCGCGCGCGAATGCGCGAGGCTCGAAGGCATCCTGCCGGCGCTCGAGAGCGCGCATGCGCTCGCGGGCGCGCGCCAATACGCGCTGCACCATGTGGGGCACCGCATCCTGGTCGGCCTCTCGGGCCGAGGCGACAAGGACCTCGCGACTCTGGCTTTGGAGGATGCCTGATGCGGGCAGGCGATGACATCGCGCGGGCTCTGCGGCACCGCGAAGGCGATGCGCCGGCTCTTGTCGCTTTCGTGACCGCGGGCTATCCGGACCGTCCGGGCTTCATGGCGCAGCTCGCCGCCGTATCGTCGGCGGCCGACGTCGTTGAAGTCGGCGTGCCGTTCTCGGATCCGATGGCAGACGGCGTGACGATCCAGCGCTCGAGCCGGCTGGCCCTCGAGCAGGGCGTGACCCTCGCCTGGATCCTGGAGTCGCTCGCCACGCGCGGTACGAAGAGCGGGCCGCCACTGGTCTTGATGAGCTACCTGAACCCACTCCTCGCCTACGGGTATGGCCGGCTCGCGCGCAATGCGCGCGCGGCCGGCATCGCCGGCTTCATCGTGCCGGACCTGCCGCTCGAGGAATGCGGGGAGCTTCGCGACGCGCTCCGCCCCGAAGGGCTTGCGCTGGTGCAGATGGTGACCCCGGTGACGCCGCCCGCGCGCGCTGCGATGCTGGCGCGCGAGTCGGAGGGCTTTGTCTACGCTGTCACGATGACGGGCACGACCGGCGGCGCCGTTGCGGTGCCGGATGCGCTCCTCGGCTGGCTCGACGGCTTGCGTCGCGAAGCCGCGGTCCCGGTGTGTGCGGGATTCGGTGTGCGAAGCGCCGCGCAAGTCGCGCGGCTCGCGGGCCACGTGGACGGGGTAATCGTCGGGTCGGCGCTGGTCGAGGAACTCGAACGCGGCGGCGACGCCGCCGCGTTCCTCGCATCGCTCCGCGCCGCCTGAAGCGGCTTCAGCTCTTCACGTAAAGCTGCGTGAAGCGGTCCGTCTTGCCGCGGACCGCGGGGTCGAAAACCTGCTTCGTGTGGTCGTCCGAGGAATTGCGGAGGCCGTCCCAGGTCTTCTCGAGCTTGAATCCGTGGCTCGTGAAGTCCTTCTTCGCGAACTCCTCGTCGATGCGGTGCAGGTCCTGTGCGGCGGAGCTGCCGGTGCCGGCCTTCGCCGCGTGGTCCACGATCAGGAGCTTGCCGCCCGGCTTCAGGGCGGTGTGCAGCTGCTTCAGGAAGTTGTCGGCGTCGATCTTCGGCCAGCCTTCCTTCTCGTCGACCCAGTAGAGGTCGTGGTACGACATGAAGATTTCGATGAGGTCGTACTGCTCCTTGCCCAGCCCGAGGTTGTTCGTCGGCCCGACGAGCTGCTTCACTTCCTTGAGGCGGCCGCCGGCAAACCGCGCCTTGATGTCGTCCTTGGCGAAGTTGGCGTAGCCATCGTTGTTGACGAGCGTCACGCTGCCGGACGGGCCCACGGCGTGCGAGAAGATCTCGCTCCAGTAGCCGCCGCCGCCGAAGACGTCGGCGACCTTCATGCCGGGCTTGACGCCGGCGAAGGCGAGGAGCTCCGCGGGCTTGTCGCGGGCGTCGCGCTCGCGGTCCTTCGCGCTGCGCTCGGGGGAGGCGACGGCCGCGGCGATGTTGGCGGGGATGTCAGCCGCCTGCAGCGGCGCGGCGATGAGCAGGCTGGCGAGTACGAGTGCGTAGCGATACATGGCAGTTCTCCCGGCCAGTCAGGGCTGGCTTTGGTTCGGACTCTAGCCGCGGCTGCGACGATTCGTCGCGTTCACACGACGAACCGCCCCGGCGGCGCGACCGGATGCGGTCATTCCTGTCCGCCGCCCGGCACGCCCTTGCGGTAATCGAGCGCGGGCGGGCGGTCGCCGAGGAGGGCGCGGTACTTGAAATCGGGGCCGCGGCGCTTATCGAACTCGGCCTTGGCCTTGGCGATGGTGTCGGGGTGCGTGAACAGCTCGCGTCCCGTGAGCGCGAGCGTCTGCGACGCGACATTCATACCCTTGTAGCCGATGCTCATGCCGCCGGCGGCGGTCGCCTGCCAGCTGTGCGCGGGCGTACCCGGGACCCAGGTCGCGGTGCGCAGCCCGACGGTCGGCACGGTCCAGCTCACGTCGCCGACGTCGGTCGATCCGAGGCCCGGCCGCTCGTAGTCGAACGACTGCACCTTCGACTGCGAGCCGAGCTCGTCGGTGGGGCTGATCAGCGTCGCATAGATCTTCTGCGCGAACGCCTGTTCCTCGGGCGTGTACGTGATGCCGCCGACCTCGGAGAGCGACTTGTACATCACGCGCGCGAGCGTCTCGTTGGCCAGCAGGTTATGCGTGCCGCCGATGACCTCGTAGTCCATGGTCGTGCCGGTGCCGAGCGCCGCGCCCTCGGCGGTCTTCACCAGCCGGTCGAAGATCGACTCGACGGTCTTCGCGTCGATGTGGCGCACGTAGTAGTACGACTCGGCGAAGTCGGGCACGACGTTCGGCGCCGAGCCGCCGCTCGTGATCACGTAGTGCATGCGCGCGTCCGATGGGATGTGCTCACGCATCATGTTCGCCATGTTGTCCATCGCCTCCACCGCGTCGAGCGCCGAGCGGCCCTTCTCGGGCGCGCCCGAGGCGTGCGCCGAGAGGCCGTGGAAGCGGAACTTCGCCGACTTGTTGGCGAGCGCGCGATCGAGGCCGGCGGCGTTCGCGTCCGACGGGTGCCAGTGCATCACGACGTCCACGTCGTTGAAGAGGCCGGCGCGGACCATGTACACCTTTCCGGAGCCGCCTTCCTCCGCAGGCGTCCCGTAGACGCGGATCGTTCCCTTCGTGCCGCTCTTCTTCAGCCAGTCGGCGAGGGCGATGCCTGCGGAGGTCGAAGCGGTTCCGAAGAGGTGGTGGCCGCAGGCATGGCCCGCCTGCTTGCCCGCGATCGGGTGGCGATCGGGCACCGCGTCCTGGTTGATACCGGGCAGCGCGTCGAACTCCGCGAGGATGCCGATCACCGGCTTGCCGCTTCCGGCCGTCGCGACGAAGGCGGTCGGAATGGCGGCGACGCCGGCCTCAACCTTGAATCCGGCCTTCGTGAGCTCTTCCTGCAGCAGCGCCGAGCTCTTCGTTTCCTGGTAGCCCACCTCCGCCCAGCTCCAGATCGAGTGCGCGATCTCGGCGTCGCGCGGCGCGCGCGCGGCGAGGAATTGCCTGAGGCCATCGCCGGAATCGGCCGCCTCGAGCGCGGGCGCAAGCAGAGAGAGGCCGAGGAGCAATGCCGCTTTTTTCATCTGGAAATCCGTCCACGAATGCGTGGGGACGGCCACTTTAGCGGCAGGAGACGCTTGCATCCACCCCGTTGGGGGTAGGATGCCGCGCACGATGAGCGGAAGTCGCCTCCTGGTGATCGGCCGACGGTTCCGTGGCCCGCCGACGTCGGGCAATGGCGGCTACACCTGCGGCATGCTGGCCGCGGCCGCCTCGAAGCCGGTCGAGGTGCGCCTGATCCGACCACCGCCGCTGGACGAGCCGCTCGAGATCACGGCTGACGCCGCGACGGGCGGCCTCCAGCTGAAGGACGGCGGGGATCTCGTCGCAACCGCGACGCCGAAGAATTTCGAGCTCGAGGTGCCGCGCCCGCCGAGTTACGAGCAGGCGCTCGCCGCGGTGAGCAACTACGAGGGCTTCCAGGAGCACGCGTATTCGGATTGCTTCGTCTGCGGTCCGGTGCGGCACCGCGGCGACGGCATGCGCATCTTTGCCTCGCCGATCGCCGGAATGGACTTGGTCGCGGCTGCCTGGCTGCCGGATCGCTCGCTCGTCGGCGCGGACGGCAAGGTGCTGCCGGAATTCATGTGGGCCGCGCTCGACTGCCCCGGCTTCTTCGCCTCGGGCGCCGCGGCGAAAGGCGCGCTTCTCGGTACGTATGCCGCGCGCATCGACCGCCGCGTCCACCTCGATACGCCCTGCGTCATCATCGGCTGGGCGATCAAGCACGACGGGCGCAAGCACGTCGTCGGCACGGCGATCTTCGACAATTTCGGCGAGCTCTGCGGCCGCGCGCTCGCGACGTGGATCGAGCCGAAGCAGCAGTCCTAGCGCGGCGTCGCGCGCAGGAGCTCCAGTCCTTCGGCATGCTCGCGCTGGAATCCCTTCCACACGGTGACCCCGCCGCCGCCCGGGCTGTACGCGTCGTAGGCGAGCCCGGCGGTCGCCGGCCAGTCGCCATCGCTCGATTCCTGCGTCATTCCCTTGAGGTATTCCTCGCGCGTCGTGTCTTCCTTGACATAGAGATCGAGGAAGGCCGTGATGAAGTGCAGGTTGATGCCGACCACGCGGTCCGATCGCCAGACGGGATCCTCGAACCAGTCGAGGTCCCAGAGGCGCCCGCGCATCTCATCGGGCGCCGGACCGAGCCCGATCCGGTGTCCGCCGCCTTTGTACGTGAGGAGATACCGGTTCGAGCGCGTCGCCATGTCGAAGAAGGCACGGGCGCCGCTCGCGTAATCGACGGTCTGGTCGCGATCGCCTGATATCAGGAGGAGCGGGGCCGTGATCGCGCGAAGCCCTTCCGTACCCCAGGACTTCAGCGAGCCGCCTGCCGGCGAGATTCCGACGACGGCCTTGACGTTCGCGACCTTAAGCGACTTGCTCGCAGCGCCACCGCGCACGTAGGGGGCGAACAGGCCGCCGGGAATCATCTGCGCAACGGGGCTCGCGGGATCGAGCTCACCACCCGCTGCCGTCAGCACCCCGTAGCCGCCCATCGAATAGCCGATGAGCACCACGCGCGAAGCGTCGATGCCGCTCTCACGGGAGGGCATCGCCTGCAGCTGGCGCGCGACGAATGCGATGTCGAGTGGCCGTCGCAGCAGCGGCTCGACGAACTTGTCGCGCTCCATGATTGGCGGGTCCTTGTGGCGAATGGCGGCGACCACATATCCCTTCGACGCGAGGTTCTCGGTCAGCCAGCTGAGCGCGACGGTCTCGTTGCTGTAGCCGTGGGAGAGGATCACGAGCGGGTAATGGCCGCCCGCGGGCTCGGCGTCGCGCACGGCGATGCCGGGAATGGTGAACTTCGTGGGCGGCGCCGGCGGCTCCGCCGGCAGGCTGCCGGAGTACGTTTCGCGCTGCGCGCCCGCGGGGACGTTGGCCGGATACCAGAGATCGACCTTCAGCATGCGGTCGCGCGCCGGGGCCTTGCCCGTCGCGGGATCAAAGGCGAGCACGTCGGCCTGCGCCGCATCGACGAGTGAAATCGTCCTGACGCCGACCTTGAACGGGCCGAGTGCTGCGAGCTCCGGTGCGTCGACGGCCGGACGGCTCGGCGGTTCGCGGGCCTCCGCGACGGTCGCGAATGCCAGGCTCAATGCGAGCACGACTCCCAGTCCTCTCAACATGAGTGACTCCCCTGGCCGCCGCGGGTCCCGTGGCCCCGCTGCGGTTAGTATGGCGCGTCTCCATTCGCCGGGCAGCTTCGACAATGACCCAGTCGTCCATGCATCCCTTTGCCGAAGACCGCAAGGATTTCGATCGGCTCGGCGCGCGCACCGCCGCGATGATCGGCGAGTACCTGAGAAACCTTCCCGCCCAGCCGGTCGACCGCGTCATGCCGCCGGAGGTGCGTCACCGCCTGATGAGCCAGCCGCTGCCGGAGAAGGGACGAACGCCCGAGGATATCCTGGATTTCCTGAAGGACGAGGTCATGCCCTGGCCCGTCGCGATCGGTCATAAGCGCTCGTACGCATGGGTCAATTCCCCGCCGGCACCCATCTCGCTCCTCGCCGACTCGGTCGCCAACACGATGAATTCAGGCCTCGACGGCTACGACAGTTCAGGAATCTTCCTGATGGTGAGCGTCGGCCGCTGGATCATGGAGCTCGTCGGTTTTCCGGTCGAAGGCAGCCAGTGCCTGTTGTTGACCGGCGGCTCCGCGGCGACGTTAAACGCCCTGACCGCCGCGCGCCATCGCACGGCTGCCCGCGCCGGCTGGGACATGCGCACGGAAGGCCTGCAGGGCGGCCATCCGAAGCTCATCCTCTACACGAGCGAGGAGAGCCATTCCTCGATCCAGAAGTGCGTGGAACAGCTCGGTATCGGGACAAAGCAGCTGCGCGCGATCCCGGCCGACGAGCAGTTCCGCATGCGGCCCGACGCGCTCCGCCGCGCGATCGCGGACGACCGCAGCGCAGGTCACCTGCCGTTCGCGATCGTCGCCTGCGGCGGCGCAACGAACACCGGCGCCATCGACCCGCTCGACGAAATCGCGGATATCGCCGCCGGGGATGACATCTGGCTGCATATAGACGGCGCATTCGGCGCCTGGGCGGCTCTCGACCCGGCCTACGCCGGTCGCTTCAAGGCGCTCGCGCGCGCCGATTCGGTGACGCTCAATCCGCACAAGTGGCTGCAGGTGCCGGTGGATTGCGGTGCGCTGTTGACGCGGCATCCTGCCGTGCACCGCGCGGCGTTCTCGCTGACGCCCGATTACCTCGCCCACGGCGAGAGCGAAGCACCCTGGCCGATGGACCACATGTTCGAGCTGACCTTCGGCGACCGCGCGCTCAAGGTCTGGGCGGCGATCTCGCGGCTGGGCCGGAGCGGGATTGCCGAGCTCGTGACGCGCTGCAATCGGCTGGCGAACTTGCTGGAAGCCCGCGTGCGCGAGTTGCCCGACTTCGAGCTGCTTGCGCCCGCATCGCTGTCGGTGGTGAATTTCCGCTACCGGCCGGCGGGCCGGAAGCTCGACGACGCCGCGCTCGATGCGCTCAACGACCGGATCTCGAAGGCGGTGAGCGAGAGCGGCGAGGCGCACATGCCGACGACGCGCGTGCGGGGGAAGACATCGCTCCGCGCCTGCTTCCTGCACTACGAGAACGACGAGGGCGACGTCGAGCACCTGGTGCAGCTGGTGAGCCGCCTGGGAGCGGAACATGCGCGCTAGCGCCGTATGGCTCGCCTTGTTCGCGCTGTCGGCGGGGGCTGATGAGCCGCACAACTGGCTGCTCGTGGAGAGCCCCCTTTCGCAGAACGTGCAGGTCATCGACACCGCGGCTCGCAAGGTCGTGAAGAACATCGATATCCACGAGCACACCGACGACGTCATGGGCTCTCCGGACGGTCACGTCTTCTACGTCGTGGCCCAGGACGACATGCGCAGCCCGTTTGGCTACCAGACCAACGAGAGCGGGAAGGTCATGGCGTTCGACAGCGGGACGCTGGAGCCGCTCTGGTCGGTGGCGCTCGACGGCTCGCCCAATCACACCTCGCGCTCGCCGGACGGCAAGCGGATCTACGTGCCGCTCTACACGCGCGACTGGCTTCTGGTGCTGAATGCGAAGGACGGCAGCATCGAGCAGTGGTGGCCCGCCACCATCGGCAACCACGCTACCGAGATTTCCAAGGACGGCACGCGCCTCTTCGTCGGCAACATGGTGAGCGATGCGATCTACGTCTACGACACCGCGACCGGCAAGGTGGTCATGTCCATCGACGCCGGCGAGTCGGTGCGGCCGATCGTGCTCGACGAGCCGCGCGGGCTCCTCTACTACCAGCTGTCGCGACTGCACGGCTTCGAAGTGCGGAAGCTGGCGGACGGTTCCTTCGTGCGACGGGTCGAGCTGCCGCCGCTCGAGCAGGGCGTTCCGACGCCGGGCGTCAACCTCGCCGAGCGGCTCGCCGACATGGAAGGGGCGGCAGCCTGGCCCTACACCTACAACCACGGCCTCGCCATGACGCGGGACGGGCGCCATCTCATCGCGGTCGCGACAGTCGCGAACTATGTCGCGATCTATGCGCTGCCCGAGTTCAAGTTGAAGGGCATCGTGCCGGTGGGCGGCAGCCCGAACTGGGTCGTCTGCGATCCCGAGGGGAAATACGCCTACGCCACGAACCCGAAGGACAACTCGGTGTCGGTAATCGATATCGAGGGCGTGCGGGAGGCCGCGCGCATCCCAGTCGGCAAGGGCCCGAAGCGGATCGCCTTCAGCGTCGAGTGACCCGGCGCGCGAGCCACAGCGCGCCGCCGGCCGCGAGCAGCCAGCCGAGCCAGGCCGGCCGCATCGCGAACGAGAGCCACATGATGCCGCCGAGGAAGACCACGCCGGCCGCGATGACGGCATCGCTCCGTCGCCGGTCGCGCCGCAGCTCCGCGCGGAGCCGGTCGAGCGATTCCGTCTCGGTGCGCACGACGAGCTCGTCGTCGTAGGCCCGGCGGATCGCACGCCGCGCAATCACGGGCAGGACCTTGATCGCCTCGGCGATGTCGGGCCAGTGGTCGCGCAGGTTCCCGATCACGGTGCGCGGGCTCGCCCGCTCGCGCATCCAGTCGCGCAGTATCGGAAGTGCCGTCTTCCAGAGGTCGAGCTCCGGGTAGAGCTGGCGGCCAAGCCCCTCGATGTTGAGCAGCGTCTTCTGCAGGAGGATCAGTTGCGGCTGCACCTGCATCTCGTAGCGGCGCGCGATCTCGAAGAGATGCAGCAGCACGATGCCGAAGGAAATGTCCTTGAGCGGCTTGTCGAAGATCGGTTCGCAGACAGTGCGTACGGCGGACTCGAGCTCGTCCACGCGGGCGCCGGCCGGGACCCATCCGCTCTCGAGGTGCAGCACCGCCACCTTGCGGTAGTCGCGCTCGAAGAAGGCAAGGAAATTGCCGGCGAGGTAGAGCTGGTCACGTGGGTCGAGCGTCCCGACGATGCCGAAGTCGACGGCCGCGTAGCGCGGATTCTTCGGGTCGCTGACGTCGACGAAGATGTTGCCGGGGTGCATATCGGCGTGGAAGAAGTTGTGCCGGAACACCTGCGTGAAGAAGATCTCGACGCCGTTCTCGGCGAGCTTCGGGATGTCGGTGCCGAGCTCTCTGAGGCGCGCGACCTCGGAGATCTGCACGCCGCGGATGCGCTCCATGACCATGACGTCCTGGCGGCAGAGGTCCCAGTAGACCTCGGGCACATGCAGCAGCGTGCTGCCCGCAAAGTTGCGCTTGAGCTGCGAGGCGTTCCCGGCCTCGCGCATGAGGTCGAGCTCGTTCAGGATCGTCTTCTCGTATTCGGCGACGACCTCGCGCGGGCGCAGCCGCCGCGACTCGGGCCAGTATTCCTCGGCGAGGCCCGCGAGGGCGTACAACACCTCGAGGTCGAGGTCGATTGCGGCGCGCATGCCGGGGCGCAGCACCTTGACGACGATCTCCCGTCCGTCGGGAAGCGCGGCGGCGTGCACCTGGGCGATCGATGCGGCGGCGAGCGGCGTAACCTCGAAGCTCCGGAAGAGCGCGGAGACCGGCCGGCCGAGCGAAGCCTCGATGCGGGCCTTGGCGAGCTCGCCGTCGAAGGGCGGCACGCGGTCCTGGAGCTTCGCAAGTTCGTCCGCGATGTCCGGCGGCAGGAGATCACGGCGCGTCGAGACGACCTGGCCGAACTTCACGAAGATGGGCCCGAGGTCCTCGAGCGCGCGGCGCAGCCGCTCGCCGCGCGAGCCGCGCCGCCGCTGGAACCAGGTCCAGGGCGAGAGCCAGAACACGAAGCGCAGCGGACGGTAGAGATGCGTGGCGCGCACGTAGTCGTCGAGCCCGTAGCGCACGAGCACGCGATGGATCGTGAGCAGCCGCCGGCCGACGCGCGCCGAAATCACGGGGCGCCCCGTGAGCGCTCGGCGGCGGCGATCCGCGTCTCGAGGCGGTCGACGGCCTCGCGCAGGCGATCGACGCCCGCGAGGAATTCCTCTACCTCGAGCCGGACGGGCAGGTCGCGGCTCTCCTCGGTGAGGTACTCGCCGATGTTGCGCGCGAAGGCATCACCGGCGCGGCGGCCGAAATCCAGCGCGTCGCGCGCGAAGCGCGCGAGGTAGTGTGCGGCCACGTCGCCGGTGACGCGCGACAGCTCCTCCTCGAGATCAGGCCGCGCGGCATCGAGCAGGCGGCGGAACCCCTCGGCAATCTCCGCGTCGCCGCGCACGTCCATCCCGCCCGCACGAATCGACTGCATCGCCTCGCCGGTCGCGAGGCGAAGGAACGAGAGCGGCGTACCCTCGATGACTGCGTCGGCCGGCTCGTCGGCGGCGGGCCGGACCGAGAGCGCATCCGCGGTAGCCGCGAGACGGATGCGGAACGGCGTCGCCGCGAAGCGCAGCTCCATCGAGCGCCCGTCGAGGTCGGCGAGCAGCGCACGCGCGCGGCCGGAAGCCGCGATCTGGCGGTTGAGCGCGCGCTCGAGGGGGCGCAGGAGCTCGGAATTCACGCTAATGCACGACGCCGACGTGCAGCGCGACGATGCCGGCCGCGAGGTTGTGCCAGCGGCACTCGTCGAAGCCCGCGTCGCGGATCATGCCGGCGAGGGTCTCCTGGTCCGGGTGCATGCGGATCGATTCCGCCAGGTAGCGGTAGCTCGCCGCGTCGCCGGCGACCATTGCGCCGAGACGGGGAAGCACGTTGAAGGAGTAGGCGTCGTAGGCGGGCCGTAGCGCGTCGATCACCGGCTTCGAGAACTCGAGCACGAGCAGACGGCCGCCGGGACGAAGTACGCGCCGCATCGATGCGAGCGCCGCAGGCTTGTCGGTGACGTTACGCAGGCCGAAGCCGATCGTCACGCAGTCGAAGCTCCGGTCGGAGAAGGGGAGGCACTCGGCATTCGCGATGACGAAGGAGACCTCGCCGGCGAAGCCGCGGTCGAGGAGGCGGTCGCGGCCGCGCTCGAGCATCTGCCGGTTGATGTCGGTCAACACGGCAAGTCCCTCGCGCCCGACCTGGCGCGCGAGCCCCGCGCCGAGGTCGCCGGTGCCTGAGGCGACGTCGAGCGCGCGCTGTCCTGGCCGGAGCCCGGTTTGCGCCAGCGCGAAACGCTTCCAGAGCCGGTGCAGGCCACCCGACATGAGGTCGTTCATCAGGTCGTAGTTCGAGGCGACGGAGTCGAAGACGCCGCGCACCCGCGCGGTCTTTTCCGCAGGCGTGACCTTCTCGAAGCCGAAATCGACGGTTTTCACGGGAACCCGATTTTACGGGGTCCAGCCGCTATTCGCCGAACTCTGGGGTCAGTGGGCCGCCTTGAACTCCCAGGATCCCGTATAGGAGTGCACTCCCATGACGATGGGCGTGGCGGTGTGACCGACGACGCCCTCGTCCGTGATTTGTCCTTCCTGACGCCCAATCACGATGCCTGCGTCATTCACGACAACAGCCTGCTTGCCCCCTCCCGGAACGGGCATCGGATACCCAGGCGCCGCGTGGATCGAGCAATTCTGGGTGGCCTGAAATTGGAGATACATGCTGATCATCCCGAGCATCAGGCGATAACGCCCGTCCGCGGCGATCTCGAGAGTGAGGTATTGCAGTGCGCCGGGCGGAAGATCCTTGATCGCGAATGTTCTGGACCCCTCGACTTTGCAGCTGCCCGCGATGCTTTTCCCGGTGGACACCGCCTGCACCGCGATTTCCCCGTCCCTGGGCACCAAGATCGTCGATGACACGTCGCCGAACGTACCGTCGTGCGGCGAGTCCTGCTTTGGCGCCCACAACACGCGGCCAGTTATCCGGTAGCTTGCATTCATGCCGACGCCGTAAGCGGCACCTGTCGCCGCGGTGGCCCCGTCTTGTGCGAATTCTCCCTGCAGCGTCAGCTCGCATCCGCAGCTTTCATCGCCTTGCAACGCGCCTCCCATCGCATTTATCCAGTCGTGACCCAGCCCCATCAATGCCGCGTGCGAGATGGAGGGAGGTGCCGGCGGCGTGTCGTAGACATCCGGGTCCAGTCCGCGATCGCCCTTGAACGCCGTTCCGCCGAAATTATTGCCGCCGTTGTCGTCTTCCAGATGTCCAAGGAAATGCTCGGCGGTCTGAGTTGATCGCTTGATCTGCCTGCATAACGTCGGCGCATCCTTGCCGATAAACGACAGGAATCCCGGCGCCGTCATCCATACGGACTTGGAGCCGTCTCTTCGCGGGACCAGGTTATTGTGACAATCCATGCACTCGTTCTCGATCAGAAGCGTGCCATCCGGTGCCCGGTCGCGCTGTCGCTGAATGCGTCCGCCCCCGTGGGCGGTCGTGGATGCCGGCACGTTTTCATCTTCCGGGTCGGGGCCAGTCCCATCAATGAAGGGATTGACTCCGCCATGGCAGTTTGCGCAGCGCGGTTCTCGCGTCAGGAACGACGCGATAGGCTCGAATGCGCGAATCGAATCCGTTTGCTGCTTGAAATCGAGTGGACAGGCAGCCTTGTCCTGCGCCATCGCGGACCCAGTGACGACTCCGGGCACGCACAGTAAAGCCACCTGCCAGCGTGCAACCATCAATAACCAATATACGCCTGCTCGTGCAGTTCAGGCGGGGGGCTTGCGCTCGTAGCCGAGCTTCTCGCAGCGCTCGAGGTAGCGCGCCCACTTGCGGTCGTACTGCTCGCCGAGCTCGCGCAGGTACGCCCAGGTGTAGAGGCCCGTGTTGTGGCCGTCGTCGAAGTGCAGGCGGACGGCATAGACGCCGACCGGCTCGACTTGCGTGATGCGCACCGCTTCCTTGGCGAGCTCGAGCTTGCCCTCGCCGCCGCCGTGGCCCCGCACCTCGGCCGAGGGCGAGTAGACGCGCAGGTACTCGAAGGGCAGTGCATGCGTCGCGCCGTCCGGCCAGGTCACCTCGACGGCACGGATCTTCGGCTTGACCGTGATCGCCGTCGGGACGTCCATCAGAGGATATAGCGCGAGAGGTCTTCGTCCTTCGCGAGCGCGCCGAGGTGACGGTCCACGAACTCTGCAGTCACGTCGATGGTCGTACCGTCCTTGTCCGCGGCGTCGTAGGAGGCCTGCTCGAGCAGGCGCTCCATCACGGTGTGCAGGCGGCGCGCGCCGATGTTCTCGGTCTTCTCGTTGACCGACCAGGCGATCTCGGCGACGCGGCGGACACCGTCCTTCTCGAACTTCACGTCGACGCCCTCGGTCGCGAGGAGCGCCGTGTATTGCGCGCAGAGCGAGGCGTCGGGCTCGGACAGGATTCGCTCGAAGTCGCCGACCGTGAGCGCGTCCAGCTCGACGCGGATCGGGAGGCGCCCCTGGAGCTCCGGGATGAGGTCCGAAGGCTTCGCCATGTGGAACGCGCCCGAAGCGATGAAGAGCACGTGGTCGGTCTTCACCATCCCGTACTTGGTGTTGATCGTGCAGCCCTCGACGAGCGGCAAGAGGTCGCGCTGCACGCCCTCGCGGGAGACGTCCGCGCCCATCGTCTCGGTGCGGCGGCAGATCTTGTCGATCTCGTCGATGAACACGATGCCGTTCTGCTCGGCATTCGCGAGCGCGCGGGTCTTCAGCTCTTCCTCGTTGAGCATCTTCGCGGCTTCCTCGTCCGTCAGCGCCTTGAGCGCGTCGCGGATGCGGAGCTTGCGGCTCTTGGTGCGGCCGCCGCCCATGTTCTGGAACACCTGCTGGAGCTGCTGCGTCATCTCCTCCATGCCCGGCGGCCCCATGATGTCGATACCGACCGGCACGGCGCGCAGCTCGATCTCGACTTCGCGCTCGTCGAGCTGGCCCTCGCGCAGCATCTTGCGGAACTTCTGGCGAGTCTCGTCGCCGTTCGAGAGCTTCGGCAGCATCGCGTCGAGGATGCGCTCCTCGGCGGCGTCGATTGCGCGCGGGCGGACCTTTGCCATCTCCTCCTCGCGCGTCAGCTTGACGGAGACGTCGACCAGCTCCTTCATGATCGAGTCCACCTCGCGGCCGACGTACCCGACCTCGGTGAACTTCGTCGCCTCGACCTTGATGAATGGCGCGCGCGCGAGCTTCGCGAGGCGGCGCGCGATCTCGGTCTTCCCGACACCCGTCGGCCCGATCATCAGGATGTTCTTCGGCGTGATCTCCTGGCGCAGCGGCTCCTCGACCTGCATGCGCCGCCAGCGGTTGCGGAGCGCGATCGCGACGGAGCGCTTCGCTGCGGCCTGGCCGACGATGTGCTTGTCCAGCTCCTGGACGATCTCGCGGGGGGTCATCGTCTCCATGGTCAGCCCGTCGCCAGCTCGTCGATGACGAAATTGCGGTTCGTGTGGATGCAGATGTCGGCGGCGATTCCGAGCGAGCGCTCGACGATCTCGCCGGCGGAGAGCTGCGTGTTTGCGGCGAGTGCGCGGGCGGCGGCGAGTGCATACGAGCCGCCGGAACCTATGGCCATGACTGCGTCCTCGGGCTCGATGACGTCGCCGTTCCCGGAGATGATGAAGGAGGCCTGCTTGTCGGCGACGCAGAGAAGGGCCTCGAGGCGACGGAGCGCGCGGTCCGTGCGCCAGTCCTTCGCGAGCTCGATCGCGGCGCGCGTGAGGTTCCCGTACTTCTCGAGCTTGCCCTCGAAGCGCTCGAACAGCGTGAAGGCATCCGCCGTGCCGCCGGCGAAGCCCGCGAGGACCTTGTCGCCGTAGAGGCGGCGAACCTTCTTCGCGTTGCCTTTCATTACGGTGTTGCCGACCGTCACCTGGCCGTCGCCGCCCATGGCGACTGTCCCGCCGCGGCGCACCGACAGGATCGTCGTGCCGTGCGGTTGAGACTGGGAATCGATCATGGGATCAACTACTTGCGCCTTTTCGCCCGCGGATGAGATTCGTCATAGATGCGGGCCAGGTGCTGGAAGTCAAGGTGCGTGTATACCTGTGTCGTACTGATGTCAGCGTGGCCGAGAAGTTCCTGCACACCGCGCAGGTCGCGGCTCGATTCGA
>Ga0111538_10003266_pt1 | contig 22742 bp, 12 predicted proteins | sample SoiMethybrSBSTD1_FD_79669 | JGI IMG/M metagenome (GOLD analysis project Ga0111538, IMG submission 79669) | Bulk soil microbial communities from a Populus tree surrounding site in Tennessee, USA - Soil MetaG P. TD hybrid SBSTD1 (version 2)... | ecosystem: Environmental > Terrestrial > Soil >...
AAGACTGCGGTAGTCGTGGTGTCGTCAAGCGCAGGGAGATCGATCGATCCCGCCCTGCGCTCCGCAACTGTCCCCGTCATCGCGCTCGGTGCGCCACAGTTTCCGCTGTTGGCCATGACGAGGGGCGAGGCGGGATTCTCATTCGGAACAGGTGATCTCACCTCGCGTATCGACGTTGTCGATCCCAGCCATGCGATTTCGGCGGGCTATTCGGGCCCGCTGACCACCACCTTGGAGGACGCACCCGTCGCTTGGGGACGACCGGAATCCGGTGCGGCGGTCGTCGCCACGCCTCTAGAGCAGCCAGACGTCGCGACCGTATTCGTCTACGAACGCGCCGTTCCACTTGTCGACGGGCTGCCCGCTCCGGCTCGGCGCGTCGGCTTCTTCCTATCTCAGCGCGCTGCAACGGTCCTCACACCGGAGGGCCGCGCAGTCTTCGAGGCGGCCGTGAACTGGGCCACCGGCAGGAACGCGCCACCCCGTGTCGACGCCGGTCCAGACTGGGCCGGGACGGTCGACATTCCGATGCCTATCCAAGGCAAGGTCTTCGACGATGGCCTTCCGGACCACTCTTCACTCCACGTTCATTGGACTGCGGCGGGGCCCGCTACCGTTGAGCTTGACGATCCGAACAGCGAACGCACTTCGGCCACGTTCCATACCCCCGGCTCCTATACGCTCCAGCTCACCGCGTCCGATGGCGAGGCGAGCGCGGCGGACACGATTAACGTCACGGTCGTGGACAAGCGGACTTCGAAATCCGGCTCGACTGCCGAGGTCGCTTACGGCGCAGCCGGTCCCAAGGGTTCGCCAGCAGCGATCGCCGGAAAGGTAAAGCCCGTCATTCAGATGCTCGTCGCCGGGAATGAGGGAGTTACCTGGATGAACGCCGTCGGCGTCACTACCGGGCCGGGGTCACTGACCAAGACCGCGGCAAACGGTTGGGACGCCGGAGCCGTGTCCACGAAATCGATCGTGGCCGGTGATGGTTATGTCGAGTTCACGGCCGGCGAAACCAATCGCTACCGTATGGTCGGGCTTAGCAATGGCGACCTCAGCCAGAGCTACGAAGATATTGAGCATGCGATCTACATTCACGACACTGGCTTCAATGTGTATGAGTCCGGAGTCGACCGCGGTTACTTTGGAACATACGTGACCGGGAACGTCTTCCGCGTCTCGATTGAGGGCGGCTCCATCAAGTACCGTTACAACGGGAGCGTCTTTTATACGAGTACGGTAGCCCCCCGCTACCCTCTGGTCGTCGATACCTCCCTGTACAACCCCGGCGCAACCGTGCAAGGGGTCGTGCTATCCGGCGACCTCGCCCCCACGGCTTTCGTGAAGCAGACGGTCGGATGGACGAATACCGTCGGTGTCAACGCAACGGCCGGAAGCCTTACGAAGACCGCACCCAGCAACTGGGACGCGGGAGCAGTGTCGACGCAGTCGATCATCTCCGGAGACGGCTACGTGCAATTCACGGTCGGCGAGACGAACAAGGATCGAATGATCGGACTGGGCACGGGCGACCTGAGCCAACACTTTTCTGACATCGAATTCGCAATCTATCTTCCAAGCAACGCACCTGCGGAGGTTTACGAATCCGGCATTAGCAAAGGATCGTTCGGAGCCTACGCGGGCGGCGACGTCTTTCGCGTTGAGGTCGACCGCGGGGCGATCAAGTATCGAAAGAACGGTGCGCTCCTCTACACAAGCGCTATCGCTCCCCGCTACCCCCTACTGGTTGACACGTCCCTCTTCACCACTGGGGCCACCGTCCAAAGCGTGGTCGTCGCGGGAGACCTCGTCGCTTCGGGCCTCAGTACGGCGAGCGTCACTTGGGCGAACACCGTCGGGGTCACGGCCACGACCGGGAGTCTCACGAAGACGACCGCAAGCGCCTGGGATAGCGGGGCAGTTTCCATCCAGGCACTCGTTGCCTCGGATGGATACGTGCAATGCACGGCGCAAGAGACGACGACGTGGCGGATGCTCGGGCTCGGGAACGGCGATGCGGACCAAAGCGTTCTCGACATCGCGTATGCCATCGAGCTCGGTGGCACCGGCATGGTTGCCATATGGGAGTCCGGAACCCACCGCGGTTACTTTGGAACATACGTGACCGGGGACGTCTTCCGCGTCGCGATCGAGGGCGGGTCGGTCAAATATCGCAAGAACGGTTCTCTCCTCTACTCGAGTTCGGTCACCCCACATTACCCACTCCTGGTGGACACCTCTCTCTTCAGTACGGGCGCTACCGTCCAGGCCGTCGTCATTTCCGGCGTACTTGGCGAAAACGTGGCCTGGCGTCACATCGTGGGCCTGTCTGCACAACTGGGGCAACTCAAGAAGATCGACGTCGAGGGCTGGAACGCCGGCGCAGTATCCACGAGATGGCTGACGGCCGGAGACGGCTTCGTGGAATTCTCACCGAGTGATGCAGGCACCCTCAAGATCGTCGGTCTGGGAACCGATGACGCAGATCAAAGCAACGATGATCCGGAATTTGGTCTGGAGATCAATGGCCAAGGTGCCGTAGCCGTAAGGGAGAGCGGTGCTGACCGGGGAGCAACCGGTACGTCCGTCGTTGGTGACCGTCTCCGCGTGTCTGTCGAGTCAGGGACCGTGCGCTACAGGAGGAACGGCGTCCTTCTGTACGAGAGCACAGTTCCCCCTTCGTATCCCCTCCTGGTCGATACGGCCTTTCTCTCGAACGGCGGAGCGGTGAACGAGGTGTTGGTCGGGGTTGGCACAGGCGGGACCTTTGCCGATGTCACGCTTCCGCCGCCTCCGCCTCCCGTCAACCGCCCGCCAGTCGTGAATGCCGGAAGCGACCAGCTAATCGACTTGGCCACGTCCGTACCCCTCGCCGCAAGCGTCATGGATGACGGCCTACCGGTCCCGCCGAACGCCATGACATACGCCTGGTCAAAGGTGAGCGGCCCCGGCACCGTGACCTTCGGACAAGGAACCAGCCTCACCACGACCGCGACATTCTCTCTGATCGGGACGTACGTGCTCCGCTTGACGGCGAACGACAGCGCGCTGGCGGGCTATGACGACTTGATCGTTATCGTGAACGCCAAGGCGCTGCTGGTGGTCGGCGACACGAACCTGAGCCCCGGAGACGAGATCATGCGGGGCCGGATCGAGGCCCTGGGCTTTCCGGTCCAGGTGAAGGCCGCCTCGTCGTCGGTGAGTGGCGATGCGAACGGGAAGGCGGTCGTCGTTCTTTCGCCGAGCAGCCTGAATGGTGATCTGCTCGATAAGTTCGCGTTCGTCAACGTCCCCGTCATCACGATGAGTACTGGGATCTTCGACGACATGTACCTCGTGGATGCGGCGGGCCGTGGCACGGACGTCGCGAACCAACTGACGGTCACGACGCCGTCCCATCCAATGGCGGCCGGTCTCCTGGGCACGGTCAAAGTGCTTTCGACCGTACCGGGCAGCTTCGCGTGGGGCACGCCGAGTGCCTCTGGGGTAAAGGTGGCAACCATACCCAGCAACTCGAGCCACGCCGCGGTCTTCGGCTATGCGCAAGGAGCGGCGATGGTCGGGCTCAGCGCGCCGGCGCGGCGAGTCGGCTTGGGCTTCGGCGGCGACATGCCCAACCTAACTCAGGAGGGCAAAAGGCTTTTCGACGCCGCGATCCTCTGGGCGGCCGGAGGGAATGCTACGCCGTGGGCTGACGCAGGAAGCGACGTTACCGTAGTCGGAACTCCGGGCGCCATCGTGACTCTCAACGGCCGCGCCTTCGACGATGGTCTACCGAATCCGCCAGGCGCGGTGACGGCAAGTTGGACGCAGGTGAGTGGGCCCGGGACCGTTACATTCGGCAATGCCGCGCAGGCAGTGACGTCCGCGACCTTGCCGGCTCTCGGCGATTACGTGCTGTGGCTGACCGCATCGGACGGCGCTGCGGTGCGATCCGACGTCGTGGTGGTGAGCGTGGTGTCGGCGGGCACCAATACGCCGCCCACCGTCTCAGCCGGGCCGGACCGGGTGGCCCAGCTCTCACTGGGGGTCACGCTTTCGGCGACCGCTGGCGACGATGGCCTCCCGAATCCCCCGGGCGCACTGAGCTACTCGTGGACGATGGTTGGCGGCCCGGGCGCGGCGAGTTTCTCGGCTCCAAGCTCCAGCGCCACTTCTGCTTCGTTCTCCGCTCCGGGGACTTATGTGCTCCGTGTGAATGTCACCGACGGTGGATTGAGCGCGTCGGATGAGGTCCAGGTAACCGTCGAGCAGGCCACGGCCCTACTCGTCGTCGGCACATTGGTCGGAGGTAGCAGCAACGACAATGCCGCCAGGATTCAAATGGAAGCGGCAGGATTCACAGTCGTCATGAAAGAGAGCTCCAACGTGACCACGGCCGATGCCGTGGGTAAGGCCGTAGTCGTCCTCAATCGAACGGTGAATGCGACCGCCATTGGAAAGATGTTCACGTATTCGACGACGCCGGTTATCAGTTTGAGCTCCAGTCTCTTCGACGATCTGGGGATGACCGGAACGGCCTCGACAGAATTCGGCGAGGTGAATGCGAGTCAAGTGACCGTTCTGGACGGCAGCAGTCCTTTGGCGGCTGGCCTGACCGGAACGCGGACCGTCTATTCGGCGACTCCCTTTCTGGCGTGGGGCAGGCCCGGGGCGAATGCGTACATAGTGGCTAGCCTCCCAACGGACAGCACCAAGGTCACCCTCTTCGCGTACGAGAAAGGCGCGAACCTCGTCTCCTTTGGCCGTGCCAACGCGAGGCGGCTGGCCTTCGGGATGACCGAAGCGCTCTACTTGACTGCAGACGGCGTGTCCCTGTTCCGGGCGGGCCTGAATTGGGCGACACAGAGGCCCGTGCCCGCACTGTTGGTGACGGCCTCGCGCACGATGAGTTCCGGGGAGGCGTGGCTGCGTGAACGACTCCTGGGAAGGGGCTTCACGGTGTCCGCACGGAGCGCTTCCTCTCTGTCAGCCGCAGATGCATTCGGCCACGCGGTAGTGGTCATCGCAAAAGGGGCCACGGCTACCTCGCCCCCTGCGGGATTGATCTGTCCAGACGTCCAGATCGCGCCATCGACCGCCTTCAACGTCACCGTCACGACGGGGAGCTCCAGCCTTGACTGGCTCGCCGTGTACCAGCCCTCGTCAGGCGACGACCAGTGGCTAGGGAACTCTGCGTATGTCGCCCTGCCTCGGCCAAAGACCGTGTCGCTCACGTCGCCCTTCAACGTTGGTACCTACGAGGTCCGCCTGTTCGCCAACAACGGTTTCAGCATGATTACTTCATGCCTGATTCGAGTGAAGCCCACATTCTCGGTCGGAAGTCCGACCGTCACGGAAGGCAATTCGGGAACAGTGACCGCCTCGTTCCCGGTGACCCTCACGCGTGGAGACTCGGCGGCAGTCGCGTCCGTGAATTATGCGACCGCGAACTCTTCGGCGAGCGCAGGAGTCGACTACGCCCCCGTAGCCGGCACGCTTACGTTCGCGCCGGGCGAAACCGACAAGGTCGTGACCGTGACTGTGTACGGAGATACCGCCATTGAGCCGAGCGAAACGTTCCTCATGAACATCTGGTCCCCAACGGGCGGCGCCCGCATCGTCCAAGGGCAGGGAATCGGCTCGATTACGAACGACGATGGCCCGCCACCGCCTGCACCTCCGGTTGGCGGCGGTTCCATTGCCTGCCCGACGGCCGTTGCGGCTGGAGCGACTCTCCAGGTCAACGTGTCCGCGGGCAGCTCATCCCTGGACTGGGTTGCGGTCTACACCCCGGGCTCCGCAAACAGCCCGCGGCCGTCAGGGTTCTCGTACGTGGCCCTGCCACGCCCTCGAGTTGTCACACTGACCGCACCCGCGACCGCCGGCAACTATGAGGTCAGGTTGTTTGCGAACGACGGATTCACGCTGATCGCGTCCTGTGCGCTTCCAGTCGGAGGTGCAGCCCTGTCCGTCGGCAATGCGACGGTTACGGAAGGGGCGACGGGGACCATCAACGCGGCCTTCACGGTCACGCGCTCCGGTGTGACGTCCTCGACGGTCACCCTTGCTTATGCGACTGCCGATAACGACGCTTCCGCAGCCTCGGACTACACGACCACGGTCGGCAGCCTCACCTTCAATCCGTCGGAAGTGTCGAAGGTCATCAACGTGCCGGTCCGCGGCGACACGACACAGGAGCTCAACGAGGCCTTCTACCTTAACCTGTCATCTCCCTCGGCCGGCGCCTCCCTCGGGATCGGCAGTCAGGGCGTCGGCCTGATCCTGAACGACGACACCACGACGCTCTTCCGCGACGCACCGGTGCCCGTGGTCATAGCCGAGCCGACGATCTTCGGATCGTATGGCCTGACCGGAAGCGTGTCCGGGACCGACTACGGGACCCTCGCCGGCCAGACGCAGGTCAGCATCCTGGCTCCCACACACCCCCTGGCTGGCGGATTCGCTGGGCTTCAATCTGTTGTGACGACGGCAGACGCTTTCAACTGGGGGTTGCCCGCGGCGACCGCGGTGAGGGTCGCCTCGCTGGCCGGGGACGCTTCGAAGATCACCATCTTCGGGTATGAGGCTGGCAAAACGATGGTTGGCGTCACCGCGCCGGATCGTCGAGTTGGCACCTTCCCAGGTGCGAACGCGCCGGCAGCCTTCACCAACAACGGAGGGCTACTGTTCGACGCCGCCCTTCTGTGGGCCTCCGCGTCTGACATCGACGGCGACGGCGTCTCGGCGGTTGACGAATTCCGATTGGGCACCGATCCCACGAACCGCGATACGAACGGCGACGGTGTCAATGACGGTACGGCGTTTGCCTCGGGCCTTTCCGCCACAAATTCCGACATGGATGGCGACGGGCTGTCGAATGTGGAGGAGGCCCTAAGGGGCACGGACCCGTTCAATCGCGACACGGACGGGGATGGCGTCCCAGACGGTACTGATTGCTTCTCGCTCGATGTCACGCGGTGGCAATGCCCGCCGCCTCAACCGGGTGACACCACGCCACCCATCATCACGCTGACCGAACCGACGAACACAGTCCTGATCGGCTCGATTCCACCAAGTTAAGGCCACCGGTTCGTTCTTCGCACGATGGTGTGTGGCTCGCGGACAAGGTATGGCAGGAGAGGCACTGTGAACCAATTGCGAAAGGTCTTTCGAAGCGGAGCGTGGGTCGCCATCCTTGGGCTCTTCTGGACGACGGGTCCCTCAGAAGCTCTCGCCGCCTTGGCCCAGGACCGTCAGGAGCCGCGAGATGGGCGTAACCACGAAACCGGGAGCGATTCGTCCACAACGCCGCCGAGGCTGGGCAACCGCAAGCTGCCCCAGGTCATGGCGCCCTCTGCGCTGCCGAAGCTCTCAGATCCTCCGACCGACGTGGAACTGTTCAAGGCCCGGGTGTTCGAGGAGCCGCTGATACCTGAAGGCCCGAGCACGGTTCGAGAGAACAGGGCACTCGGGACGGCTTTGGAAAGCTACTTGCAGGCGAAGAGTCGCGAGGAAATCAGCAGCCTCGAAACCTTCCTCGCCGCGCATCCCACAACGGTCTGGAAGGTCGCCATCCTGACGAACCTCTCAATCGTTGCCCGCAGATCCGCATACTTCACGAAAGCATTGCAATACGGAGAAGGGGCGTGGCGGACAGGCCATGAGGCCCAGGACGCGCGGGTACGGGCGCTCGCCGAACGCGGCTTGGCGGAGTTCGCGGAGCTGTCGGCACGACTTGGCCGTTTAGAAGAGCTTAAGACCCTGCTCAGCGAGGTGGCAGATCGCTCCTTCACAGGTGCGGCCGGTGAGCGAATTTCCCAGGTGCGGGAGAGCCTTTGGTTGATGGAGAACCGCCCGGAGCGCGCCTATCGCTGCGGGCCTCTCGCCATCGGCAGCATCCTGACCGCTGTGAAGGGGACTCAGGACGAGCGCGTCGACGCCGCGCTTTCCACTCCGCGCGGCACTTCATTACTGCAGATGCAGAATCTCGCCAACCAGGTTGGTCTTGCGGCGCAGATGGCGAAGCGGGAGGCGGCGAGCGCACCCCTCCTCGTTCCCTCACTCGTACACTGGAAGGCTGGCCACTTCGGGGCGCTCGTAAGAGCGGAGGCTGGCCGCTATCTCCTGCAAGACCCAACCTTCGGCGATGAGACCTGGGTAACCCGCGACGCCGTCGACCATGAATCGGACGGATATTTCCTCGTGCTAGGACGGTCGCTGCCTGCGGGTTGGCGCCTCGTCAACTCGGAGGAAGGTGCGAGCATCTGGGGCAAGGGTGCCCCGCCTGGTCAGAACCCGAATTACCAGACTCCGTCGGCGCCGACCACGGGCGGAAACGGTGGCCCCGGCCAGAAGTGCCCGCCGATGGCGGTCTATTGGTTCAACGAGATGTTGGCGAGTCTTGTTGTCTCCGACGAACCCGTCGGGTACACGCCTCCCCGTGGTCCGGAAGTTCGATTCAGGGTGACCTATAACCAACGGGAGGCGTTCCAGCCTGCCGTCTTTACGTATGGGAACGTCGGAGCGATGTGGACCTTCAATTGGCTCGGATACATCACCGATGACGCATCGACGGCGAGCCAGACAATTACCGTCTACGAGCAAGGCGGGGGACAAGAGGTCTACACCGGATACAACCCAGCGACCCAGACTTACGGCGTCCATTTCGATAGTCGGGCCACCGTTACGCGTGTTTCGTCGTCGCCGCTCCGTTACGAAAGGAAACTGCGCGATGGCACCGTGGAGGTCTACGGCCAACCCGACGGCGCTTTGACATTTCCGCGAAAAGTGTTCTTGACGGAGGTCGTCGATCCCCAGGGGAACAAGCGGGCATATGTCTACGACTCTGATCGGCGCCTCGTGGCGGTCGCTGATGCATTGGGTCAAGTAACGACCCTCTCGTACGAGTCTGCCGATCCTCTCAGAATCACGCAGGTCACGGATCCGTTCGGGCGCCACGCACAGCTCGAGTATGACTCCAGCGGCCGGCTCTTCAGGATCACGGACGTGATTGGCCTTGTCTCTCAATTCGCGTACACGGGAAACCTCGTCAGTTCTCTCACTACTCCCTATGGCACGACGACGTTCTCATCCAGCCAGACAGGGGCCGATCGGTCCATACAAGCTACGGATCCAGTCGGCGGTCAGGAGCGCCAGGATTTCGTCAACGGGCACGCGCCATCGGTCAGTCCAGCATCTGATCCTCCCAATACGGTGCCGTCGGGGTTTTCATCCTTCAATCATCATCTCGACACGGCAATCGGCGTCTTCTGGGACAAGAGGGCGATGGCGCTCACGCCGGGGGACTACGCGGCGGCGTCCATAACACAATGGGCGTGGACTCCAGGCACGTCGCAAGCGGCGGCAATCCCGCGAGCGCGTAAGAGGCCGATGGAGGCACGCGTCTGGTACGCCTATCCAGGGCAGTCCGGCCAATACCTAGGGGGTGATACCCGACCGCTTACTGTCGCGCGCGTACTTGATGACGGCGTGAGCCAGGTTTACCGGTATGAGTACAACTCGCGGGGTATGAGAACTAAGGCGACCGATGCTGTTGGTCGCGAAACGGTCTACGTCTACGGTACGAACAACGTGCCGGATCCTGATCCTGCGATGGGCACGGGAATCGATCTGCTCCAGATCAAGCAGAAGAATGGGGCGGGATATGACCTGCTCGCGAGTTACACCTACAACGCACGGCATGAGCGACTGACTGAAACGGATGCGTCCAGCCAGACGACGACCTACACCTACGATCCGCAAGGGCGGTTGGCGAGCGTGGTGACGCCAGCAATGAGTGGGCTTCAGCCGGGAGAGTCAATACCGCGCGCTCTCACGGCAGCTGAGAGGACCACGACCTACACCTATTACCCCGACGATGCGCCAGCCGGAGCGGGCCGCCGCCAAACGATCACTGGCCCTAGCACCCCATTGGGATCACCCACGACTACGTATACCTACGACAGCTATGGGCGGAGTCGCACGGTGGCCGAGCCGGACGGTTATACGGTGACCTACGACTACGACGCGCTCGATCGGGTCGTACGCGTCACTTATCCGGACGGGACCTATGACCAGACGGTGTACAACCGTCTTGATGTTCAAGATCGCCGGGATCGGCTCGGGCGTTGGGCACACACCTTCCACGATGCATTGCGGCGGCCTGTATCTACGCGGGATGCGGCTGGGCGAACGGTCACGTGGGGATGGTGCTCGTGTGGAAGCTTGGACAGGGTCACTGACGCAGCCAACAACTTGATGACGTGGGAGCGGGACCTACAGGGGCGAGTCACCAGAGAGGTCGCGCCAGACAGTACAGCGACTCAGTTTGCTTACGAGACCACAACCAGCCGCCTGAAAACGGTGACGGATCGGAAGCTACAGGCGGCGACCTATGATTATTTCGCTGATGGCAACCTGAAGCAGATCACGTACACGAACGCCCAAAGCCCTACACCCAACGTGAGCTTCACCTACGATTCCAACTACGCTCGGCTTGCCACGATGACGGACGGGACTGGAACGACAAATTACGCCTACTATGCGGTGGCTCCGCCTTCGCTTGGGGCGAGCCGACTGGCAAGCGTGGACGGCCCTCTTTCGAGCGATACGATCAGCTACACGTACGACGAAAAGGGAAGGATCGTGAGCCGGGCGATCGGCGCTGCGAGTGTCTCGGTCGCGTTTGACAGCCTGGGGAGGATGACACGAGCTAGCGACGCTGGCTTCGGCACCTTCGACTACAGCTACTCGGGAACGACGCTTCGGCTGAATGGCCTTGTATATCCCAACGGCCAGACCACGACCTACTCTTACCTAGACAATGTCGGAGACCGTCGGCTTCAGGAGATCCACAACAAGCTCGCTGGCGGTGCCACGCTATCCAGATTCAGCTACACCTACGATTCCATGGGTGACATTCGAACGTGGAGCCAACAGATGGATGGCGGGCCGACGAAAGTGTACGCACTCGGCTACGACGCTGTGGATCAGCTCACTTCAGCAATCATCAGCGGATTGACGCCGCCAGCTACTCCAAGTCGATTTGCCTACGCGTATGACAGCGTGGGTAACCGCACCGCTGAGCAGCTGGACGACGCAGTAGTGGGTGGGACATTCAACAGTCGCAATCAGCTCGTGAGCCAACAGCCAGGCGGAGCATTGCTCTTTCGCGGCATTGTCAGTGAACCGGCGACAGTGAGCATCGGTGGAAAGTCGGCCGACGTGTCCGCTGGGAATGAGTTTCGGGGCGCAGTCGTGGTGCCGCAGGGTACAGGCACGGTCGCCGTGGTCGCGACCGACTCGAGCGGCAACGTTAGGACGAACACGTATCAGGTGACCCAGGCAGGATCGAGCAAGAGCTTCGCGTATGACGCGAACGGTAACCTCGTCGCCGATGGGACGAAGACCTTCGAGTGGGACGCCGAGAATCGGTTGACTGCCGTCGTCCAGGCGACTCACCGGAGTGAATTCACCTACGACGGCAAGGGTCGACGGGTCAGGATTGTCGAGCGCGACAATGGCACCGTAACAAGCGACCGGCGGTTCCTTTGGTGCGACCTTGAGATTTGCGAGGAGCGCGATGCAGGCGGAGGCACAGTCGTCCGACGCCTCCTCTGGAACGGCGAACAAGAAGGCGTCGCGTCTTACTTCTACACACGAGATCATGTCGGAAGTGTGCGGGAGATGACTGACACCGCCGGCGTGACGCGCGCTCGGTACGACTACGATCCTTACGGCAGGGCGCAAAAAGTCAGCGGGGATAAGGCCTCAACCTTCACGTACACAGGTCACTTCGCACACACCGATAGCGGTCTGCTGCTCGCTCCACGTCGCGCATATGAACCTGGTACCGGTCGATGGCTTTCCGAGGATCCGATCGGAACGCCGACGCTCCAGCTAGCGCCTTCATGGTCGGGTGAGCCTGGTCTCGACGTTTGGCGGAGTGAAGGCGAACTTAGGACGGAGCCAAACCTCTACGGTTACGTCCAGAACGATCCGATCAGATACGTCGATCCGGAGGGGCTGGCGAGATGGGCGACGTGTCGTCTCGTCCATAGCCGATGCACGAAGTGGGGCTACAAGATGATTCCGCACGTACCGCTCGGCTGGGATTTGGCGTATGGCTGCATCGGCACCTGGAACTGCTGGTGGCGCTGCTATCCGACGGATACGGGCAACTGTCCGCGGATTCCATGCCCCCCTTACAAGAAAGGCAAGTGTCCGCTTGAGCATGGCATCGAGATCGTGACGTCTGAGGGCCCGTCGCAGGGTCCACCTTTCTATGGGTTTGCGCCCGGGTGCTCATACCACGACCCCGAAGACACACGAAAGGAATGAAACTCTTTGAGTATCGATCAGCCACCTACTGACCTCATCGCCAGCCTCTGGGGTCAGCTCGGCACCGATCGCGGGCCGGTCGAGAGGGTCTACATGGACGCTGAGTCCTGCGAATGGAAGCGGCGCGGCTTTGCGTCGCCGCTCAGGGCGCTGATGGTGCAAGCAGCAGAAGTCTCTGATGAGCTGCGCCGATCATTGGGTCCGACTGCCGATCCTAGCTGGATCCCGAGCTTGCACAGGTGGTCGCAGGAACATGGGAAGCATGGACATCGTTTCTTGGCGGTCTTCGGAAGGGGTGGCAAGTACAGCTACGTGATCGTAAGAGCCGAAGGCCAGGATGGCCCCAACGACGTCGCGCTGTGTTTGGGAGTCCTGCGCGAGCCGGAGGATGCGGAGGAATAGCTGATGGCGTCTGCAACGCTCTCGACTCAATCGGATGGAAGTCATGTGAAGCGGCCAAGCAGCCCTGCATTGTGGCTTCTTGGCGGGCTCACTTTAATCCTCCTCGGAATTCTGTTCGAGGTCGCCAACGGACGGCCGGCGGCCGAGGTGGCACTTCGGGACAGCTTCTTGATCGTCGTTCACTTCCATTGTGCGGTGATCCTGGCGCTCGTGTGTCTCGCGTGCGGCGGCCTGCTATTAGTCGTTCAGCGCAGACTTGGCCGTGTGGTGAGAGGCAGGATAGATCGCGTGACCTTCTTCGTGGCCTTCGCTGCCTCTTGCGGAGTCTTGCTCGGCCAGAGCTGGCCATCGCCAACGAACGCCTTGCTCATCGTCTCTCTCGTTGTCTTTGCCACCTCGGTCCTGGTGTTTCTCGCGCACCTTCTCGTGAGTCTCGTGAAGAACCGACCCAACGGGTGATAGGCCCCGCTTGGCCGCGGGCCGGCACTCGCGCTGCAGGGTCAGCACGAACCGTCGCAGCGCTCGTGCCTGCCCGCCGCCTCGCGCTCGCTTTGAAGGTGGCCGTCGCGGCGATTCACTGAGGGTGTGATCGGCTGACGGGGCCGCGATCACTGTGGTGATGGCGCCCGGGGGCAGGTCGGCCCGCGCGCGTCGTGCCCCGTCACGCGTGCTGCAGGTCGGCTCATTCCACGTTTGCTGCGGGCGCAGCCCGCGTGCCCTCGGTGTGCGCTCGCTCGCACCTAGGGTTCATCTTCGCTCGCTCGCCCGATGACGCTGGCGTTATCGGCCCCTCGGCGCTTTGGCGCGCGGGCACACGCGCCTGTGGGTGGCGGGCCCGCGGTGAGGTGACGTGCCCCCCGGGAAGAGTAGCACCTAGAATCTCAGTCCTCCGGCCGGATTGGAGGAGTGATGAAGCGGAGCCGATTCACGGAAGCTCAGGTCATCGGGATCCTGAAGGAAGCCGAGGCCGGGGCGAAGACGGCCGACCTGGCGCGCAAGCATGCGGTCTCGGAACACACGATCTACCGCTGGAAGGCGAAGTACGGCGGCATGACGGTGAGCGAAGCGCAGCGACTCAAGCAGCTCGAGGATGAAAACCGCCGGCTGAAGCATCTGGTCGCCGATCTCACCCTGGACAACCAGGCACTGAAAGCGGTGCTGGGAAAAAAGTGGTGACGTGCCCAGCGCGCCGAGAGGCGACGCGCTGGGTGAGAGCGGAGCTTGGACTCACGGAGCGTCGCGCCTGCCGTCTCCTGCGGATAAGCGCGTCGAGCCTGCGGTACAGACCGCGACGAAAGACCATTGAGGGTCTTCGTGAACGGATGCTCGTTCTCGCTCGAGAGCGACCCCGCTACGGATACCGGCGCCTGCATGTCTTGCTCCGGCGCGAAGGCTACGAGATCAATCACAAACGGGTCCACCGGCTCTATCGGCGAGAAGGGCTGATGGTGCGGCGACGCCTGCGCAAACGGATCGCCGCCGGCAAGCGCACGCCCTTGCCTCTGCCGTCGCGGGCCAACGAGCGCTGGTCGCTCGATTTCATGTCCGATCAGCTCGCCGATGGTCGCGTGTTTCGTACCTGAACGTCGTCGATGACTTCACCAGGGAATGCCGAGCGATCGAGGTCGACACTTCGCTGTCCGGTGCTCGTGTCGTCCGCGTGCTCGAACGGCTTTGCGCTGAGCACGGCCGACCAACGGCGCTGGTGATGGACAACGGCCCGGAGCTGATCTCCAAGGTCATGGACACGTGGGCGTATCACAACGGCGTCGAGCTCCGGTTTATCCAGCCGGGCAAGCCCGTGCAGAACGCCTACGTGGAGAGCTTCAATGGGAAAATGCGCGACGAGTGCCTCAACGAACACTGGTTTGTCAGCCTGGATGAGGCACGGCAGGTGATCGAGGAGTGGCGCCAGGACTACAACGAGTTTCGGCCCCACAGCTCGCTGGACGACCTCACGCCGGAGCAGTTTCGTGATCGCACCACGGTCCTCTGGGCGCCTCCGGCGCCCGCCGGACCGCGGTGCGATGCCCTGGAGACAGGCCGGGACTGACATGACGGGTGCTACTCAGATGGGGGGCACGTCAGAGGTACTCGCGAGGTCACGCGCCCTGCAGGTCAGCCAGGTGGTGAGCAGGGCGCGCGCCCGCGCTCGAGACTTCATTGATTCCGGGCCGCGTCTTCATCGTGGCGCGTTCTAGACAGAACAAGTTCTGTCATCCTGCCCCCGGGCGATGGGCTGTGGCTGTGGCGCGGCCCCGCCCACGAACGCACGTGCGCCTCGGCGATGGCGAGCTCCACGCCGAGGCGGTTGTCGTCTATGTCGCGCGCGTGTGCGCCAGGACGTCGCCGCCGGCGACGGCGAGCTGGGTGCCGGCGTCACCGTCCTGGCATTGCCCACGCGCGCGGGCTGGTCTGGCCGCGGGTCTCCACCTCGAACCGCGGCGCGTCCCTGTTTGTGAAGGCGCCGCGGTCCGAGGCGGGGGTGGATTCTTCTTCCGGCAATACACGTGTGTGCGCGGGCGTAATACGCGAGCATCGTCGCAGCGCGAGCGACGACCCGTCACTTAAGAGAGAGAAAAAGCGCTGCAAGATAAAGCGGGTTAACCCTGCCTTCCGCTCCGTGTCCACTCCGCGGGTGCGAAAGGACTTAGGCGGATGGCATCGGGTTACCCCGACTGCTGATCTTTTCGCTGTTTCCGCTTCACCCGCGGCGACGTAGTCCTTGTAGAGCTGGGTCTCCTGGAGAAGCTGTTTCCCCTTGCGAATGCAGACGTCGGCGGTGTCCCGCTGCGCCCTATCGAGGCGCACATTCCCGGTGTCGAAGACGAGCGCTCGCACGACCACGAGGGCGTCGATCGCACTCGTGACCAGACCGTGCTCCTCGATGCTCCAGGCGAGCGGCGCGTAGTGCTCGAGCTGATTCCGGACCCCTTGAGGAAGCGGATCGCGCCCTTCTGGTCGTCAGTGAGCTGCACCGGACGTGAGCGCATGGATTGCGTCATCCAGTCCGTGGTCTGGCAGCGTTTGATGGCCTCGTCGAACGGGATGAGCCTCCTCGTACCGGGCTTGGTCACGCGTGTCCAGTCGCTGCCTTTGAGGGCGCAGATCGCGAAGCTGTAGAGCGCGCCGTGGAGGCCGATGACGACCCAGTTCCAGGCCTTGGGATCGCGTGGAAGGCGCTGGATCCCCTCGTAAGCCTTCTCGAGGTAGTCGACGCCATTGAGCTCCTCGGTGAACTTGACGTGCTTGGCATTCGGCTTTCCTTTGGGCATGGGTGATTATGCCGGCGGTGGAGCGTCAGGGTAACGCCTCTCGCAGCTTCGCCTGCGAAAGCCCCATCGCTCGATCCCCTCGCCGACGTCGTGAGCTTCCGAGTATCGTCCTGGTCGGTGGCCGCCGTGCGCGCATAATCTCTTTAGGTATGGACGCTGATTCCTGGCTCGAGCAACACGCCACGTGGACGAGCCAAGGGGACCCCCCCGGAGAAGATGTCTCAATCGTGCGCCAAATCGTGCGTGAGGCGCTCGAAGATCTTGCAGTCGAATTCGAGGACGCGGGCGGTCTCGAGTTGCTCTCGGACGTGCGCCTTGAGGTCGTGGTCCACGGGAAGCCAGCCGCCGTCGTCTGCAACGGGGAGACCGTGCACGTAGGCGGCGGCACCGCACTGACGTGCACTGGCGGGCGATCGGCCGCCACGATACACATCCTTGCTCTGTCTCGCCATTCGCCTACCGCTCATACGAACGTCGGCGAACCAATGGACCGTGCCTACTTCCACAAGACGCTGGTGCACGAGATCTCAATCCTCTTCCTGTGGCGGATCACGAGGCAGAAGGTTACGGGATGGGGTTTGTGGACCGCGCCGCGGTGGTTTTATGACGGGTACGAGGACTATCTATCGCTCATCAGGTCCACGCCGCACTCACGTGAGGTGACGCTGCCGAAGTACCGGGCGCGCGCTCAGATGAACCTTGCCGCGGGTGCACCCGTCGATGTCTACGTCCAGGGCGCGCTCATCCTCGAGTACATGCACGAGCGCTTTGGTCACGCCAAGCTGGTCTCGCTCCTACGTAGTGAACAACCGACCTTCGCGAGAGCGCTGCGTGCGACGCTTGGGTGCGACGAGGTCGCGCTTCTCGACGGCTGGCGCGCTTGGATGAAGAGCTGAGCTCCTCGATCTCACGCTGATCAGGGGATTGCGGCGAGCCTCTCTTAAGAGAACCACCGACCGCTTTTTCAAGGGAGCCGTCAGCCGCGCACTTGCACGCGGGGGTGCCGCGGCGGCTACAGAAACCGCAGCTTGGTGCCGGTCGGGTACCCGTGTTTCTTGCGCGTCTTGGGATCGACCTCGATCAGTTTCGCCTTTTCCATTGGGGCGAGGACTGGCCTTTTGAGCTGGCCGGTATGGAAATCGGTGGCGTCCGAGCCGACGAACTCGAGGACCTGATCGATGGAGATCCAGCCCTTGCCCTTGAAGTGCTGCTGCAGGAGCTTTTGCAGGCGTGTGTAGTCGACGGTACCGGCCAGGATCGTCTGGCCGAAGTGTGCGCCGCGGAATGCGAAATCGCCGAAGGGCGCCACCTTCCAGATGGCGCCCTTCATGACGTCCGCCCCCTTCCAGTGCTTGCTCGCGAAGAAGATGGCGTAGACGAGGCGGCTGCCCTCGTAGAGGTCGAATCGGATGACCTGCTTCGCTCCGGACTTGCGGAGCTGCTCTTGGTAGAGGTCGAAGAAGAAGTCCTTCTTCTCGTCGCCTTGGAGCGTGAGCCCTTTCCGCCATTCGTCCGTGCCGTACAGCTCGTCGAGTGGCTTCTCGAATTCGGGTGTGGCCTTGAAGCGGTCGATGAACTCGTACATGAACGAGATGTAGATCTCGGCCTTCCCGCTGGCCAGGACGCGCTTGATGAGCGCCATGGGTGCGCCGGAGATGCCGAAGGGGTCGAGCATCACGAAGGCGGGCGCCATGGCGGCGCCGCCGGGGATCGAGTCGAGGACCTCCGTCATCTTGGCCTCGAACTGCGAGGTGAAGATCTCGACCTGGCAATTGGGTGGCCGAGCTTGAGCGGCCACGAGCTTCCGTAAGTGATCGGCGGTCGTGGAGTCTTTCTCGATGAACAGGAAGACCGCTTCCCCTTTGAAGCGTGGAGCGTGCTGCCGGAAGACGTCCAGGGCGATGAGCGGAGATCCTGGCTCACCGTCCTTGTACTCGCCTGGCCCCGCGAAGCCGTCGATGAAGGCGACGCGGCCGGCGAATGAGCCGAGGATCGGGAACCAGCGCGCGAGGTAGTGCCGGAGCACCTCATGTTTGCCGCGGGTATGAGGAGCAAGCTTCCAGACGACGTCCTTCGGACTCATTGAGAGGCGAAGCGGCGGCTGTCCTCTTCGATCTGACGTGCCGCGCGGTCGAGCTCCAGGGAGCCGCGTAGGATGGGCGTGGGGATGGTGGGCATCTCGTCGTAGATCTGTCCGTCGAGGCTTCGCCCGGCCGCGCTCTTATTGCGGCCGCCCCACTGCTTGAAGAAGAAGGGAATTCCCGCTCGTTGGCACTGGCTGCGCACGTTACGGACCCAGCTCGGTTGCATGGCCCGTGCACCATGGCCACTCTCGCCGCCGACGATCACCCAGGAGATGCCGGTCAGATCGAATGAGCCAAGGTCTTCGAGTAATGGCTCGACGGAAAGGAACCGGACTGCTGCAGGAGCGGCCTGGAGGTGCGCGATGCGCGGAAGGCCGTGCTTACGGTTTTCTACGCTGACACCCCACCAGATGTGTGGCGCGTGCGTAGCGAATGCCAGCTTGGAGGCGAGGAGGTCACGCAGACGCTCGGAACGCTTCGTGAGCACCTGGAACGTGTGCCACGCTGAGACGGTCATGACCCGCGTGACGGCCACGATGTAGTCATCGGGCACGTCTTGGTGGAACAGGTCGCTCATCGAATTCACGAAGATCATCCGCGGGCGTCGCCATCGCAGGGGCTCGGACAGCTTTTCCGGGACCAAGCGGAGATCGAAGCCTTGCTCATAAGGATGGCCGCGCACGCCGCGGAACCGCTCCGCGAAGGTCTCGGCGTAGCAGTGAGCGCAGCCCGGGCTGATCTTCGTACAGCCGCGCACAGGATTCCAGGTAGCGTCGGTCCACTCGATTGACGAGTGCTCGCTCATGCCTGCTCCATCTTAAGAGTGGGCGGTGCCACCGCCGGACCGCAGCGCGGGAGGCTCGTGTGGGCGTCGCGAGACGCCGGCACCCTTGAGGAAACTGTCCAGCGTCACGTAGTCGTTTGCGACTTTGTAGACCTCTTGTCGGGTGAGCTTGTCCACTACTCGGGGCGGAAGGGCCTGGCTGTCCATGTGGGATTCCTCCTAACAGTGGCCGGTCAAGAAGGGGGGCGCGGCCACGTCAGAGCACGCTCACCCTCGGGGGTCTGTCTGGTGCGCTATTCATGCGCGACAGTTGGCCCTCGGCCCAGGGAAACGGCGGTGACGCGGTAGGACATCGTCCGCGTGTCGGGCGCCACGCCGAGCGCCGACGGTTGGAACCACTGTTCGCTGCGCAGTGAAAGAGTGCCGGGACGTCCGGTGGGAATGTCCCAACGGTGCGTGCCCGCCTCACGGACCTCCAGGACGGCAATCCGATCACCGTCACGAGTGGCACTGAGGCGCAGGGGATAGGAGAACGGGAGCCATCCCGGCACCTCCACCGACAGCGTCAGCGTGCCGGGCGGCTGCGGCGCGAGCCGGACCCGCGCCTCGGGCCGCATCCAGCCGTCGCCGTCGCGGCCCATCAGGAGGAATCGCGGCCGCGCAACGAGGCGAAAGAAATCCCAGCGGTATTCGAAGGTCCCGCCCACGACGTTTCGTGACGCAAGGGGAGTGCTGGCTGCGCCCACCCATTCGAGCGCCTCGCCGTCGATGACGGCGAGTCCCGCCTCGCCGGGGAGAGTTTGGGGCATCACGCCGCGAAGGAAGCAGTGGAATCGCCGCATCGCGCCGCTGCGGACGGAGACGACATCGCCGGGCTCGGGATCGATCGACCCTGCGGCGCGCAGGCGCGCGGGGTCCAGGTTGCCGTAGGTCGCGGTCGGATCGTACGAGCGGCGGTCGAGGGCGCGCAGGTCGTCCTGGTAGAGCCACGACTCGAAGAACGGGGCCGCACCGTAGAACGGTGCCAGAGCGCCGTCGAAGGAGAACCATCGCAGGAGGTTCCACTCCTGGACGAACTGTGAGGTCTCGTCGAGGTCGAGGGCGATGACACGCGACGGGGCGAGGGTCCGGACTCGTTCCATGGCCTTGTAGTTGACCTGATCGAAAGCGCGCTGCGCCTCGGCCGTGATGACGTTGTAGGGCACGCTGTAGAGACGGGTGGCCACGGCCAACACCGCCAAAATGATGCGCGCGCCCGGCGAGGCCAACGCCGCCGCCCAGCCGAAGACCACTGCCAGCAAGGCCGCCGGCACATAGAGGTAGTACGAGAGCTGGAATCGGAGCGCGAGCAGGGCTCCCGCATAGAGTGCGGCCACGACGTAGAGCGCGAAGAACAGCTCCGACCGAACGCGGCCCCCTTCGCGCACTAGGTGCCCTCCCCGCAGTGACGCGAGCACCCAGGGCAATGCGGCCACGGCGATCAAGATGATGTCGCCGTTCTGGGCGGCATAGAACGCCGCCGATTTCCCCAGGTGCGCCGGGGAGAGGTCGATGGAGAAGTAGGACCTCAGATACGGGTTGTCGCGCGACGGCCAGAAGATCAGGACGTTCGCGAGACCGGCCGCGATGCCGAGCGTCCCGAGCGAGCCGAGCCAGAAGGGCTCGCGCCCATTCCCCCGTCGTGAACAAAGCCCCACGATGGCCGCCACCACGAGCGCGAGGCCGAAGAGGCGGCCGGACTCCTTGGCCACGGCCGCGAGGAGGACGGCTCCGACCGCCAGCGCCATGGCCGGGACGACAGGGCGGCGCTGCTCGGCCGGCGCCGCGCGCCACGAAGCGGCGGTGACGAGAAGGGCGATACCTGACATGAAGAGGAAGGTCATCACGACCTCGGCCTTGCCGAAGTTCGCCCGCGTCGCCTCGGCGAGCGGGGAGCTGGTAAGGAACACGAGAGATCCCATGGCGGCGCCCGCGACACTCCCCGTCGTCATGCGCACGACTGCGTAGACCAGGAGGCCGGTGGCCAGACAGAGGACGTGATTAGCCAGATACCACTTGGCCAGGTCATGGCCGAAAAGGATGTTGTAGAGCCCCAGCAACGCGTATTGCACTTCGTAGAACCGCGCATGCTGGCGCAGGCCCGCCAGGTCGCCCCCGACGGTGGCGAAGAAGCCACCCGTTCGATACTTGTCGCTATGGATGAGATGGGTGCCGTCGTCGAGGAGACCCGGCACCGCGCCGCGGCAGATGTGAAGCGCCCACAAGATCCAGACGACGAGGGCACCGAAGAAGAACGCATGCACGGTTGAGATACGGACCCGAGCCATCTGGCGCACGTAGAGCACCTAGTCGAGGATCAGGTTGATGCGTGTGAAGCAGAGATGGGAGGGAAAGCCCCGTTCATCCGGCGGCGTGGCCAGGTTCCAGCGCCGGTTCCACTGGTCGGAGGTCGGGCTGACGAAGGGGTCGACGGGGACCAATTCGCCCAGCTCGAGGGCGCCCGCGGACGGCGGGACGTCTGGCGGCAGCTCGGCGCTCACCCGCACCGCGTTGAATCCTTCCTGCAGGGGGACCAGGAAATCGAGGCGCGTGGCCTCGCCGTCGCGGAGACGAGATCGGAGAATCGGACTACCTTCCGTTTCGAGCCGGAGAACAGCAGGGTTGCGCGGAGGTTGAACGTCGAGCGCCAGATGCGCACGTCGCGCAACACGGGACCAGATGCCAAGGTGCCCAGGGAGACCGCGCAGGATGAGGCAGTGGCCCGGAATGTACGCCCAGGAGCTCGAGAGGGGGGTCATGAAAGTCGTCGTCTGTGGATCGTAGAAAGCGGCAATGCCGAACTGCGCGAGCGGCGGGGCGTGGCCGTCTTCGCCGCTGATCGTGTGGAACTTCGGGGCGCCGTCATCCACGACGAGAAGGCGGCGCGGCCTTAGCGCCCGCATGTCGAACTGGTTGACGCCGATGCCATGGGTGGCAAAGGCGTAGGGCAGGTCCTGGAGGAGCCACTCCCAGGTCGCCTGATGAGTGCCGGTGCCCTCGTAGGCCACGAGCACGCCGTCGTATCCGTGCGCGTACGTTTCGGCGATCCGCTGCCGCAAGGCCAGATAGTCGTTGCCGCGCGTGACCGCGTGCACGTCGCCACGGACGATCCTCCCCACCATGTCGAGCCGGAGCCACAGACAAGCGGCAAAGAAGAGCACCACGGCACCTCGACTCGCCCACCCTTCGGGGCGGTGCCGAGAAGGGCCGGCCAACCCGCGGCGGGCGGTGAGGAGGGCTCCCACGAGAACGAGCAGGAAGACATAAGGGCAGATGTACAGCGCCGTCTTCCAGAGCGGCAGGAGGTTGAAGCTCCTGGCAAACCGGACGACCGGATAAAGGAACACCAGGAGGGCCGCGGCGAAGCCGAATCGCGGTGACCACCGGCGCGACTGGGCGATGCTGCGGACGAGAAACAGGAAGGCGAGCATGCTGGCCGCCCCGAGGGCCAGGAGATCGAGCACACTCCACGGACCCGGCTTCGAGTTCAGACTCTTGTCGTAGTCGATGACGCCCAGCGCCTGCAACGGGTAGGACCAGTAGTAGATCCCCACGAAGTCCCCGGGTCGCTCGTAGCCGGCGATGGCCATGAGGTGCCGCCACAGGTAGGGAAAGATGGCGGGCATGGCCACGTAGGCCAGCAGCGGCACGACCGCGCACAACACTAGGGCGGTCCGCCACGTCCCGTGGCGCTTCCAGATGAGCGCGGCTGCGGCGAATCCGAAGAACACCAGCGAATACGGAAACGCCTCCGGATAGTGCAGGAACGTGGCCGCGGCGAGGAGGCCGGCGGCCGGAACCGCGCTCCACCGTGCGGTGCGAAGGATGTGGAAG
>Ga0111538_10003267_pt1 | contig 22740 bp, 13 predicted proteins | sample SoiMethybrSBSTD1_FD_79669 | JGI IMG/M metagenome (GOLD analysis project Ga0111538, IMG submission 79669) | Bulk soil microbial communities from a Populus tree surrounding site in Tennessee, USA - Soil MetaG P. TD hybrid SBSTD1 (version 2)... | ecosystem: Environmental > Terrestrial > Soil >...
CACGCCCTCGCCGCAGTTCTCGGGCGTCTTCTCGAAAGTGGATGAGGCCAGCTACCCGCTCAACAACCGGCAGCCGCCTCCCGCCGAGTCGAACCGCTTCCTGTTCGAGGTCATCGTTCAGGGCGGCACGGTCGCCTGCTTCTTGACGAACGACGATGCCGGCCTTCCCCGGACGAAGTACTACACCTTCACGATCCCGAATTTCTCCGCTTTCGAGGGCTTCCTCGGTGTGACGGGCTCGACCGGAGGCGCCTGGCAGAACCAGATCCTCCACTCGGTGAAGATCGAGGCGTTCGACGGCTGCCTCAAGCCGCCCGCCCTCGTCACTCGAGACCTGAAGCCCGAGCGCAACCCGCAGGACAACAGCGGCGACTACCAATCGGGCGACGTCATCGCCGTCGACCTCACGCTCTCCGACATCCGCACGGCGGACGCGCGCTGCGCGGCAGCGAGCGGCATCGTCCTCACGGAAATTCCGCCGACCGGCTGGGTGCCCGTGGGCGGCTCGATCACGGACGGCGGCAGCTACAGCGCGGCAACGGGCGAGATCACCTGGACGCTCACCGGCGCCTCGTTCGTGAACGGCAGGAAAGTCAGCTACTCCCTCACGGTGCCGGATCCGGTGGATCCGTCGGTGACGTTCAACGGCACCTACGCCGAGAACATCGCGCTGTCGGAATCGAGCGTGGTTGGAGGCGAGACCATCCTGACGATCGACTCCGACTTCGATGACTGTGGCGGCATCAAGGCCTGGAACATCCTCGGCGGCTATACCCGACCTAACGGCGGAGCGACCCCGACCGAGGACGAGGTGCGCCTCGACTACCTGACCGACGGCTCCGCGACGGAATTCGACTTCGTCTGGTTCCCCGGTGCGTCCGTCAACACAGTGTTCGGCGGCGACGGCTTCTCGGCCGCGTACTCCCTGGGGATCCAATCGGGCAGCCGCACGGACATCAATCCGGAAGGCCTCCCGACGGTGTTTGCCTGGAATGACCTCGACGCCTATATCGAGTACGAGCATGTGTTCGCCGCTGGCCTCGATGGCATCATGGTCTACGCCCAGTGCTACGTGATCAACGAGACCGGGGCGCCGATCGACAACGTGTTCCTTGCGAGCGCGAGCGACGATGCGATCCAGGTTATCCTGAACGGGAGCGAAGCCTGGGTGAACGCTATCGCGCGCGGCGGCGCGACGGCCTGCGCTCCGCAGGACATTTCCCCGGACGGCACCAAATTCACTGACACCTTCACGCTGGAGGAAGGCGAGAACAGCCTGATCGTCAAGGTCTTCGAGATCGGCGGCGGCTGGAATCACTCCTTCCGGTTCCAGAACGACCTTGCCGAGCCCATCACCGAAGGGCTCAAGATCTCGAAGTTCCCCATCTCTGGCTGCGTCCGCGCGCCCCTCAAGGCCACGCGCTCGATCGACACGGGGAAGACGACCAACGTCGAAGGCAAGGACCTGCCCCTCTGGACTGCCGGCGAGTCCTATCCGGTTTCGCTGGCCGTCACGGACATCCGCGGCACGGTCACGGGCTGCACACCGCCCACCGACGTCACGATCCGTGATATTGCGCCGGCCGGATGGACGCCTTCGGCCCCGTCGAACGGCGGCACGGTCCAGAACAACATCGTGACCTGGCACCTTACCGGCGGGGCGATCGCTCCCACGACGCTGACTTACACCGTCAAGGCCGGCCCGGGATCCGGCACCGTGCTGTTCTCGGGCAACATCACCGACACGGGCTCGATTGCACCGTTCCCGATCGTCGGCGAGAAAACCCTCTACAACCCGAGCTCCCTTACGGACCAAGGCTTCATCCAGCGCTGGCTCCTCCTCGGGCCCTACAAGCAGCCCGGACTCCTCGGTCTCGATGCTCCTGGCGAGGACAAGATGCGCCAGGACCACCTGAAGGACAACAAGGGCATCACCGAGGTGAATGTCCGCCCGAGTGCCGGCGATACGGTCGCGACGGACTTTGGCCCCGGGGCAGGCAAAGCCCGCTCGACGGGCCTCGCCGGCGCCCCCACCTGCCCGATCAATCCCAACGGCGTGCCGACCTGGGCCCCCTGGCAGGACTCGGACGAGCTGATCGCGTTCGAGAGCTACTACTGCGGCGACACGGACCGGATCATGATGTACGCGGTCGTGTACGTCGACGTGGAAACGGCCCGGGACGTCGATATCGGCCTCGCGAGCGATGACTCGGTCCAGGTGCTCCTCGACGGCGAGGAGATTTGGATCCACAACATCGCCCGCGGCTCCGACGCGGCAAATGTCGTGCAGGACCTCCTCTGCAGCGACGTCAACTCGGCGGGTTGCACTAACTTCTTGCCGCCGGTCAACGGGCTTGCCTCGACCACTTCGATCCCGCAGCTCGCGCCGCTGGCGGCCGGGAAGCACATCCTCATGGTCAAGGTCTTCGAGGGCGGCGGTGGCCACAACTTCCGCCTGCGCTTCCAGGACCCGGACACGGGCGAGCCCATCACCGAGGGCATCAGCGCCTGCCTCAGCCCCGATCTCTCCTGCGCGGGCCCGGTGGTCGAAGGCGGCTTCCACCGCGGCGACGCGGATGCGAACGACTCGCTGCAGCTGACCGATGCCATTCGTATCCTCGGCGTGCTGTTCCTCGGCCAGGGAGTCATTCCCTGCGATGATGCTGCAGACGCCGACGACAACGGCAGCCTCCAGCTGACGGATGCGATCCGCATCCTCGGCGTGCTGTTCCTCGGCCAGGGCACGATCCCGGCGCCGGGCCCCACGGATTCGCCGTGCGGACCGGACCCGACCGCCGACGCGCTCGACTGCGCTAATTACCCCGGCGGTAACTGCCCGTAGGCAGCTACCGGCGGATAGCCGCGAAGCGGCGCTCTCCAGGCTCTGCCTGGGGAGCGCTGCTTTTTTTTGGGCCCCGACACGGCCTCCGCCATTTCTCGCTTCCTCGCCGACCGAGGGCCCGTACAATCCCGGGCCTATGGCATCTTCAGGAGCCGACCGTGGCGCCCGCAGAGCCAGGGTCGGCTTTGCCGTGCTCGTCCTCGTCGTGGCAGAGGGCTGCTCGGGCGCTCAGAAAACCGCGCCCCCGCCGCCGCCCTCCTACACTCTGCCGCCGCTCCAGGAGCCCGGGAAGCCGTACCATACTCCTCGGGCAGGAGAGGGCTTCCGGACCGAGGTGCTCGGGAAGGAAGTTGCCGTGCCGCCGCGCGACCGCTCGAGCGTGACCGCCTGGGACCTTGGAATGGTCGCCGTGGCGCCGGGGGTGACGCAGAACGAAGTCCTGCCGTTCGCGTCGCTCTACCTCTGGCGGAGGCCCGATGAAGACAACTTCCTGCGCGCGATAATCGTTGGTGTTTACAACGACATTTTCGTGTCGAAGAGCAGCCAGCCGCTCCGGCCTTTCGAAGGGATCCTCGGCCTGCGCACGGTGACCCTGCCGCGCGCCGATGCTGACTACGTTGATGGGGAGCGCATCAAGGAAGAGGAGCTCTACTGGGGAAAAATTCAACCGGCCATCGGCGTCGGCTACCGCGAAGACCTGGAAGAGCCGGGGGCCAATGACAACATGCTGTCCGTGTCGCTCCTCGCGGAGCCAACGTACCTCTACTTCGAGGAGGGGCCCGACACTGCGGACAACTTCGTCGAGCCGCAGGACACGTTCGAGGGGCGGGGCCATTTCATGGTCCGGCTCGACGCGGTGGAGCGCAACCTCCTCGAGCTACCCCACCGGGGGCTCGCGTTGGGAAGCGACCTCGTCTACGCCCACCGGACGAACTGGGAGGACTGGGGCATCGATCGGAAAGAGAGCCACAAGACGGGCAAAGATTACGTCTATTTCACGGGGTACATGGTCGGCGCGGGGGGTGTGCCGCTCGTGGACAGCGATCGGCATCGCCTCGTCGGCTCGATTCACGGCGGGACCGGCGATAGCCTCGACCGTTTCAGCGCCTTGAGAGTGGGCGGCGGACCTAGCGGCGACGAGTTCGACAGCCTCTGGCGGCCGCTGGTCCCTGGCGCCCTGCTCGACGAATTCGCGACGAACCACTACGTGATCGCCCTCGGCGAATACCGCTGGGAGGCGATTTTCTTCACCTACCTGAGCGTGCGCTCCTCCGTTGCCTACGTCGACCGCGAGCGCGACCTTGGGGCGGAGCGCGGCGAGCGCGACGACTTCCTCTACTCGATCGGCTGGCGCATCACGACGGGCTTCCTGTTCGAGACGCGCATGGTGCTCGACTACAACTACAATACGGGCGTGCTGCGTCACGGCGACTTCGGCGGGCACGAGGTGGTCGTGCACATGAGCGGATCGTTCTGACCCGCCGCGTCGAACGTCAGTTTCTGAGGCCGGGCTCACCGGGGCCCAGCGCCTGTCGCACCATGGCGATCTCGGTGACGTTCTGCCTCGTGATCCAGCCCACAATGGCGCCGTCTTTCTCGAGGGGCAGGCACCAGCTCTGCTGCCGGTCGAGCTCTCCCAGCGCTTGGTAAAGGGGCGCGTCGGCGCTCACCGGAGCGACTTTCAGGAGGTTCACCGCGGAGACTGGGACGTCGAGGCCGCGCTCTTTCAGGCCGCGGATGAGGTCCTGGCGGCGGAGCACGCCGACGACCGTGCTCCCGTCGAGCACGGGGAAATCCATCTGGCTCCCGGCAAGGAGCATGTCGACCGCATCGCGCAGCGTGTTCCCGGCCGAAAGCGCCCGAAAGTCTCGCAGCATGCCGGCGGAGGCAGGCACCCCGCGAAAGACCTGCTGCAGCTCTTTCGTCGCGGCTTCCCCGGTGGCGCCGAGGAACACGAAAACGGCGATCAAGACGATGATCGGGTTCGGCGGAACGCCGAAAGCTCCCAGCCCCAGGAGCGCGAAGCCCACGGCCAGGATCTGGCCGACGCGCGCCGCAATGCGGGTGGCAGCTACGTGATCGAGGAAAAAGCCGAGGAGGCTGCGAAGGATCCGGCCCCCGTCCATGGGAAAAGCGGGGATCAGGTTGAACACAACCAGGCCCACGTTCATGGTCAGAAGGTTTCGCAGGAACGGCTCGACCCCTAGCCGCGGCCGGGAGATCTCCTCTATGTCCCAGGAATTGGACCAGCCGAACGCTTTGAAGATGACGAAAATCCCGGCTGCGATCACGACGTTCACCGCGGGCCCGGCGATGGCAATGAGAAGCTCCTGTATGGGCTCCTCCGGAATGCGCTCCAGGCGGGCGACTCCGCCAATGGGGAGCATCGTGATGTCGCGGGTCTTCACTCCGAACCGGAGCGCCGTGAGCGCGTGCCCCAGCTCATGGAGAATGACGCAGCCGAAAAGCGCGAGCACGGTCAGCGTCGCCTGCACCGCATAGCCGACGCCACCCTGCTGCAGAAACTGAGCGAAGAAGAGGATGACGAGGAGGATGAAAGTGACGTGGACGAAGATCCCGATCCCTGCGACGGTTGCGATGCGGATAGACCATCGCATGGAGGGATTACCCCGTTGGGGTGACCACGTAGCTGCCGCTGCGCGCGTCTTTCTTCAGAGTCAGGATGCCGTGAGCCTGCGCATCCTCGAGGAGCTGGGAGAAGGAGCGGAAGCCGTAGTACTCCTCGTTGAACTCGGGGTGCTTGCGCTTGATCGTCTGCTTGATCATGGAGCCCCAGATCACTTCCTTGTCCTCGCGCAGGAGCGCCTGGAGCGCGTCGAGGATCCGCTCGAGGTACTCTTTCTGCTTCTTGGGCATCTCCCGCAGCTTCGAGTGCTGCGGGTTCACCTTGGGCTCCCTCACGAGGTCCTCGTAGAAGATGAACTCGTCGCAGTTTTCGATGAGGAGGTTACTCGTCGAGTTCTTGACGCCGACCCCGATCACGTATTTGTCGTTCTCTTTCAGCTTCGAGACAAGCGGGGAGAAGTCGCTGTCGCCGCTGCCGATGGCGAAGACGCTGATGTGGTCTTTCGAGTAGCAGAGGTCCAACGCGTCGACCACCATGCGGATGTCCGCGGAGTTTTTTCCGCTGTACGACTTCCGCGGCACTTCGACGAGCTCGATGGCGGACTCGTGGAGCGGCTGTTTGTACTTCGCGTAGGTCTCCCAGTCGGCGTAGGCCTTCTTGTGCACGATCTTGCCCTTCTCGACGAGCCGCTCGAGCACTTTCGAGACCTCGAAAGTCTTGTATTTTGCTTCGCGCACACCCAGGGCAATGTTCTCGAAGTCCATGAAAAAGGCGATTTTGGCCTCCGAGCTGCTGGGCAGGGATTCCTTGGTGGGTTCCATGGCCGCGGATTATAGCCAGGCGGCTGCCCGTGGACAGGTTTTTCGACGCCGGAAGGGCTATTTCGCCAGCTCTTCGACGAGCGCCGCCATGGTGGAAATCCCGCGGTAGAAGTCGGGGATCCGGAACTTCTCGTTGGGCGCATGCGCGTCATCGTCGGGCAGCCCAAGGCCCAGGAGCAAGCTCGGCGCCCCGAGCTCGGCCTGGAAAGTGTTCACGACGGGGATCGAGCCCCCCTCGCGGATGAAAACGGGCTCCCGGCCGAACCCGCGGGTGTAGGCCCGCACCGCCGCCTGGACCCCCTTGCCGGTGCGCGGAACCAGCACGGGCCTGGCGCCGTGGTGGTCGAGGATTTCGATGGAGACGCCGCGGGGCGCCATCTCCTGGAGGAATTCGCGCGCGAGCGCCGCGATTTTCTCCGGCTCCTGGTCCGGCACGAGCCGCATGCTGAACTTGGCGCGCGCCACCGAGGGGAGGACCGTCTTGGCGCCCTCCCCGGTGAAGCCGCTCACGAGGCCGTTGACGTCGAACGTCGGCCTCGCCCATTTCCGCTCGAGCGTCGTGTAGCCCTCCTCGCCGACGAGCTCCGGCGCGCCCGTCTCCTCGCGGAAAGCCGCTTCATTGAACGGCAGCTTCGCAAACTCGGCGCGCTCCTGGGGATCGAGGGGGCGGACGTCGTCGTAAAACCCCGGGATCGCCACTTTGCCGTAAGGGCCCTGGCATGCCGCGATCAATCGGGCGAGGACGTTCGCGGGGTTGGCCACCGCGCCGCCGTACGACCCGGAGTGGAGGTCTTTCGCGGCGCCGCGCACGATGACCTCGAGGTAGACAAGCCCTTTCAGGCCGTAAGTGATCGCCGGGATGTCTTTCGCGAGCTGCGACGAGTCCGCGATCACGACGTAGTCGCACGCCAGACGGCGCTTCTCGCGGCGGATGAGTGGGCCGAGGTGGGGGCTCCCGATCTCCTCCTCCCCTTCGATCAGCACTTTCACGTTGATGGGCAGGCGGCCGTGAACTTGTACCGCGGCCTCGATGCCCTTCACGAGCGCGAAGCTCTGGCCTTTGTCGTCCGTGGAGCCCCGCGCGACGAGATACTCGCCTTCGACCGTGGGCGTGAAGGGGCCGTTCCGCCAGAGCTCCAGAGGCTCCGGCGGCTGGACGTCGTAGTGCCCGTAGACGAGCAGCGTGGGTTTGCCGGGCGCGTCGAGGCGCTCGCCGTACACGGCCGGGTGGCCTCCGGTGTCGAGGATCGATGCTTCGAGCCCTGCAGCGCGAAGCTTCTCGAGCACGAACTGAGCGCAGCGCTGCATGTCGTCCTTCCGGGACGGATCCGTGCTCACGCTCGGGATCTTGAGCAGCTCCATCAGCTCTTCGAGAGCCTGTTTTCGCTGCGCTTGAACGAAGTCCTCGACTGATTTCATCGGAGAGCTCCAGCGGTGGGTGGGTGCTCCATGATTCCGCTCCGCGCGTGGCAGGTCCAGGGGAATCGTCCCCGCGCTGGGGCCGCCCCGAGTGGAAAGCCCTCCGAGTCTCCGTTACTTTCTCTCGAGGCATGAGAGAGCCCGGAACGACTGAAGAGAGCCTCGACCGGCAGGTTCTCGACCTCCTGCGAGGCGGACTGGCCGTGCCCGAGGCGCTCATCCGTGCGCTCGAGGACTCCCGGAACGAGCGGATCGATCAGATCGCCCGGCTCGACGGGCCCCAGCGACTGGAGGCGATCGCCCGAGCGATCCGGGCGGTAGAGGCCCGCGTGGTGGCGATCGAGGAGGGGAGCTCGCGAGGGCTTCCGGGCGACGCGGCGCAGGCTGCCGCGATTGCGGCGTTCGAAGCCGGAGAGGAGTGTCGCTGGCTGATCTCCTTGTCGGCGGCGGCCGGCCGGCAGCTTTCCCGCGATCCGCTCGCGTTCGTGGAGAACGAGCTGGCCTGGATCGAGAGGTCCGCTCGGGAATGCACTCGCATCGACGCGACCCTCGCGGGCAGCGTCGACGACCTCTTGCGAAAGGTCGAGGACCTGCGCGCAGAGCTGTCGGCTTTGAAACTCGCGAGGTTCCTGCGCAGCGATGCCGAGCCTCGGCGCGGGACGTGGCGAAGCGATGCGCAGGAGGAAGCCTCCGGAAGCGACCTCAGGCGGGGGCTGGCCGACTGGAGGCGCGTCGAGGAATCGTTCGACATCGAGTCTGCCGTCCATCGCTCGGGCGCTCCGTTGGGCTCGGAGGATCTCGCAGGGCTCCGCGCACGCCGCGCCGCGATCCTCGGCGACGCATCCCGCGCGCTCGCGACGGCGGGCTTGGCCGACGCTCGCCGGTTCACGAGGAAAGCAGCCGCCGACCTGCTCGACCACGCGAGCGCCGTTCTGTCCGAAGGCTCCGCCAGCCGGCCGGAAGAGCGGCTTCCCGCGCTCGCAGCCCTCCGCGGCAGGATCGACGCATTCCTGAACCTTCTCGAGCCGTGGAGGAAAGGTCTCGAGAGCGAGGCCGAGGACTCGGACGGGTCGCCGTCCGCGCGGCGCGATCTCCGCGAGCTCGTGAAGTGCCGCAAGCGGGCGCGGAACGCGGAGCGCGAAGCCGGGGCGCGGAAAGCGCTCGAGGCATTCTTCGGCCGGCGGCGCGTGGAGCGCTTCGAGAACTTCATCTTCCTGCTCGTCTTTGCGTTCCTCGGGCTGCTGGTCGTGGAGAGCCAGCTCGCGAGCGGCTCGCACTGGCTGCCTTGGGTGCACGCGGCCGACATCGGCCTCTGCCTGCTTTTCCAGTGGGATTTCTTCGTCCGATGGGCGTTTGCCCGGTGGAGCGGGAAGTATTTCCTGCGGCACTTCTTCTTCGAGAGCCTTCCGGCGCTGCCCTACGGATTCCTGCTGCACAACATCGAGAGCCTGCCTCGGTTCGCGGCGATCGAAGAGGCCCGCGCGCTGGTCCTCGTCCGTCTGCTCAGCTTGCGAGGCGTGCTGCTCGTCATCCTCCGTGTGTTCCGGATCCTGGTGTTTTTCGTCCGCGGGACCGACCGCGCCGTCGAGAAGTTCCGTTCATCGCTCGACCGCGAGATCATTTTTTTCGAGGCGGAGCCGCTTTCGGAGGCCTCCGAGGATCCGCAGCGGCGCCGCGTGCTCGAGCTTGAGGAGCGCCGGCGCAGGGCTGCGGCGCACCTTTTCGCCGAGCTGCCGGCGAGCCGCCGGCCTGCGGTCCTGGCCCGTTACTTGAGCGCGCTCGAAGTGGAAGCGCGGCTGCGAGCGGCAGAGCGGCTCCCTTACGTCCCCGAGCTAGCGGAAGAGGCGCGCGAGGTGCACGTCGAGCGGGTCATCCGGAGCCTGCTCGATTGCGACGCCTCGCGAGCCTTGGCCGCGCTCGGTCACGATGGAGTCGCGCGTGTCGCGCGGTGGCTCCGTTTCTTTGACGTGCCCCTCATCCGGCATGGACCGCTCATCCGCCGCCTCATACCGGCCGCGCGGATTCGCAACCCGGCCGAAGCCGCCGCTGCGGCGTCCCACGCCCTTGGACAGATGCTTCAGTCGGTACTTTTCGTCCTGCGCTTCTGGGGCGACCTCGCCGGCATCACGACGGGGCCGCAGATCCTTGATCGGCTCGGGACGACGATGATCGCCGCCACGAGCCGGCCCGCGGTGCGCCTCCTGAGCTTCGCTTTCCTCGCCCTCGCCATCCGGGGGGCCGCGCGTCTCATCGAAAACCTATTCCACCGAGTGGGCTTTCTCGAGAGTGCAGCCGACGCGTTGATGAAGATCCTGGGGTGGCCGCTCTTGATCCTGGGCTCGGTGTGCCTCGTCCTGATGCTCTCCGGCCGATGGATCAAGCGCATCGCAGGAGAAGCTCTCGACATCTACTTGCGGACGGCCGACGCACACTTCTACCCGCTCCTGAAGACGTGGAAGCTCTCCCGCCGCGCGAAGGACCTCCCCATGCTCTTCCGCCACGTGCTCGCGTGCGAGGTCAAGATCCGAGAGCCGAACGGCCCGAGCCTCGAGGTCTGGAAGCGCAAACTGGACGAAACCGCCGCGGCGATCTCTCTCTCCGATCTGTGCGCCCGCCCCGCGGATGGCTTTCTTGCTCACGGCGAGGAGTGCGCTCTCGTGGGGCTCTACTACCGCGACTACCTGGACGGCCCTGTTCTCCACCGTGCGGACGACAAGACGTCGATCCAGCTGCTGGGAAGCCTCGGGATCCAGGACGTGCGCTTCCACGTGCTCGGGATGACACGCAAGCAAGTGCGCAGCCTCGAGCGGCTCGACCTCGAAAAGCAGCGCCTGCTCGGCCTGGGCCCGTATTTCTGGTTCCGCTTCATCACCGAGAGCCTGGCGATCGAGACGGCGAAGCTGATTCTCGAGTACAACACGTCGTGCATCCCGCTGGCGGATCTTCCGAACGCGCCGCCGGAGGCGAAACGCAGGTTCGAGGCCTTCCTCCGCGCACGCGAGGCCCGCTGGGACGTCGCCGTCGAGCGGCGGGCTGGAAAGGCGATGCACTGCCTGGGGCTGCCTCTTCGCACCGCGGAATTCACGGCTCTCCATTTTCTGACGCGGGATCCCGTGTTCGAGGAGTCGGTGCGGCTGCATTTCGGCGACGCTGTGCTCGCCGCGCTGCGGAGGGACCGGCGCGGGGTCGTGCGGGATGTTTTCGGGACGCGGCCCTACCATCTGCTGCCCCGCAGCGAGCGCTCTTTCAACCCTTACCGCCTTTTCCAGCGATACCTTGGCGGAGCCCTCTTCCTTTTCCTGCCGCTGATCCTCGTCGGAGCGGCGATGCGCGCCGTCCTCGCCGGGCTCGCCGACGTGCTCCGAATCGTGCGCGACATCCTCGGCTCGGACGAGCGCCCGCGGAGCCAACCGAGCCGGGTTGCGCCTTTCGAGGTCGCCAAGAGGAAAATCAATCGGATGCGCAAACCGTTTTTTATGGAGGCGTTGAAGCTCCGGGCGGCTGTCGACTTGGAATACCTGGGCCTCCGGCTGCCCGGGTTCGAGCGCCAGGACGACTGTCCCACGTACCAGGAGGATCTGGACTTCATCGGAGCGCTCGAGAGCGAGCGCAAGCCGCTCGAGACGCTGCGAGCCGCCGCGCTGCGCGACCTGCGCCGATTCAGGCTCTTTCTCGCGGAGCGGGGCTGGGTAGATGAGGGCTTCGACGCCTATCTCGTTTCGATCGATCCGACGGGAGGTCTCGTCGCGCGCCGGGGCGAGGTGCTGCGAGCGCTGGTCACGGCCTACGTCACGGACTACAACTCCCTCCGATCGACGCTGACCGCGGAGGAGTCGGCAAGAGAGCTCTCGGAGAGGATTCTCGCCGAGAAGGAGAGCTTCTTGCAGCGTCTGCAACGCGCGCTGCGCGCCGGCTGCGCCTGGCTCACCCAGGCGGGCCGGGAGCGGCGTGCGAAAGTCGACGCTTACGTGGAGGGCGCAGAAAGCCTGGGAAATCTGACGCGGGATCGGATGGGCAAGCTGCGGCGTGCGCTCCTGGCGACGCCGGAAGCTGGCCGAACGATCTCGCTCGCAGTCCACTGCCAGCGACGGAGGGACGAGGCCGCGTGCGCCCTCGACGAAGCTTTGCGCGCGGCGATGCTGGAATATGCCGCTTGGAGCCGGCGGATCGTCATAACGCGAGCGCTCCAGGCCCTGACGGTCCTCGACATCGAGTGCTACCGCGACCTGGTGCGCGAGGCGGGCGAGTACGACGACGACGCCGGCTTTCCGCTCGAATCTGCCGAGACGACGCGTCCCGCTGCCGCGCGAGAGAGCGGGCAGCCGGCCGCCGAGGGGCGCTGACGCCTGCGGCTCACGCAGTCGGCGGGGTGGAGGCGCGGCGAAAGCCCGCGGCTGCGCAGCCGGCCGAAGCCCGAGTGGGCTCGGACGCTGCCTTCAAGTGGCGCACACCCACTTCGAGCCGGTGAACTGCACGCGCTCCTGGTCCACCAAGTCGCTTGCGAGCTCGAGCATCCGCTTGGGAAACCCGCGCGCGCATTGCACGACCGCGTCCACCACATGCTCCGGCAGCTCTACATCCTCGAAAACCTGGCGGAGGAACCCCCGTGCGCCTTCGTCGTCGAACGGACGGACGTCGATGCACGCGATCGAGCCGGCCTCCACGCCGTCCGGGGCGAGGAGCGGCCCCCGTCCCGACAGCACGATCAAGATCTTGGGCTTGGGGGGCGGCCCTTCCAGGCGCTTCCGCGCGGCCTGGAGCAGCCTCCCCGCGAACGCGCGAACGTCGTCGGCTGCCTCCTGGAAGTTGTCGATGTGGAAAAGTATCGGCGCGCGCTCGGCCTGTCGCAGAAGCAGGCTTTCGAGGAGCCATTGCGCGTCACCCGCGTCGCGCAGCCCCGATGGCAGCCCCGCGAGAGCGTCGGCGAGGTCCGCCGGCACGCTGACGCCGTGCATCCGCAGCCCCTGCACGACGGCTTCGCTCACTTTCGCAAGATCGTTGCGCCCCGCGGCGAGCTGCACGTCGAGGAACACGCCGAGGTTCATCTGGACGACGCCCCGCATCTCGCCGACGAGCCGAGTTTTCCCGACCCCTTCCGGGCCTTCCACGATCACGGCGGACGTCTCCGAGGCCATGGCGCAAGCCGTGCAGAAGGACTCCTCGAGGCTGATCAGCTCCTTCTCCCGCTCGATCAGGCCTCCGGTGACGAGACCGGCAGGGCGGTGCTTCCCGGCTGCCTCTTCATTGCCGTCGACCTCGCGTTCCAGGAAGCGAAGCGCTTCGGCGGCGCTCTGGAAGCGATCCTCGGGGAGCTTCTGGAGCAGCTTCGCCGTCAGATCGACCAGCGGCGGCGGTAGGTTGGGACGCAACGTCGCGACGCTGGGGAACGCCGCGACGAGCTGCTCGCGGAGGATGACTTCCGTGTCGGAGTCCTCGAATGGAAATTGGCGCGCCAGGAGCAGGTAGACGATGACGCCGAGGGAGTACAGGTCGCTTCTCCGGTCGGTCGGAACGCCCTGGATGCGCTCGGGGGAAAGGAACTGCGGCGTGCCCAGCAGGTCGACCCAGGCGGTCTTGTCGGCCGTGAAGAGGCCGAAGTCGATGATTTTCACGCGTCCGAGGCTTCGCGTCCGGGAGGGCGGCGCGTCGCAGGTCGCGCGCTGGGAGCTCGACGGCGCCGGGGAGGCGCATTTCTCGATCAGGATGTTGCTCGGCTTGAGGTCGTTGTGGAGGAAGCCGTGCGAGTGAATGAACTCGAGGCCGCGCAGCGTCTGAGCGATGAGGTCCACGAGCTGCGGCAGCTCGGCGTCCGCCGTGCCGCTGTAGAGGTCGACCCCGTCGACGTACTCCGTCGTGAAGAAATAGCTGCTCGACCCCGCCACTCGGCCGAAATCGCACGCGGAGGAGATGTTCGGATGGCGCAGCCGCGTGAGGCCCGCGAACTCGAGGAAGAATTTTTCGGCCGAACGCATGTTGCCCGTATCGGGAAGGAGCGTCTTCAACGCGAGCCGCTGCCGGTCGCGGCCGGCGTCCTCCACGAGGTAAACACGGCCGACTCCTCCCTGGCCGATCTCCCGGAGCACCTTGTAGCGCCCGTTGATCGTCGTCCCCGGCGTCAAGAGGCGCATTCAGGACTTGACCTCGAGGAGCGGCTCGAGGAGGCCCGTGAGCTTGCTCTCGAGTTGGAGCCGGCTGACGGGCACGTTGCCCACGCGCAGCACTTCCACGGCCGCGGCGACGTTCCCCAAAATGCTGGCCTCGAAGATGTCGCCGCCGGCAGAGAGCGCGAGGGAGCACGCGGCCAGGAAAGCGTCGCCGGCGCCCATGGGGTCGCGCACCTCCTCCGCGAACGAGGCCAGGTACTCGGTGCGCGCATCTTTCAGCTCCGCGCCCTGCCAGACTCCATTCAGGATGAGGAGGCCATTCTCCGCGAGCTTGATCACGAGGTCGCGGTTCCGCGTCTGGTCGAGCAGGCGCATCCCGATGTCCGTCAGGCCGCTGTCCGTGTCGAGGAGGGACATCCGCGCTTCGCGTTCCGTCGGAGTGATCAGGTCGATGTCCCGGTAGCGCGCGACGGTCGCGATCTGGGACGAGCACTGGACGTCCGCCGTGACTTTCACGCCGTGCTTACGGGCGAGCTCGCAAACGGCGTCGCGGACCTGCGGGCTGTTCACTCCGTAGCTGAAATCGCTCAGGATGATCAAATCGAGCTGCTCCATGTGGCCGGCGAGCGCCTCGATGAGGTCGTCCGCGAGCGCTTCCGAGATGGCGCGCTCCTCGAGGTAACTGACGCGAAGCAGCTTTTTCTGGTTGGCGAGGAATCGCTGTTTCACGGTCGTGGGCCGCGAAGGATCCGTCAGCAGGTGGTAGGAGACGCCCGTTTTCCCGCCGTGGCTACGCACGAACTCCGCGGCGGCGTCATCGCCCAGCACCGAGAAGAAATGGCACCGGGCTCCGAGGCTCTGGGCATGCTCGGCGACGATCGCAGCGCCCCCGACGAACCTTTCGGTCGAGCGCGGCCGAACGACGATGACCGGATCCTCGGCGGACATACCCAGTGCATCGCAAAAGATGTACTCGTCGACGATGGAGTCCCCGACGACGGCTACTTCGAGCTGGGAGAAGCCGGTGAGGACCTCTTCGAGGTGCGCGATCTTGATCTCGTGCCGCTCGATGAGGTTGAGGAGCGACGCCTGCCCACTGGGGGTCGCGTTTTCGCGCTCCTCGCGCCGCGTCGGGCCGTGGCCGGCCGTGCCGGAGGAAAAAAGGAGCACGCCGCCGTATTTCGCCAGCTCGGCCCTTTCGCGCTCCATGAGGCGGCGGCGGAACGTGCGGTATTCCACGCCGCGCACGAGGATGTCGGGCTGGATGGCTGCGACGCTCTCGGTGGCGTCGAGGCACGGCACTTTCGCCACGTAGTCGACCATGGAGAGCGCGGCCACGTTCTCGAGCCGCGTCTCGATCGGGACGGAGGTGGACCACTCGGGACCATCTTCCGCCAGCGTGACGAACAGCGTCTCGCCTTGGCGTCTCGCCCATTCGAGGTGCCGCGTATGGCCCGGGTGCATGACTTCGAACTTGCCGTGGCAAAGGACGCGGCGGCGGCCTTCTTGCTGGGCCTTTGCCGAGATGCTCGCCATTACGTCGATGGAGACGATCTTGGAGCGGTACCCACCCGGAGGGCTCATGGATGGATGAATCGGGTGCCGAGGCCCTCGGGCTTGAAATCGGAGAGGTGCAGGGTCACCGCGTTCTGTCGCGCCGGGGCCTTGCGGGCCTCCCGCTCAAAAAGTAGAGTTGCCGCCTCGACCGCCGGTGGAGCGGGCCACCTGGGAGTGAGGAGGCTTGATGATAGGACTTTGCGTCGCGCTGCGGCGCGGCCAGGGCCGTATCGGCTGCGCGAGGTGGGCGGCCTGCATCGTCCTTCCATCGCTCCTTTTGGCATTCCCGGCCCGGGCAGCCGCCAGCGAGGCCGAGGACGATTCCGCAGCGCCTCCCGTTACCGGAACTCAGGCCGAGCCGGTGCCGCGCCCGGTAGCGATCGACGCCGATGAGCCTGCGCTGTCGCCGCGCGCCAACGGAGAAGTCCCCTCCGTTCCCTACTGCGAGCAGGTTGTGGACGGGGCGTTCCTGACGTCCCAGGCCGCCGCGCCGACGCTGCCGGATGCGTTGAAAGATGTGCCGGGGGTGTTGGTGCCCAAGACCTCGAGCGGTCAGGGGTCTCCCTACCTTCGAGGCTTCACGGGGGCGCGCACGCTTTTCTTGATCGACGGCATCCGCCTCAACAACGCCGTAATGCGCGATGGACCCTCCGAGGCCTGGGGCACGGTCGACTTGCTCACTATTGACCGGCTCTACGTCGTGAAAGGACCGGTCTCCGCTGCCCGGGGAAGCGACGCCATCGGGGGCACGGTGGAGGCCTCCCTGCGCGCCCGGGATCCCGACGTGAGCGCCGAGGAGATCGGCGACTGGATCGGCGACGTCCACTGGGCGCGCCGTCTTTACTACCGCTACGGGAGCGGCGAGCAATCGCACATCGCGCGCGCGGAGACTTCCGTGGCAACAGGGTCGGTCGGCGTCACGGGCGGCTTCTCGTTCAAGGATTTCGGCGACATCGTCGGCGGCCGGCACGCGGGGCAGCTCGACCGAACGGACTACGACGCGCTCGACGGGGACGTGAAAGCAGTTTGGCGCGTTCGCAAGGGCATGGATCTCGTCGCCGCGTACCAGCGTGCAGGGCTGGAAGACGTACCTAGGACGCATTCCACGGTCTTCTCCGAGAGCTTCCATGGAACCGCCGTCGGGACGGATCTCCTTCGCGAGACGGACCGAGTGCGACACCTCGGCTACTTACAGTTGCACTGGAAAGACGCGGCGGACTGGCTCACGAGCGTCGTCCTCAGCGTTTCGTACCATGAGCAGGACGAGGACCATACGCGCGTCCGCTCCGACGAGATCCGAACGCAAGAGTCGGTCGACGACGGGACGACCGGCGCCTGGATCCAGCTCGAGAGCCCGTCGCCGATCGGCACGTTCACGTACGGAGTCGAGCACTACCACGACGACGTGCGCTCCGCCTCGCGAGTGCTGAATCCCGACGGCAGCCTTCTCGCGCAGAGCCACCGGGGGCCGGTCGCCGACGATTCGACCTACGACCTGCTGGGGGTCTACGTCGAGGACCGAGTGAGCCTCGGCGATCGATTCGATCTGGTCCTCGGCGGCCGGTACACTTATGCGCGCGCCATCGCGGACGACGTGGACCCCGATCCGAGCGACACGCTCGACTTCGACGACGTCGATCGAGGCTACGATGCCTTCGCCGGGAGCCTCCGCGGAACTTTTCACGCATCGAAGGCCTGGGACTTCTTCGGAGGCGTCTCGCAAGGCTACCGCCCGCCCAACCTCGCCGACCTGACTCGCTTCGAGGTGAACGACAGCGGAGAAGTCGAGACGCCCGCCCCGCACCTCGACGCGGAGCGCTACCTAGCTTTCGAAGCCGGCGTGAAGGCACGGTCGGTGGATTGGCGCATCAGCACCCACGCGGCCTACCACTACACGTTCCTGAATGACTTGATCGTGCCGCAGCGGACGGGAAACACGGTCGATGGACTTCCCGAAGTGACCCGGGACAACGTGGGGGACGGCTTCGTCCACGGCGTCGAGCTCGGAGTGTCCTGGGAAGTCGGCGAGGGGTGGACCGCGTTCGGCTCGTTCGGTTGGCTCGAGGGAGAGAACGACGCTCGCGTCGGCGCGACCGAAGAGCGGCGGCCGCTGTCGCGACTTCAGCCCGCATCGTCGCTCGTCGGACTGCGCTGGGATTCGCGGAACCGTCGCTATTTCGTCGAAGGGACCGCGCAGATCGTGGGCGGGCAAGGCCGCCTCTCCCCGGATGACCGGAACGCCACGGAGCTGATTCCGCCCGACGGCACTCCGGGCTACACGATCTACACGCTGCGAGCGGGCGCCGAGCTGATCCGCGGGTTCCGAATATTCGCCGGCGTCGAGAACCTCTCGAGCAGGGACTACCGCGTCCACGGCTCTGGCCAAAACGAGCCGGGCACGAACGCGATCGGTGGCATCGACTGGCGATTTTGAACGCGCGGATGGCCGCTGAGAGCGCTCGGGCGCCGCGTCTGGATTGTGCCGGCGCGGTGTGGCAAGATCTCCAGCCTATGAAGTTCCCCGCCGTGACCATCGGAGCGACTCTTCTGGCTCTGACGTCCTGCCGCTCCTGGGACGAGGAGCGAACCAACTTCGTGAACCCGGTCAACACGCGGTTTCACGTCGAGCTGCCGAAAGCGTGGCGGGCGAATGACCTTGCGGCCGTGCTCGACTTCTATGCACCGGAGCTCGTCGCAAACCCCGAATTCCTGGCGGCGAAGAAGGACCTCTTCGGGCGCTTCACGGCCATCGAGGGCTCCTGGTACATCCTCGACGATGTCGTGCAGAAGAGTCGCAGCCGGCGTTTCACGGCGCGGACTCTGCTCAAGCTGCGCGGCCCCGCTCCGGGCGAGAAGCGGCTCGCGCTCGAGAACTGGTACTCGATCGAGGCGGAGCTACGGGACGACGCCTGGAAAATCGTCTCGGAGACGCTTCAGTCCGAAGACTACGCCTATTCGCAAAGGCCCGCGTTCACGGAGGAGGCGGCGGCGCGCGGGATCGCGTTCGAGTACAAGCCGAAGCAGGTCTTCGACAAGACGGGCGTGCTCCGGGACTACACGGCGGGCTCGGGCCTCGGCGTCGGAGATTACAACTCCGACGGCCGCGAGGACGTCTACCTGGTCAACGGGAGCGATGGCGTCCTCTACAGAAACAACGGCGACGGCACGTTCACGGACGTGACGAAGGATGCGCACCTCGACGAGCCCTACGCTGGGGTGGGTCGATTCGCGGTCTTCGCCGATTACGACAACGACGGTCACACCGACCTCCTGATCGGCCAGCTCAACGCCCCGAACCTGCTCTACCACAACCGCGGGGACGACACATTCGAGGAGGTCGGGGCGCAGGCCGGGCTCGTCGAGCAGGACGAGACGGTGGCCGCCGCGTTCGCGGACTTCAACCGGGACGGCAACCTGGACCTCTACCTCGTGAACGGCGGCAACCTGCTCTCCAACCATCCGGACCCCATTTACAACGCCCTCAACGCCCGCGCGAACGTGCTCTACCTCTCGAATGGCGACGGGACGTTCACCGACCGGACGGCGCAGGCGGGAGTCGGCCACACCGGGTGGGGGCTCGCCGTGGCAACTGCCGATTACGATCTCGACGGAGACGTCGACATCTTCGTCGGCAACGATGTCGGCTTCAGCGTTCTCTACCGAAACCGTGGCGACGCGACCTTCGAGGACGTGACGCTCGCGGCCGGGATCGTGTACCGAGGGAGCACGATGAGCGCCGCGTGGGGCGACATCAACGGCGACGGCTACCCGGACCTGTTCGCGCCCGCCATGGACTCGAACTCACGGTGGATGATCTCGCAGCCAGGCTTCCCCTCGCCGGCGCAATGGTACGTGAACCTTTTCATCCGGCCGCTCGTCCTCGGCGTCTTGACCGAGATGCTCTACGGCAACCGCTTCTACCTGAACCACGGCGATGGAACGTTCGAGGAAGTCTCGGACACTTTCGCTGTCCGCAGGAACGGGTGGGCCTGGAGCGGCAACTTCCTCGACTACGATCAGGACGGCGACCTGGACATTTACAACATCAACGGTTTCCTCTCCGGAGAGGACCGGCAAGACCTCTGAATGGACTTCGTCCAGAACGTCGGTCGACGTTCCGATACGGCCGGAGACAACGGGCAGTTCATCCACGTCGGCATTTTCTCCCTCAACGGGTATGAGCGGAACGCTCTCTACTGCAATCGGGGAGTCGGCCGTTTTTTCGACGTCGGCTACTTGGAGGGAGCTGACCGCGTCGAGGACGGTCGCGGTATGGGCCTTCTCGACGCCGACATGGACGGCGACCCGGACATCATCATTGCCAATTACGCCCAGCCCGCGCGGCTCCTCATCAACCACGCGCCTCCCGAGACACACTGGCTGCGGCTCGCGCTCGAGGGGACGCGCTCGTCGCGCATGCCCGTCGGGGCGCGCGTGGAGGTACGCTCCGGCACGCAGCGCCAGTTCCGCCAGGTGAGCCTCTCCGGAGGCTACCTCTCGGGGCAGTCACCGTACCTTCACTTCGGCCTCGGCATCGCAAAGAGCGTGGACGACCTCATCATCCACTGGCCGTCCGGCGCCGTGCAGGAGCTCCGGGACGTGCCGGCGGACCGGCTTTACTGGATCCGCGAAGGTCAACAGTTGCCTTCGCCGGAGCGGAACCAGCCCGCCGGACCCGCAACGGCGGTTCGCTGAAAAACCGGTCTCGCGACACAGGTCGCTCGGTAGGCAGCGCGGGTGGGTCGGAAAGCGGTAGCCTTCCACGGAATCCAAGAGTCTCGGGCAACGAACGAATTGGGAGCTTTTCCATGGCACGAGCGTCCACGATCGTAATCGCAACTCTCCTCGGAGTTTTCGGGTCAGTAGAGGATACGAAACCCCGCGCCAAGGAACCGGCGGGAGATCGAAAGATGAGACTTGGCAACTTTTCAGTCAGTCTCGCCGTCAAGGATCTTGCAGCGTCACGCGCGTTCTACGAGAAGCTCGACTTCCGCACCATCGGCGGAGATGGCAAGGGCTACTCCATTCTGCAGAACGAGACGAGCACCATCGGCCTCTTCCAGGGCATGTTCGAGAAGAACATCCTCACCTACAACCCCGGCTGGGATCGGAATGCCAAGGCGTTGCCCGATTTTGATGATGTGCGCAGCATCCAGAAGACGCTCAAAAGCCGGGGCCTCAAGATGACTACGTCCGCCGATGAGTCGAGCACCGGACCGGCAAGCTGCACGCTGAGTGATCCCGATGGCAATCTAATCCTCTTCGATCAGCACGTGCCCCGCCCAGGGAAATAGGCCGCCCCAGCCGAAGCGTGGCGTGACGACTGGGCGGCGCCGGCGGGCGAAGGATCCGCTCAGCGGAAGGGGAACTGCGCCGCGCCCTGTTCGAGCCACGCGAGCTGTCCCGCCGTGGCCGTCTGCCCCAGCTGGTAGGCGGCGCGGTCATGTTGCTTGCGCGCCGCGACGAAGTTCTCTTCGATCCTCCGTCGGGCCTCCCAGCAGAAGTGGTCCGCGAGCTCGATGGCTCCGCCGGCCGAAGCACCTCCCGCAGCCGCGAGGCTGTCGGCTCGAGAGCACGTCGCCGCGATGGCGAAAAGCTCCGTTCCAATCTCGACGAACCGGCCGAGAAGCGCCTGGCGTTTCTCGAGCGACGCCTGGTAGCGGTTCATGGCGTGGAAGAGTCGGCGCGCCAGCTTGCGAGCCGCTTTGCTGGCGAATGCCAGGTGCGGCGCGAGCTTCCGGTGCACCTTGAATGACTGCGGAATTGGGTTCCAGAGCCCCGGGTACCAGCCGGCGTAATGAAGCCCCGCGCGCAGCGCCGCGGCCAGCCGCTTCCCGGGTGGAGCTTTCGGATTGAGGAGGTCGCCGGCCAGGCTGAGGTGGGGATCGAGGGCCTCCCGCGCGATGAAAAGGCGCATGATCTCGCTCGTGCCCTCGAAAATCAGGTTGATCCGGGCGTCACGCACGAACCGCTCGACGGGGACGCCTTTTTCGCCGCGCGCACGAAGCGATTGGGCCGTCTCGTAGCCGCGGCCGCTGCGGATCTGCAGAGTCTCGTTGATGATTTTCCAGGTCACCTCGGAGCAGAACATCTTGCACATCGCCGCTTCGAGGCGGATGTCGGCGCCGCCGCGGTCGACCAGGGCCGCGGAGTAGAACGACATGGCCTCCTGCGCGAACGTGTGCGAGGCGATGAACGCCACTTTGTGCGCGATGGCTTCGTGTTTCCCGATGTTGGAGCCCCACTGGATGCGCTCGGCCGCGAATTCTCGCGCGATCCGAAGGCAGACTTTGCTGGCGCCAGAGCAGGCGGCCGGCAGCGTCAAGCGGCCGGTGTTGAGCGTGGTGAGGGCCACGCGCAGGCCTTTGCCTTCATCCAGGATGATGTTCTTCCGGGGCACCTTGACGTTCGTGAAGCGGATGACGCCGTTGTAGAGGGCACGCAATCCCATGAAGTGGCACCGGGTCACCACTTCGACGCCGGGCCAGTCGCGCTCGACGATGAAAGCGGTGATCTGCGGCCGCGGCTTGCCTCGGACGAGCTTCGGGGGCGTGCTCGCCATGACGACATAGAGGCCGGCTTTCGTGCCGTTCGTGCACCAGAGCTTCTCGCCGTTCAGGATGAAGTGCTCGCCATCGGGCGTGGGCTCCGCGTGAGTCGTCATTTTTGCGGGGTCCGAGCCGACCTCCGACTCGGTGAGAGCGAAGGCCGAGATCTCGCCGCGCGCGAGCCGCGGGAAGTAGCGCCGCTTCTGGTCCTCGGTGCCGAAGAGCTTGAGCGGCTGCGGTACGCCAATGCTCTGGTGGGCCGAGAGCAACGCGGCCGTGTTCGCGCAGTGGCTGCCGAGGAACATCGCCGCGCGAGAGTAGTTCAGCTGCGAAAGGCCCAAGCCGCCGTACTCTTTTGGAATTTTGATGCCGAAGGCGCCGGCCCGCGCCAGCGCGTCGATGGCCGCCTGCGGGATCTCCCCCGTCCTGTCGATCTCGTCGGGGTCGACCTCTGCCGCGAGAATCTTCTCGAGCACGGCGATGAACTCGTCGCCCTTCTTGGCGTCGTCCGCGTTCTGCACCGGATACGGGAACATGAGGTCCGACCGAAAACGTCCCTGGAAGAGCTCCAGCGAGAAGCTGGGATGGTCCCAGGCGGCTTCCCGTGCCGCCTCCGTCACCTCCAGCGCCTGCCGCTTCCCTTCGGACATCTTGGAGGTGTCGATCTGGATCTCTTTTTCTTCCGTGGTCTGGACTTGCGTGCTCATTAAGGCCTTTCTGCGTGGCTCCTTCGCGGCGCGGAGCAATGCGACGCCGGTGCTCGGCTCACGCTACGCGGAACTAGCATAGCGCTGCCGGCAAATCCTGACGATTCCAATTCGCAACCTTCCTCTTCGTTTGGTGGGAGCTTCAACTTTAGAGA
>Ga0111538_10003269_pt1 | contig 22734 bp, 19 predicted proteins | sample SoiMethybrSBSTD1_FD_79669 | JGI IMG/M metagenome (GOLD analysis project Ga0111538, IMG submission 79669) | Bulk soil microbial communities from a Populus tree surrounding site in Tennessee, USA - Soil MetaG P. TD hybrid SBSTD1 (version 2)... | ecosystem: Environmental > Terrestrial > Soil >...
AAGAATCCGCATCCGCCCGGCACAGGCGTCGATCTCGGCCCGGCGTCGCCGAACACGGCCGAGAGCCGTGGGCACGGTGCCGAGCTCTACAAGACGCTCGCATGCTGGACGTGCCACGGCGAGGCCGGGCGTGGGGATGGTCCGACCGCCACGGCGCTGCGCAATGAGGACGGAACGCCCGCGCGGCCCGCCGATCTCACGCGTCCCTGGACGTTCCTCGGCGGATCGGAGCCGGCCGACATCGCGATGCGTGTCGCCGCCGGCGTCGGCGGGACGCCGATGCCCGGCTACACCGGCGTGATCGAGCCCGCGGAGCTCTGGGACCTCGCCTACTACGTGCGGAGCATCGCCCGCGCCCCGACGCTCGAGGCGGCGGCGATCCTGCAGGCGCAGCAGCCGCCGGGCGAGGGCATGGCGCCCGCGGAGCGCGGCGCGTACGTCGTCAAATCCGGCACCTGTTTCCTCTGCCACGTGCAGATGAACCCCGACGGCACGTACGTCGAGGGCAGCTTCGGCGCGGGCGGCATGCGCGTCACCATCGACCGGACCGCCGTCGTCTACACCCGCAACCTGACGCCCGACATGGCGACGGGTCTCGGACGCTGGTCGGCGGCGGACCTCGGCGGCGCGCTGCGGGATGGGCGAGCCCGCGATGGCCGCGGCCTCAGCGCGCTCGACATGCCGTGGACGATTCTTGCGCGGCTGACGGATCGCGACGTGGAGGCGATCCATGCCTACCTGCAGACGCTCCCGCCGGTTCGGAACCTGGTTCCGCCACCGGAGTCCGTGCCGTTCCGCGACGCGACGATCGGGAAGCTCCAGATGGCGATCGAAGATCAGCAGATCGGCGGGGGCTATCATCCCGGCAACGCGGGCCGCACGCCGGCGGAGGACGAGCCGCTGCCGCCCGTGCAGAACCCGGACGACGCCACGGTGATCGTCGGGGCCGCGGCGCTCGCGTTGCTACTGGTCATCGTCTTCTCGCCGTGGCGCTGGCTCACGGTCGTGCTCGGCACGCTGATCGTGGCCGTGCCGCTCGTCTACACGTGGCCGCCGTTTCGCTGGATGCCGCCCGGCCTCGTGAAGGCCGAGGGCCCGTGGAGCTTCGCGCAGTATCTGGCGCTGCCGCCACTGCGCCCGCCGCCGGACCCGTTCCCAGCCGCGACGAGCGAGCTCCACCTCGTCGCGCGGCGCGGCCAGTACATCGCCGCGATCGGCACGTGCACGCTCTGCCACACCGCGGGGCCGAATCTGACGCGACCCTGGCAGTCGTACCCGGAGATGGGCGGCGGTCTCCGCGTCAACTGGCGCGTCTTCGGCACGACGTACTCACGGAACCTCACGACGGACGCGGAGACCGGGCTCGGCGCGTGGTCGAAGGCCGAGATCCGCCGAGCCATCGTCAGCGGAATCGCGAAGGACGGCCGCCAGATGCACTGGCAGGCGATGCCCTGGGACCACTTCTCGAACCTCACGCCGGAGGATCTGGAGTCGCTGATCACCTACCTGAAGCACCTGCCGCCGGCGTGGTCGCGCGTGCCGGCGCCGAAGGGGCCGGGGGAGGGGGATCGGGAGGGGGATACGTTCTTCTTCGGGTACAGCGGGCAGTATCGGTGGGGACGTTAGCGGGCGCCGATTCGGGCCATGACGGCCGCGACCGTGCGATCGCAGCGTGCGCCGGCGAACTGGAAGCTCTCCCGCGCCGCGGCCCCGATGCGGGCGGTGATGTGGTTGCGGAGCAGAGCCCGCGCGCGGTGGAGACGCGTCTTCACCGTCTCCTCGTTGATCTCGAGGCACGCGGCCGTCTCCGCCGTGCTCAGGCCCTCCACCTCGCGCAGCATGAAGACCGCACCGTAGACCGCGGGCAGCGCATCCATGGCGGCCTCGATCGCGCGCCCGAGCTCCTGGTCGGCGGCGCGCTGCTCCGGGCCCGCGGCAGTGGATATGAGCGCCGGCATGCTCTCCTCGACGTCGATGTGCCGGCCACGTCGACGCCGACGCGCAGACGCCTCGTGGACGGCGATCCGCGTCAGCCACGTCGAGAACCTCGCCCGGCCGGCGAACTGGCCGAGGTGCTGAAAAGCGCGCACGTAGGCCTCCTGCGTCACGTCCTCGGCCTCCGCGTCGTCGCCGACGATGCCGCGTGCCACCCGGTACAGCCGCTGATTGTGACGTCGCATGAGAAGCTCGAAGAGGGCGGTCTCGCCACCCAACACCCGCGCGACGATGTCCTCGTCGGTCGCGGCCGTCAGCTGCGATGCGGAAGCGGTCTCCATGTCTCTTCTACTGAGTCGCATCCCTCGAAAAGGTTCCCGGGAACCAATGCGCTCCCGGATGCTCTGTCAGGGCAGGAGGTAACACATGACGAACGATCGAGGGATCGAGTCCGCACGGCAGCTGCTCAGAGTCACCTTCGGGGTCGTGCCGTTCCTGGCCGGACTCGACAAGTTCTTCAACCTGCTCGCCGATTGGCCACGCTACCTGAGCCCGGCAGCCGAGGCCATCCTGCCCGTGTCCGGGCAGACCTTCATGTACGTCGCCGGCGTGATCGAAATGGCGGTCGGCGTCGCGATCCTGACGCGCTGGACGTTGCTCGGAAGCTACGTCGCCGCCGCGTGGCTCGTGGCGATCGCCCTGAACCTCGTCGTGTCGGGGACGTTCCTCGACGTGGCGGTGCGGGACCTGGTGATGGCCGTGGCCGCGTACACGCTCGCGCGGCTGACGGAGGCGAGTGTATCGGCGCCCGCCGCGGTGCAGGTGGAGGAGAGGCGCGAGCGTACGTTGGCGAGCAGGGTGGCCTGACGCCGGCTCAGACGGCTTCCGGCGTCTCGAACCGCCCGTGCATCTTCCCCAGCCACACCCCGAGCATCGCGCGGCGCGGTAGGCCGAGAGCTCGCAGCTCGTTCGCGATCGGGTGATCGCCGAGCGCGAGCTCGACGCCGCCGAGATGGATTCCGACGCCGCTTGCGCCCGACGCGAACGGGGTCCGGTGCAGGCGGCCGTCGATCATGGTGTAGGTGATCATCGCCGCGGCGGGTAGCGTCCGCTCCCCGCCGCGCGGCATGGCCATGGTGAGCACGTGCCGTCCGCCCATGACGAGACGGCACGATGACCGGCCCTCCGGCTCCGTGAACGTGATCTCCTCGATGGTCTTCGGAAAGCCCCAGATGCCGCGCCCCGCGGCGCACGTGAACGCCTGGTCGACCGGCAGCTTCCATATCCACGTCGCGAGGCGGCTGCGCATGAGCGCCACCGCGGCGCCGAGCCATGGGATGCCGCGCGGCTCGTCCCGCCGACGCACGAAGAACGCGAGCGACACCTCGTTGTAGTTCCCGAGGTCGTTGTCGCGGTACTGGATGCAGGCGATCGAGAAGAGCGCGCGTCCGGGCAGGAGCTCGACGACCTCGAGTGCGGGGTCGGGCATGAGGCGACTGGCCGCCACGGCGTTCACGAGAAACGTCGCCGCCGCGGACGTCGCATCGCGGACGACGACCGGCATGGTCACCGTGCGCCCCTCGATCACGTAGCTCTGCCCGGATCGGACGGCGGCCGGTTGCACGCTCATGCCCCCACCTAGCATATTCGGCGCCGATGGACGGCATCCACGACCTCGGCGGGATGCGTGGCTTCGGCCGCGTGCCGTGGTCGGAGGCGGAGCCGGCGTTCCATGCGCCCTGGGAGGGCCGGGTGTTCGCGCTCGCCTCGCTCGCGCTCGCGGGCGGCGTCGCCAACGTCGACTCGTTCCGCCACGCCATCGAACGACTCGATCCGGTGGTGTATCTCACCAGCGGGTACTACGGGCGCTGGCTCGCGGCGACGGAGCTCCTGCTGCGCGAGACGGTGGGGACCACCCCGCCGCGGCCGGGGACGCTCCGCAGCATCGATCGCGCGCCGCGCTTCGCGGCCGGCGATCGCGTTCGGACGCGGCAGATGCATCCCGCCGGTCACACGCGCCTTCCGCGCTACGCGCGTGGGCTCCACGGCACGGTCGCCCTCGTGCATCCCGCGTTCGTCCTGCCCGACACGAACGCGCACGGGCGCGGCGAGGATCCGCAGCACGTCTACGCCGTCCGCTTCGCGGCGCGCGAGCTCTGGGGCGACGACGCGGAGCCCGGAGTGCACGTCCACGTCGACTGCTTCGAGAGCTACCTCGAGCCGGACGCGCCGTGAGCACGCACGACCACGACCACGACGACGCCGATGCGGCCTTCGCGCTCCGGACGGAGGCGCTGGAAGCGCTCATGACCGAGCGCGGCCTCGTGCCGCCGGGCGCCATCGAGGCGATCGTGCGTCACTACGAGCAGGACGTCGGGCCGATGAACGGCGCCCGTGTCGTCGCGCGCGCCTGGGCCGATCCGGCCTACCGTACGCGGCTCCTAGCCGACGCCACGCAGGCGATCGCCGAATTCGGGTTCGCGGGCCCGCAGGGCGAGCACATGGTCGCGGTCGAGAACGGGCCGCGCGTGCACAACGTCGTCGTGTGCACGCTCTGCTCCTGCTACCCGTGGCCGGTCCTCGGGCTGCCGCCGTCCTGGTACAAGGACCCCGCGTATCGCTCCCGCATCGTGCGCGAGCCGCGCCGCGTCCTCGCCGAGATGGGCCTCACGATCGCCGAGGACGTCGAGGTGCGCGTGTGGGACTCGAGCGCCGAGATCCGCTATCTCGTGCTCCCCGAGCGGCCCGGAGGCACGGACGGCTGGGACGAAACGCGCCTCGCGACGCTGGTGACGCGCGACGCGATGATCGGCGTCGCGCGGGCCGCGACGCCGGCAGGTGAAGATCGTGACTGAGACGCGGCTGGACGAGACCGGGCCCGCGGCGCCGCCGCGGCAGAACGGCGAGCTCGTGTTCGCCGCGCCGTGGGAGAGCCGTCTCTTCGGGCTCACGATGGCGCTCCTGCAGGCGGGCGCGTTCGAGTGGGAGGAGTTCCGCACGCAGCTGATCGCCGCCATCGGCGAGTGGGAGCGGCAGCCGGACCACGGCGCGTGGCGCTACTACGAGCGCTGGCAGGTTGCGCTCGAGCGCCTCCTCGCCGCGAAGGACCTCTGCCAGCCGAGCGAGCTCAGCCGGCGCACCGAGGCGCTCGCGGCACGGCCGGCGGGGCACGACCACCGATGACCGCTCTTCTCGCCTCCTACCAGGAGCCGCTCTTCTGGCTCTTCCCCGTCGGGAGCCTCGTCGCGAGCATGGTGGCCTTCGTGCTCTTCGCGGTGCCGCTCACCTGGATCGCGTGGGCGGAGCCGGCGTGGGCACGGCCGCATCGTCTCCAGAGCCGCCCGCCGCGCGAGCAGCAGCTCGTCGCCGACTCGGTGCGCTCCTGGCTCGTGAACAACGCGTGCCTCGCGGGCGCGACGATCGCGTCCTGGCCGCTCCTGCGCCTGACGGGCGTGCACGCCGGGCCGCTACCGCCGTGGTGGATCATCGGCGCGCAGCTCGTCTTCTTCGTGTACCTCGACGACTTCCTCTACTACTGGTTCCACCGCGCCATGCACGGCCGCTGGCTCTACAAGCACGTGCACGGCTGGCACCATCGCATCGTCACGCCGTGGGCGATCACGGGGCACTACATGCACCCCGTCGAGTACACGCTCACGGGCACCGTGGCGCTGATCGGCCCGCTCCTCCTCGGCTCGCACGTGGTGACGCTGTGGCTCTGGTTCGCGTTCCGGCAGTGGGAGGCGGCGGAGGGGCACTCCGGCTACGAGTTCCCGTGGACGCCGACGCACCTCTTCCTCGGCAACGACGGCGCGCGCCACCACGACTTCCATCACGCGCGCGTGCGCGGAAATTACGCCGGCTTCTTCCCCGTCTGGGACCGCGTGTTCGGCACCTGCGCGAAGGGCTACGCGGAGCTGCTCGCCGGGCGGTCTTGACCGGCCCGGTCCGCGCGCCGAGAATCACGCCGCGATGAGCATCGAGACCGTCCGCGGTGACTCGCCGCTCGGCGGCTGGAGCTTCAGCAGCTGGCGACCGCGCGAGCTCGCGGCGTTCGTCGATCACTTCTGGTCGTACTCCGGTCCGACGACGCACCGCCGCAAGCGCGTCCTCCCGAACGGCCGCGTCGAGCTCCTCCTCAACTTCGGCGAGCCGTACCGCATGCTCGACGGCAAGGGAGCCGAGTTCTGCCGCATCGCCTGGCTCGGCGGCCCGCAGGTCGGACCGCTCCTGGTGCACCAGCCGGCATGGCAGGAGGTGATGGGCGTGCGGCTGCTGCCGGCGGGGGCGTACGGGTTGCTGTCGCGCCCGATGTGCGACGTCGCCGGTCTTTCCGTGGACCTCGCCGATCTGGTCGGCCCTGCGGCGGGCGAGCTCTCCGAGCGTTGCGATGCGGCGCCGTCGGTTGCGGCACGCTTTCGCATCGTGGCGGAATGGCTCCTCGGGCGCCTCGCGCGCACGCGCGGGATGGAGGAGACGATCGCGTGGGCGGTCGCCCGGCTGGACGAGAGCGGCGGCACGGCGCCGATCGCCTCGCTGCGCGCGCAGCTCGGCATGTCGAAGGCGCGGCTGGCCGGTCTCTTCCGCGAGCAGGTCGGCCTCACCCCGAAGCTCTACGCGCGCGTCGTCCGCTTCCATCAGACGCTCACCATGCTGCAGGAGGGCGGGGCGGGAAGGCTCACCGACGTCGCGCTCGACGCGCGCTTCTACGATCAGCCGCACATGAACGCGGAGTTCCGCTCCCTCGGCGGGCTCACGCCGAGCGAGTTCCTGGCCGCGCGGCATCCGGTCGGCGACGGCAGCACGGCCAACGACGGCCCGCCAGTCGGCTGACTTTTCTCCAAGACGCCGCGCAGGCGGCGGTGTAGAGGGAAAGCATGGAGACACAGCTCCCCCCGCCCATGGTGCTCTATCGCCTCGCGACGGCGCACTACCTGTCGCAGGCCGTCTATGTCGCGGCGAAGCTCGGGATCGCCGATCACCTGGCCGACGGCCCGCTGACCCACGACGCGCTCGCGAAGGCCACCGGCACGCACGCGCCGTCGCTCCGCCGCGTGCTCCGACTCCTGGCCGCCGCCGATGTGCTCGTCGAGCGCGAGGACGGCCGCTTCGAGCTCACGACCGTCGGGTCGTTCCTCAAGAGCGGCCCCGGCTCGTTTCGCGCCGCCGCCCAGCTCTTCGGCGGGCCGATGGTGTGGCAGTCGTGGGGCGACCTCCTGACCACGGTGCGGACCGGCGAGACTGCGCTCCATCGCGTGTTCAAGACGGATTCCTTCGAGTACATGAACGACCATCCCGAAGAGGCCGCGGTCTTCGACGAGGCCATGGGCTCGTTCACCGCGATGACGGCCATCGCCGTCGCGGCCGCCTACGATTTCTCGTCGATGCGGAAGGTCGTCGACCTCGGCGGCGGGCAGGGGGCGCTCCTGGCCGGCATCCTGCGGGCGAACCCCGACCTGCGCGGCGTCGTCTTCGACATGCCGCGCGTCGCCGACGGCGCGCGGCGCGAGATCGCCGCCGCCGGGCTGGCCGATCGCTGCGAGTTCGTCGGCGGCGACTTCTTCGAGGCGGTGCCCGCGGGCTTCGACGCCTACCTCCTGAAGCACGTGATCCACGACTGGGACGACGCGAAGGCCACGCGCATCCTCCGGACGGCGCGTACCGCGATGAGCCCGGAGGCGAAGCTCCTGATCGTCGAGGGCGTCTATCCGCCGCGGATCGACGCCTCGCTCGAGAGCCAGGGGGCGGCCCGGAACGACGTCAACATGATGGTCTGCACGGGAGGAAGGCAGCGGTCGGAGGCGGAGTTCCGGCAGCTGTACGAGGCGGCCGGCCTGCGCCTAGCGCGCATCGTGCCGACGATGGGGATGGTCTGCGTGATCGAGGGTGTGAGGAGCTGACCGGCTAGCGCGCCGGCTCGTTCCCCTGCCCGAACGAGCGCACGAGCTTCACCATGAGCTGGATCTCGCCCGGCTTGAGCGCACCCTCCCACGCGGGCATGGCGGCGTTGCGGCCGACGGCGGCGCCGCCCTTGGTGATCGCCTTCACCAGCTCCTCGTCGCTGCGCTCCGCCTGCCAGCGCCGGTCGGCGAAGTCGGGTGTCTTCACGTCCTGCGCCGCGACGGCGTCGCCGCGGCCGGCGAGGCCGTGACAGCGGGCGCAGTTATCCACCCACACGGGCTGGATCTCCTCGAGCGTGGTGGCCGCCGCGTGCTCGTCGTCGCCGGCGGACACCGGCTCGGTGCCGGCGAGGGCGGAGCGCTTCTCGAGGCGCATCACGCGCCCAGTCGGGTGCGTCTTGCTGCCGAGCGCGACGACGATGATGTCGCCGTCGGGGGACTCCGCGACGGTGTCGATGCCGAGGTAGCCGAGCAGGTCGACGCGCGCGAGGTCGCGGCGGACGGGTTTGTCCGCGTCTGAGTCGATGGCGTGGACGTGGCCCGACGTGTTGTCGGCGAAGACGTACTGACCGACCAGCTCCGGGAAGCGGCTGCCGCGATAGACGACGCCGCCGATGATGGCGCGCTCGAACGCGGTGTGCGCGTAGGCGAGCACCGGCGGATGCTCCGTGCCGATGATCGTGGACGGCGTCGGCGCGTGGCGGAGGAACCCCTCCAGGTACGGGAACTGATAGTTCCCGCCCTTGTCCACGCGGTCCACCTCCTCGAACTGCTCGTCGCCCACGTCGCCGACCCACATCTGTCCCGTCTTGGGATCGAAGGTGAAGCGGAACGGGTTCCGCAGCCCGAGCGCCCAGAACTCCTCGCGCGCGCCGTCACGGCCCACGAACGGGTTGTCGTTCGGGATCATGTAGTTCTGCGCGCTGCCGGCGGGCAGCGGGCGCGGTATGGGATGGCTCACGGCGCCGCCCTGCATGTCGACGTCGATGCGGAAGATGCCGGCGAAGAGGTTGTGGCTGATGGTTTGGTGATTGTCGCGGTCGAGCGCGTCGCCGATGCCGAGATACAGGAAGCCGTCGGGACCGAACCGGACGCACCCGCCGTTGTGATACCCGGTATTGTTGCGCGACTCCTCGATCAGCACAGTCTCCGATGCCGCGCGCGCGGCGAGGTCGGGCCGCGCGAGGTCGAAGCGCACGAGCCGGACGTGCGGGGGGAACTGCCTCACGTCCGTGTAGTACGCATAGACGTAACCCGTCTCGGCGCCGCCTCGCCCGAAGCGCGGGTGGAGCGCGAAGCCGACGGCACCGTTCTCCACCTGGATCTCGCCGACGCGCTCGTGGAAGTCGAGGAGGAGGTCCTTCCGCGGCTGCGGCCCCCCGCTCACGCGAAACAGCCGGCCCTCGCGCTCGAGGAGGTAGAAGGCGCCGGGGTCGCTCGGCGAGAACCCGACCTCGATCGGCTGCTGGAAGCGCAGGCCCGGGACGAGGTCGACCAGCGCCCACTCCAGCTCGTGCGTGTTGAAGTAGAGCCGGAGCGCGTTGATCGAGTTCGCGAAGTCCTTGTCGCGCTTGAACTGGACGGCCACCAGGACCGGGCTCACCGCGACGAGCATCACCACGATGCCGAGCGGCGACCACGCCGTCCGGAAGAGGCCGGGCAGCAGTCCGCCCCGGTGGGGAGACAGGAGGAAGAAGGCGATCAGGTGCAGGAGCGCCGTCCCGACGAAGAGGGCGGCGAAGAAGTTCGGATCGAAGAAGATGGTGGTGAAGAGGAAGACGATCAGGCTCGTGAGGCTCGCGGCCCCGAGCAGCAGGTAGAGCTCGCGCGCGAACGCGCGGCCGCCGTCGAAGGGGCCTTCGCGCGACAGGAGCCGCGCGCCGCCGAGGATCAGCGCGTGGACGACGACGGCGATGCCGAGCAGCAGGCGGAACTCGGCCGCGGAGAAGAATCCGTGCTGAAACTTCATGATGAGGCGCGGAATGAAGTTGACGTCGAGGTACACCGCCCGGGCGAACAGCGTGGCGGCGGCGACGAGCGCGAGCTGGACGACAAACGATCTCAGCTGCGCCAGCACGGAGACCCGGCTTGTACCGGAGGGGTCCCATGAATGCAACGCGAACGCATGCTTGAAGGACTGCGGTGGCGACTATAGGAACGGATCAGATGGCGTGGCGCGAGCCTGACGTCGCCGCCGCCGACGTCGGCGGTGCCGCGAACGAGCTGCGGCAGCGCTTCGTGGTGCCGTTCGAGTATCCCGTCACGTTCACCGAGGACGCCTTCGCGCCGGCGAATCCCGTGCTGCGCGACGCGCTCGCGCGGTGCGAGCCGGCGCGGCGGCATCGCATGCTCGTGGTGCTCGACCGCGGCGTGCGCGATGCCTGGCCCGAGCTGCCGGCGGACGTGCGACGCTATGCCGAGGCGCATGCGGCGACGATCGAGCTCGTCGGCGATCCGTTCGTGGTCCCCGGCGGCGAGCAGGTGAAGAACGACCCCGCGGTCGCGTCCGAGCTCCACCGGCTCTTCTACGATCACCGCCTCGACCGCCACGCGTTCGTCGTGATCATCGGCGGGGGGGCCGTGCAGGACGCCGCCGGCTGGGCCGCGGCGACGGCCCACCGCGGGCTCCGCACCGTGCGCCTGCCGAGCACGGTGCTGTCGCAGTGCGACTCCGGGGTCGGCGTGAAGAACGGCGTCAACGCGTTCGGCGTGAAGAACTTCCTCGGCACCTTCGCGCCGCCCTTCGCCGTGGTCGTCGACGCCCGCTTCCTCGAGCGCCTCCCGCGGCGCGACGGGATCGCCGGCCTCGCGGAGGCCGTGAAGGTGGCGCTCATCCGTGACGCGTCGTTCTTCGCGTGGCTCGAGGCGAACGCCACCGCGCTCGCGGCGCGCGAGCCGTCGGCGCTCGCGGCCGTGATCCGGCGCTGCGCGGCGCTGCATCTCGACCACATCGCGACGTCGGGAGACCCCTTCGAGATGGGAAGCGCGCGACCGCTCGACTTCGGGCACTGGGCGGCGCACAAGCTCGAGGCGCTCGCCGGCCCGGCGCTGCGGCACGGCGAGGCGGTCGCGATCGGCGTCCTCCTCGACACGCGGTACTCCGTCGAATCGGGGCTCCTGCCGGCGACCGACGGGGCGCGCATCGCGCGACTGCTCCGCCGCCTCGGGCTGCCGCGATGGCACGAGGCCGTAGCGAGCCCCGAGCTTCTCGCGGGGCTGGACGAGTTCCGCGAGCATCTCGGCGGCCAGCTCAGCATCACCCTGCTGCGCGCCATCGGGCACGCCGTCGAGGTGCACGAGATGGATCGCGCCCGCATCGCGAGCGCGTGCGCGTGGCTGGCCGAGTCCGCGGCGGCCGCGTGATCGTCCGCCGCGATCCCGACGTCCACCTCGGCTACTGCACGAACATCCACGCCGGCGAGTCCTGGAGTGAGGTGCTCGCGAACCTCTCGACGCATCTCCTCGAGGTGAAGCGGCGGACGGCGCCGGCCCAGGCCTTCGGCGTCGGGCTCCGCCTGTCGAACCGGGCGGCGGTCGAGCTCGCCGAGCCCGAGGCCCTCGCGCGCTTCCGCGACTTCCTTGCCGCGCACGACCTCTACGTGTTCACCGTGAACGGCTTCCCCTACGGCCGCTTCCACGGCGCGCCGGTGAAGGAGCGCGTCTACCTGCCCGACTGGCTCGACGACGAGCGCGTCGCGTACTCGGACCGCCTCGCGACGATCCTCGCCGCGCTCCTGCCGGCCGGCACCGATGGCAGCATCAGCACGGTGCCCGGCTGCCATCGCGCCCGCGGCACGCTCGACGAGGTCGGGCCTGCGATCGCCGCGCGGCTCTTCCGTCACGTCGCCGGGCTCGTCCGCATCCGCGAGGCGGGCGGTCCCACGATCGGCCTCGCCCTCGAGCCCGAGCCGCGCTGCGTGCTCGAGACGTCGGCCGAGGCGGTCGCGTTCTTCGCGCGCCACGTGCTCGACGACGCCGGCGTGCGCGCCTTCGCCGCGCATGCGGGCCTCACGACCGGCGCCGCCGCCGACGCGCTCCGGCGCCACCTCGGCGTCTGTCTCGACGCGTGCCACGCCGCGGTCGAGTTCGAGGATCCCGACGCCGCACCGCGGGCGTTCGCCGCGGCGGGTATCCGCGTGCTGAAGGTCCAGGTGAGCGCCGGCCTCCGGCTGCGAGCGCCCGATCCTCCGGCGCTCGGCGCGCTCGCCGCCTTCGCCGAGGGCGTCTACCTGCATCAGCCGGTGATCCGCGAGGCGGCCGGCCTCCGCCGCTACGACGACCTGCCCGAGGCGCTCGCCGACGCGCACGGCGGGAAGCTCGGCGAGGAGTGGCGCGTCCACTTCCACGTGCCGCTCTTCCGCGAGCGCCTCGGCCGCTTCGAGAGCACGCAGGATTTCCTCCGGACGCTCCTCGCGACGCAGGCGCGGGATCCCATCTCGTCGCACCTCGAGGTCGAGACCTACACCTGGGACGTGCTTCCCGAGGAGTACCGACGCGAGCCCGTCGCCGAGGCGATCGCGCGCGAGCTCCGCTGGGTCAGGGACGCGCTCGGCGCGACGCCGTGACGCCCGCGACCGCCCTCCGTCTCGGCCGCGTGTCCAACCTGCCGACGGTGTGGACCAACGTGATGGCGGGGATGGCGCTCGCGGGCGCCACGCTGCGGCCGGCGCTGGTCGTCCCGATCGCGCTCGCAGTCTCGCTCCTCTACGTCGCCGGCATGTACCTGAACGACGCCTTCGACGCAGGGTGGGACGCGCGGCACCGGCCCGAGCGGCCGATCCCCTCGGGGGAGGTGAGCCGTGGCACGGTCTCGTCCGTCGGGATCGCGCTCCTGGCCGCGGGCGTCGTGGTGCTGGCCGTGATCGGAGGCGAGGCGGGCGCTCTCGGCGGCACGGCGCTCGCGGCGCTCATCCTTTTCTATGACGCCGTCCACAAGCAGACGGCCGTCGCTCCCGCGATCATGGGCGCCTGCCGCGCGGCCGTGTACATGGCCGCGGCGCTGGCGGCCGGCGCGGTGTCGTTGCCGAAGCGGCTGTACCTCGGCGCCGCGCTCCTCCTCCTCTACATCGTCGTAGTCAGCGTGATCGCGCGGCGCGAAGCGACCGATCCGCGCGCGCGCGGCCTCGTCGCGCCGTTGATCGCGGGCATCTCGCTTCTCGACGGGACGCTGCTCGTCCTCACCGGCCACCCGATCGCGGCGGCGCTCACCGTCGTGGCGTATTTCCAGACGCGCGCGTGGCAGCGCCACGTACCAGGGACCTAGGCCTCCCGGTTGAGCCGCGCCAGAATCAGGTCCTTGACTGCGGTAGCCGGCACCGGCCCGGCGGGCAGCAGGTCCGGATCGTCGCTGATCACCAGCGGCCCGGCGGCGGGATCGTCAGTGATGCGCCCGTGCGACCCCTTCACCAGCGACGCGTCGAGCGGGATCACGTCGAGGAGGCGCCGGAAGCCGAGGGTCCGCATGGCGAGCGTCCAGGCGATGCGGAGCTGCGGCAGCGTGATCGCGGGATCGACGAACAGCTCGACGGGGTCGTAGCCGGGCTTGCGATGGATCTCGACCGTGCGCGCGAAGTCCGGCGCGCGGCCGTCGTCGAGCCAGTAGTAGTAGCTGAACCAGTGATCCGGACGGCTCACGGCGACGAGCTCGCCGGAGCGCGGATGGTCGAGGCCGTGTGCCCGCTTCTCGTCGTCGCCCCAGACGGTCTCGACGCCGGGCTGCCGGCGCAGCAGCTCGGCGACCTCGGCGACGCGCTCGCGCCGGCGCACGTAGACGTGGGCGATCTGGTGGTCCGAGACGGCGAAGGCCTCCGACGCGCCGGCGTCGAGGTGCTCGCCGGAGTCCTCCGTGCGCACGGCGAGGAGCCCCGCCTCGCGCAGCACGCGGTTCGGGTGCACGACGCCACGGACGTCCGTGATGCCGTACTCGGAGAGGACGAGGGTGGCCATGCCGTTCCGCTCCGCCTCGTCGATGAGCGCGCCCGCGACCTCGTCGACGGCACGAAGCTGCGGCGCCAGCGCGGGATCGTTCGGCCCGAGGCGCTGCAGGTCGTAGTCGAGGTGTGGAAGATAGACGAGGGTCAGCGTGGGGCGGCGCGTGCGGACCACGTGCAGCGCCGCGTCGGCGACCCAGCGGGTCGACGTGATGTCGGCGCCGGGTCCCCAGAACTTGAAGAGCGGAAACGTGCCGAGCTTCTGCTGCAGCTCGTCGCGGAGCGCCGCGGGCTCAGACCACACGTCCGGGAGCTTCCGGCCGTCGGCGGGATACTGCGGCCGCGGCGTCACGGCGAAGTCGCTCGTGCCGTACATGTTGTACCACCAGAAGAGCGTGGCGCAGGTGAAGATCGGATCGAGCCGCCTGGCGGCCTCCCAGACCTTCTCGCCGGCGACGAGGCGGTTCGACTGCCGCCAGAGCCAGATCTCCGACAGCTCGCGGAAGTACCAGCCGTTGGCGACGATGCCGTGCTCGCGCGGCAGGAGCCCGGTGAGGAGCGTCGACTGCACCGTGCACGTCACCGCCGGCGTGACGGTCGCGAGCGGCCGCATCGCGCCCCGGCGCGCGAGCTTCGCGAGGTTCGGCGTGTGCTCACCGACGAGCGCGGGCGTCAACCCGACGACGTCGAGGACCAGCGTCGGCCGCAATTAGGCGGGGTCCACGCGCGCCGGCTGGCCGCGGAGCACGGAGTTGCCCTCGAAGAGCGCGCGCTGGTCGACGCGTGCGGGCTCCGCCACGTCGAGGCGGCCGCTCTGCGCGAAGAACCGGACCGGGTTCTTCCACACGACGGTCTCGACGACGTCGGCCGCGATGCCCGCCTCGCGCATGGCCGCGACCGTCTTCGGCACCTTCAGCGGGTCGCTGACGCCCCAGTCCGCCGCGCTGTTCACGATGATGCGCTCGGGCCCGTACTGGCGGACCAGCGCCACCATGCGCGCCTCGTCGAGCTTGGTGGTGGGGTAGATCGAGTGTCCGGCCCAACAGCCGGCGGCGAGCGTCAGCGGCAGCGTCTCCTCGGTGTTGTGATCGACGAGCGTCAGCTCGGGCGGGAACTCGAGGCGCCGGAGGAGCGCCAGCGTGCGCTCGGTACCGCGTTTCTTGTCGCGATGTGGCGTGTGGATGAGGACCGGCAGCTCGTGCTCGCGGGCGAGGCGGAGCTGCGCCGCGAAGCAGCGCTCCTCGGCGTCCGTCTGGTCGTCGAAGCCGATCTCGCCCACGGCCACGACGCCGTCCTTCGCGAGGTAGCCGGCGAGGAGCTCGAGCACGCCGTCCGCGACGCGCGGGTTGTTCGCCTCCTTCGGATTCAGCGCGAGCGTGCAGAAGTGGCGAATGCCGAACTGCGACGCGCGGAAGCGCTCCCAGCCGAGGAGCGACAGGAAGTAGTCCTCGAAGGTCCCGACGTGCGTGCGCGGCTGCCCGACCCAGAAGGCCGGCTCCACGACGGCGGCGATGCCGGCGGCGGCCATGGCCTCGTAGTCGTCCGTCGTGCGCGAGGTCATGTGGACGTGGGGGTCAAAGAGACGCATCCGCTTCTCCTTCGAGTACGACGGCGACGTCGGCGGGCACGGCCCGCCCGGCCAGGCGCCGCTCGCGCACCCAGGCATCCACCATGCGCGCCAGCTCCGGGTTCCGCCGCCGCTCGATGCCGAGCACGCGGCGGGGCGAGAGCCCGTTGAACATGGCCTTCAGGACGAGCTGGTTGAACGTGGCGTCCGGCAGGTGAGCGGCGGGATACGGGTTGTCGCACGCGATCGCCTCGTGGAGGTCCACCGCGTTACTGCGCATGGCCGACGCGGCGACCTCGGCGAAGCGCTCGGGTCCCGGGAGGAACGCCAGCGCCTTCAGGAGGGCCACCTGCTCGCGCAGCTCGCCCTTCTCGTAGAGCGCGAGCACGAACGGTGCCTGCGCGTCCGCGGCGAGCGTGCCCACGTGGCTCGAGAGGAGGAGCGCGCGGCCCGCCTCGTCGGCCTTCCAGCTGGTCGCGCCGACGGCGGTATGGCTGAGCCTCCGGCCGCACGCGTTCCAGGCCGCGGCGAACGCGCCGCGCTCACCCAGCGTCACGCGCGCGAGGGCATCACGGAGCCAGCCCGACGCCGAATCGGAGAGCGCGTCGGCGACGGCGGCGTCGTCGGGAATCACGGGCGCGCATCCTAGCGTCTGCGGCGGACCCCTCCAAGGCCGACGAGCCACGCGGCGCGAAGCGGCACCCCGATGGATTCCCGCCGCGCGCCGCACGCGACACGCACACGCCATGGCACTGCCGTGTGGCTTGCTGGGCCGGGCGACGTGCGTCACGTGCTTTCCCTTCGATGCATCCCGTCGTGCTTCTTTGACGGCTCCGTTCAATCTGGTGCTACGGGTCCCCGCCGCAGCGTGTGATGCGCGTCAAAATCCACGACTGGCGGTGCCGCAATCGTGATTGGTACCGGCACATGGGTTGCTTGATGCCCGCATGCCGCGCGCACGAGAGAAGGCACGGCACACGGGCATACTCCTAAATCTTTCCATCCTGATCATCACCGCTTGTGTGCTCCACCCGTCGATCGGCAACGCCACCTTCGCGGATGGCCTTGCCCCCACCCTTAGCGGAGAGCCTGTCTGGGGTGACGGCTCGAGATGCGTGCCGTTGCCAGATGCGACGGCACCCCTCTCGTACCGTTTCCAGATACCGGACGACCTGGAGCTCGATGGCATCTTCGTGAAGCTCCCCACCCCGCGCCGGCACCCGGCGCGGGTCTACATGGAGCTCCGCGACGACGTCGGCGGCCATCCGGGCGACGAGGTGCTCGGTATCCAGGAGGCCGACCTGCCGCCGGGGAAGCAATGGCTCTACATCAGCGTGGGGCAGCTCATGCTGACGGCGGGCGACAGCTTCCACCTGGTGTTCCGCACGGCCGACACGAACACGGGGAAGGGCCGCGTCTGCTACCTCTGGCACGAAGAGGAGGGGGCGCCGGCGGACTATCCCTGGTCTGCGCTCCAGCTCATCGGCGATTCCTGGGTGCCGGTGCCGACCGACTACGGGTGGCTCGAGCCCGTCTTCGTCATGAGCTTCACCGACGGGACGGTCTGGGGCCAGCCGTACTGGAACATCCGCTCCGGCCGACGCGAGGCGCTCTTCGGCTTCCGTGACATCGAGATGCGCATCGAGGCGAGCCCGGTGGAGCTCACGTGGCTCAGCGCGCGCGTCACGCCGCGCGATCAGAACGCGGTGCTCCGCTATCAGCTGTACAGCTCGAAGGGCGAGCACATCCGTGAAGGCTCGCTCTATCCGGCCGAGGCCCAGGCCCCGTGGCCGATCGGCTATGGTGGGCCCATCGATCCGCCGCTCGAGCCGAACTCCGACGAGTTCTACGTGCTGGTCGTGAACGCGCCCGAGGCGCGCACGCCGGGGCAGGGATTCCGCCAGTACCGGCCCATCACGGACTTCACGTCCGAGCTCGTGCCGACGACGCCGGCGGCGCTCCTCGCCGAGACCGCGTCGATCCCGAAGGACAAGAAGAAGGGCGGCGGCTCCGGGCAGTCGGACGGCGCGTCGGTGTTCGTCAGCACCGTCTCGAAGCCCTACTGCGGCAACGGCAAGGTCGATCAGCTGAAGGAGCGCTGCGATCCGAACGACGATTCGGTGTGCCCCGGCAACTGCAAGAGCGACTGCACGTGCGGCACCAACTACTACTCGCGCAACGTCGCGCCGCAGGCCGAGGTCACCGCCTCGAGCGAGGACAACAGCGCCGGCGCGCACGACCGCGGTGCCGTCGACAACACGATCGACGGCGTGCCGGGCAACCCCGCGCGCGAGTGGGTGAGCAAGGGCGAAGGCGCGGGCGCGTGGCTCCGCCTGGACTGGGCGTCGGTGCAGCGGGTCAACCGCGTGGTGCTGCACGATCGCGTGAGCACGACCGAGAACATCACGAGCGCGACGCTCGTCCTCCCCGGGCGCGAGATCCCCATCGGCGTGCTGCCGACGGACGGCCGCGCCCTGGACATTCCGTTCAGCACCCAGGAACTCAAGACCCTGACGCTGAAGATCAAGACCGCCAGCGGCACCGCCGTCGGGCTCGCCGAGATCGAGGTCGTCCGCACCAGCAGCGACGTCCAGTTCAAGCCCGGCAACACGACCACCACGACGTCGACCAGCAGCACGAGCACGTCGACCGTGGGCGGGGGCGGTGGGTCGACCACGAGCACCACCAAGCCGCCGGTCCAGACGACGAGCACCACCAGCACCTCCAGCACGACCAGCTCGACGATACTCGATCCGGGCACCGACGACCCGGAGCCGCTCGGGCGCGTCTTCTACATCTCCCCCGGCGGCAGCGACGCCAGCTCGGGCACCTCGCGTGACGCGGCGTGGAAGACGTTCGCGCGCGCCTTCAACTCCAGCAAGACGCTGCAGCCGGGCGACACGCTCGTCCTCCTCGACGGCACCTACACCCGCGGGACGACGGGGCTCGTGCGCATCGACTGCAAGTCGACCGGCAACGCGAACAACGGCTCCTCCGGCGAGCCGATCACCATCAAGGCCGACCACGAGCGCAAGGCCGCCCTGATCTCCGACGGCACGCAGGCGCCGTTCGAGATGGCGAACTGCTCCTGGTGGCGGATCGAGGGCCTCCGCGCGCAGGACGCCGACAACTCGTCGGGCAGCCAGAGCGCCGGGTATCCCTTCCGCCTGCACGAGGTGCGCTACGTGACCGGAAAGCGCCTCCTCGGCTCGCACAACAACCGCAAATTCAACACGCACATCTACGCGGTCGAGAACAGCGAGCAGGTGACGCTGGAGGAGTGCGAGGCCTACTTCTTCCATCGCCACGCCTTCAGCATCTGGCGGTCGCGCGGCATCACGCTCCGCCGCAACTACGCGAACTCGATGCTGTACGGCACGAAGGGCTGCTGCAGCACGGTCGACAACCGCGACTACGGCGACGAGGCCGTCTCCGTCTACGGCACGTCGGACAGCATCATCGAGAACTGCATCAGCGAGAACGAGGCGAACGGGTATCAGATCCACGGCATCGCCAGCCCGCTCGACCCGAGCGGCAACGGCGGCCGCAACAACCGCGTCCTCGGGAGCATCTCGTTCGAGGACACGGTGCCGTCGCTCGTGAGCTCGCGCTCCAGCGGGCCCGACTCGTACCACAACGCGCACGGGAACCTCTTCCGCGACTTCGTCGCCGCCAACATGAAGGGCCACGGGCTCTACTTCCGCGGAACCTTCGGGACGAAGGTCGAGAACGCCACGGTCATCAGCTCGAGGTCCAACTCCGGCCTGGTGGCCGACAACGGCGCCAGCGGGCAGGGAGGCACGTGCAGCACGAGCCTCGTCTGCACGGGCACCGGCGCGTCGTGCTCCTCCAACAGCGATTGCAGCAGCGGGGTGTGCACCAAGAACCCCGAGGGCTGCAGCTTCTCGGCCGTGGACGTCCTGGCGGTCAACAACGCCAGCTACGGCATCAACTCGGACAACAACCAGCCGATGGTCGAGTACTCGAACTCGGCGGGGAACTCCTCGAACTACGGCATCAAGGAGACGATCAACGACAGCTCCGGCTCCGTGCGGAACTCGCTGTCGACGACGCCGACCAAGATCGGTCTCGCGACGGGCTCGTGCGTCCTCTGGGTGCCGGCCGGGTCCAACATGAAGGGCGCCGGCAAGTCGGGCTCCGACATCGGCGCCAACATCCTCTATCGCTACGAGAACGGCCAGCCGACGACGAAGCCGCTCTGGAATCCGACGACCGGACAGTTCCCGTGCGGCGCGATCGTCCCGGGCATCAACGACGGCGCCAAGCGCTGCAGCAACATCAACGAGCGCATGAACGTCAACCGCAACGGCTGCCTCTTCCCCGCCGGCTACGGCGGCTGAGCGACGCGGCTGGGCCGGCTCTCAGTGGAGCTGGCCCAGCCTGCCGAGGCCCTCCGCGAGGGCCTCGGCGATCAGGCGGTCCCCGCTCTCATTCATGTGCCCGTCCTCTGTCCGTAGCGACCGCAGGTCCTTGCCGGCCATCGCCGCGGAGATGTACGGGCTGGTGTCGATGCTCGCGATGCCGGCCGCATCCAGGCGGGCGCGGAGCGCGTCATCCCACCGCGCCCCGCGGCGCATGATCTCGAGGTCGCTCGCCGAGTAGAGGAGCAACATGATCGGCGTCATGTGGCGTTCCTCGGCCGTGTGCACGAACCGCCCGACCAGCGCCATCGCGAGATCGACCGAGTCTTCGGTGACGAAGAAGTAGTCCCTCCGGCCGCGATTCTCCGCGGCATCCTCCAGCAGCTCCGGGAGCGCGCGCGCGAACGCGATCGTGCGCGGGAAACCGGGGCGCGGACGCGCGGCGTTCTGCCGGTACCAGTGGTCGTGGGCCGCCAGCGTGCGGCGGATCGGATGGCTCTCGTCGAAGAGCACCGCTTCGAGGCACGCGGCGTCGAGGCAGGGCGGCGGCAGGAGCTCGTAGCCGCCTCCCTTCCGAGCCAGCATGGGCTTGAACACGTACCGCCAGGCCTGAGGGTTGCGGAAGTAGTAGAAGCTGTGATGCGCGTGCGCGCGCCGGTACATCTGATGGTAGAGGCCGAGGAGCGCGATGCGCCCGGGATACTCGGCGCCCCATTTCTCGAACGCGAGCACCGCCTGATCGAGCCCGTATCCTCCGACGCCGAAGTTGAGGATCGTGTGGCCCGTGGAGCGCTCGAAGTAGTCTTCCCACGCCACCTCCTCGGCGCCCAAATGGGACTGCGTGAAGGAATCCCCGTAGGCCTGGGCGAGGAAGTCCTTCCCGGGGGCATAGTTGTCGGCCGCCGGCCGCTTCGTCCAGCCGAGGTCCGGGTCGAATGTCGGGGATTCGAGTACCGTCCGGATCTCCTCCCGGACGTTCGGCGAGCGCTCGAGTGTCCGCCGGAAGTAGGGCGCGAATCGCGCATCGAGCAGGGGCAGCGTGAGCTCCAGAAGGCCGAGCGTCGCCACGACCGCGTATGCCGCCCACGCGGCGCCGCGGAGCCACCGGCGTGGCGGCGGTGCGGGTGCCGGGTGCGGCGTGGCCGGCGCTGCCTGGATGGTGATCTGCCGTAGAGCGCCCATGAGATTCCGGGCGCTCTGTACCACCAAAGCTATTTTCCGGGCAGCCGTCGGTGATGCGGAGCTACGCCCGTTGTGCCCCGGCTGGCCGCGCGGCGCCCTGGGTCAGGTCGATCACCACGCACCCGGGACGGACCCCGGCCAGCGCGCGTGCGGCCTGCTCGTCGGCGTTGCCGATCACGAGCACCTCGGCGTGCGCCAGCAGGCTCTCGACGTCGTCGCACATGAGCGAGGAGATGTGCGGAATCTCCTCCTCGATGTAGCGGCGGTTGGCGCCGACCAGCCGCGCGATCGAGACGTTGCGGTCGAGGATGCGGACGTCGCACCCCTTGCCGATGAGGGTCTCGACGAGCGTCACCATCGCGCTCTCGCGGAGGTCGTCCGTGCCCGGCTTGAAGCTCAGGCCGACGACGCCGACCTTCCGCTTCCGCGTCTCGAGGACGGCGTCGACGCCGCGCCGGATCTGCGCCTCGTTGGAGCCGAGGATGCTCGACAGCACCGGCAGCGCGACGTCGGCGGAGCGGCCCGCGTAGACCAGTGCGCGCACGTCCTTCGGCAGGCACGAGCCCCCGAACGCGAATCCCGGCCGCAGATAGGCCTCGGAGATGTTGAGCTTCTTGTCCATCATGAAGATGCGCATCACATCGTGCGCGTCGACGCCGTAGGCGCTGCACACGTTCCCGATCTCGTTCGCGAAGCAGATCTTGAGGGCGTGCCACGAGTTGGAGACGTACTTCATCATCTCGGCGGTCTTGATGGTGGTCTCGACGAACTGTGCCTCGATGCCGGCATAGAGGGTGCGCAGCTGGGCGGCCGCGGACGGGTCCTCGCAGCCGACGAGGGTGAGCGGCGGGCGCGAGAAATCGCGCAGCGCCGAGCCCTCGCGCAGGAACTCGGGATTCACGGCGACGCGGAGGCCCGAAGCGCCGCCCTTGCGCAGGGCCGGCGCCAGGACCTGCTCCGTCGTCCCGGGCAGCACGGTGCTTCGGAGCACCACGGTCAGGGGCGCCGTCCGACCCTTCAGCGCCTGGCCGATCTCCTGGCCGATGCGCTCCACGGCTGCGACGTCGAGCTGGCCGTTCGGGCGCCCCGGCGTCCCGACGCAGAGCATGGCCAGCTCGGAGTGCTCCACGGCCTCGGGGCAGGACGTCGTCGCCCGCAGGCGCCGCTCGCCGACCACTTCCTTCAAGAGCTCGTCCAGACCAGGCTCGACCAGCGGCGAGGTCGCCGCGTTCACCAGCGAGACCTTGTCCGGGTTGGTGTCCACCCCGACCACGTCGTGGCCGAGGCGTGCGAAGCACGCGGCGCTCACGCAGCCGACGTAGCCGAGGCCGAAGACACTAACGCGCATGGGGGACGACCTCCTTACAGCGGGACTCGAACTCGCGGGCGATCGAGGCCCACGAGCAACGCTCCTCGACGAGGAGCCGTGCCGCACGCCCGATCGCGGCGCGCCGCGCCGGATCGCGCAGCAGCGAGACGACGGCCGCGGCGAAGTCGCCCGGCTCGTCGGCCGACAGGAAATGTGTGCCCGGGACCATGGGGAGTCCCTCGGCACCGACGGTCGTGGAGACGACGGCCTTCCCCATGGCGCACGCCTCGAAGATCTTGAGGCGCGTGCCGCCCCCGACGCGGAGCGGGACGATGTAGACGGCGCCGCGCGCCACCCAGGGGCGGATGTCGTCGACCGTCCCCGTGACCTCGACGCCGGCCCGGCCCGCCGCCTCGCGGAGCCGCTCGGTCGGGTTCCGCCCGACGATCGCCACCGACACCTCCGGGACCTGCCGGCGAATGAGCGGCAGGACGGCGTCGATGAAGTAGAGCATCGCGTCCTCGTTCGG
>Ga0111538_10003270_pt1 | contig 22718 bp, 16 predicted proteins | sample SoiMethybrSBSTD1_FD_79669 | JGI IMG/M metagenome (GOLD analysis project Ga0111538, IMG submission 79669) | Bulk soil microbial communities from a Populus tree surrounding site in Tennessee, USA - Soil MetaG P. TD hybrid SBSTD1 (version 2)... | ecosystem: Environmental > Terrestrial > Soil >...
TCGAGCACGCGCGCGTGGACTTCCTGGTGAAGGAGGCGCGGGCGACGATGGACCAGTACTTCGACATCATCGAGCTGACCGAGAGCGAAGCGGGCCTGGTCTACAAGAACGGCAAGCTGGCCGGCGTGCTCGCGCCGGGCAAGCGTCAGCTCTACTGGAAGGGTCCCATCGAGGTGAAGGTCGAGAAGGTCGATATCGTCGCGGGCACGGACGTTGCGGCGCCGGTGGCCAAGCTGCTCGCGCGCGCGAAGCAGCCGCTGCTGACGCAAGCTACCGAGGCCGTGAGCTCGGTCGAAGTGCCCGACACCTCGGTGGCTCTGCTGATCGTGGACGGCAAGTTCGTCAAGCTGCTGGAGCCGGGTCTGCACGTGTTCTGGAGGTTCCAGCGCACGGTGAAGGTCGAAATGGTCGATCGTCGCGTGCAGACCATGGAAGTCTCGGGTCAGGACATCCTGACCAAGGACAAGGTCAGTCTGCGCGTCAACCTCACTGCCCTGTGGCAGGTGGAAGACGTCGTGCAGGCACGCACGGCGCTGCAGAACTTCGTGGAGTATGTCTACAAGGAACTGCAGTTCGCGCTGCGCGAGGCGATCGGCAGCCGGACGCTCGATGAGCTGCTGGGCGCCAAGGGCGATCTGGATCGCGAGATCCAGGCGTCGGCGCGCGGCAAGATCGAGCAGCATGGCATCAAGCTCGCGAGCGTGGGCATCAAGGACGTGATCCTGCCGGGCGAGATGAAGGAAATCCTCAACCGCGTGGTGGAGGCGGAGAAGGTCGCACAGGCGAACCTGATCAAGCGTCGTGAAGAGACCGCGGCAACGCGCTCGCTTCTGAACACTGCGCGTCTCATGGACGAGAACCCGACGCTGCTGCGCCTGAAGGAGCTGGAGACGCTGGAGAAGGTCACGGAGAAGGTGGACAAGCTCACCGTCTTCGGCGGCCTCGACGGCGTGCTCAAGGACGTCGTGCGCATTCAGGTCCCGGCGAACTGAAGCTCACGACACGAGCAAATGAGGTCCGGCCGCAAGGTCGGGCCTTTTTTTTGGCTCTCAGGCATCGATCGCAGCGGTGCGATGCGTGTGCCGTCTCTCCTGGAGGAGCGCCGAGAGCTCTTTCATCGGGGCCGGCTGGTGCACGAACGAGCCCTGTCCGTAGTCGCAACCCCACTCGCGCAGCAGCGCCAGCGACTGCGCATCGGCGATGCCTTCGGCGACGGTCTGCAGGCCGAGAGCCTTGGCCAGCTGCAGGATGGCCTGCACTATTTTCTGATTGTTGCTGTCTGCGGTGAGGTTCCTGACGAACAGCTGATCGATCTTCAGCGCCGAGACTCGCAGCTTCTGCAGGTAGGCGAGCGAGGAATGCCCGACGCCGAAATCGTCGATCGCCACGCCGTAGCCCGCATCGCGCAGCGAGGAGATCAGGCGAGCGCAGTGATCCGAATCTGCCATCACGGCGCTCTCGGTGATCTCGAGCTCGATATCGCCGGGCTCCAGGCTGTTGAGCCGACAGTTCTGCGCCAGCACTTCGAGCAGCGTCCGGTCCAGCAGATTGCGCACGGACAGATTGACCGAGACGCGCAGCCGGTGCCCTGCGGCACGCCATACGCCGGCGTCGGCCAGCGCTGCGGCGATCACCGCCTGAGTCAGAGCATTGATCAGCGTCGTTTCTTCGACCTGCGGTACGAAGCTGGCCGGTTCGACCACGCCGCGCTGCGGATGCTGCCAACGCACCAGCGCTTCGGTCCCGACGATTTCAGCGGTGGCAAGCGCAATCTGGGCCTGATGCCAGACCTGCAGCTCACCGCGCTCGATGGCGTCGGGGAGCGTGCCGAGCAGGATCAGGTTGTCGCGGCTGGTGTGGTCGCTTGCAGCGTCATAGAACGAGATCGAGGTCTTGCGCGATGCAGCCCAATGCATCGCGATGCTCGCCTTCTGCAGCAGCTCTTCTGCTGTGCTCGCATGCGATGGAAAGTGGGCCACGCCGGTGCTCGCCTCGACATGGATCGGCAGCCCATCGACGACGTACGACTCTGCGATGGTCTGTTCGAGACGGTCGCGCGTGGCGCGATCTGCGGCCTCGCCTTCGACGACTGTTGCCAGACGATCGGGTTGGATCAGGGCAACCAGCCCACCGGGCGGCACGACAGCCTTGGCGCGTTCGACCACCTTGCCGAGCACCCGCATGCCGAACGTCGCGCCGAACGTGTTCTGGATTTCGAGAAAGGCATTCAACTGAGTGATGGCGACGAACAGCGATCTGCCTTCGCCGGGAGCGTGCATCCTGATGTCCAGCTGTCTGAGCAGGCCGGTCTGGTTGAGCAGGCCGGTGTCCTCGTGATGCTCGTGGAGCCATTCGAGCTCGCGCAGATGTCGCCGCAGCAGCTGCGCCCAGGTGCCGACGAGGATGCCGACGAATGCGAAAAAGCAGATGCGATAGATCCAGTTGAGCGGTTCCTGCATCTCTCCGGTCGACGTGTTGAGCGGCATGTACGGACCGAGCAGCAAGCCGGCGACAACGGCCGTGACCAGCCCTCCGGGCACGCCAAACGCGATTCCGCCCAATACGATGGGGACGTACATCAGGTGGGAGTACGCAAGACGCAGCCCGCCCGTCACGTAGACCAGCCAGGTCGTGCCGAGAACGAGCAGGACGAGGCCGCCCGCCGTCGCGATCCTGGCAGACGTCGGCATGCTCGCGAAGGTGATTCCCGCTCGACGCAGCAGCTTGGCGTGCACCCTGCCTCCGAGGACCCCTGCATGGTCGCGGGCAATACTACGCCCGCGCACGGATTCCTACAGCGCCTTCTTCCTGCGAGAGCCAATCTTGCCGGAGGCGGCGGCTTTCAGCAGTCGTTGGAACGTAGGGCATTCCATGTGACTCGGCGCGCGGCACGCGACTGCATGGCGTAGGCCGTCGCGCATTGCTGTGAGTTCCTTGATCGTCCTGTCCAGCTCATCCGCTTTCGCGGCCAGGAGCTGCCGATCGATGCGCGGGCGACCATTGCCCGAGAACAGGTGCGCCATTTCCTCCAGCGAAAAGCCGGACGCACGGCCCAGCGCGAGCAGCGCCAGGCGCTCCACGACGCGCGCATCGAACAGTCGGCGCAGGCCACGCCGGCCGATCGACGCGATCAACCCTTTCTCCTCGTAGAACCGCAGCGTCGAGGCCGGAACGCCGGAGCGGCGCGCGACCTCGGTGATGTCCAGGGGCTTCACGCTCTTGACCTCAAGTCGACTTGAAGTGGCAGAGTGAGCCTGAAGCTTTTCGAAGGCAAGCAGGAGACGATCGTGGCGGCGACACAGCTGAAAGACGAGGACCAGGCACAACGTTGGAAGGGCAGCGCCGGGTGCGCGTGGGTCGAGGCGCAGCAGATGCTCGATCGCACGCTGCAACCGTTCGAGGATCTGCTCGTTGCGGAAGTCGCGGCCAGCGGCGCGAAACGAGTGCTCGACGTCGGCTGCGGCACGGGCAGCACTACGCGCGCCGTCGCTCGATTGCCCGGCGCGGGAAGTGTTGCCGTTGGCATCGACATTTCAGACCAGATGATCGACGCCGCCCGGATGCTGACCGAGCAGGAGGGCTCGCACGCGACCTTCGTCTGCGACGACGCGCAGAAGCATGTATTCGGCGCGCAGAAGTTCGACCTGATCATGTCGCGCTTCGGCGTGATGTTCTTCGAGGATTCAGTGCAGGCGTTCGCGAACCTGCGCAGTGCCGCCGCTGACGGTTGCAGGATGCGATCCATTGTCTGGCGCAGTCCTGCTGCGAATCCTTTCATGACGGCGGCGGAGCGCGCCGCGGCGCCGTTGCTGCCGAATCTTCAGCCCCGCCGCCCGGATGCGCCTGGGCAGTTCGGCTTCGCAGATGAGCGGCGCGTACGCTCCATCCTCGAAGACAGCGGCTGGAGCGAGATCGACATCCGTCCGATCGACGTCACCTGCACGCTGCCCGAGAAGGAGTTGATTCGTTACGGGACGCGCTTCGGGCCGGTCGGCATCGCTCTGCAGGAAGCGGACACGCAGACGCGCGCCGCTGTCGCCGCAGCGGTCCGTGCAGCATTCGATCCCTATGTGCACGGGCCGGAAGTGCGTTTCACGGCTGCCTGCTGGATGCTCGCCGCTACTTCACCGTAGCAATCTGATGGAACATGTCGACGTGACCCATCATCGCGTCGACGATGCCGGCGACCTTGGGGTTGGTCGAGTCCACCACGTAGTACTCGTCCGGTGCGTGAGCGCCTGAGCCGTGACCGAAGCCGAAGTGGCCCGCAGGCAGAGACAACGGCGGCGCCGTGAACACCGCGCCCGGCCATGAGCCCGCGAGTCGTGGATTGAGCGTCGCCTTGATTCCGGCGCGCTGATACGTAGCCAGCTGTGCACGAATGATGCGGCTGTCCTCGGCGGTTTCCGTCGGATCGTAGCCGCCGCTGACGTTCACTTCGACGTCGCTGAAGCCGTGCTTGTCGAGATGCGCGCGCAGCTTCTGCACGGCTTCGTCGCGCGTCTGATTCGGCACCAGCCGCAGGTCGAGCTTGGCGACCGCGCGCCCCGGCAGAATCGTCTTGCCGCCCGGACCGGTGTAGCCGGCCACGAGGCCTTCGATGTTAACCGTCGGCTGCGAGGCGAGCCGCTCGAGCGCTTGTGGAAAGGGAAGGTCATCGATCCAGCGGCTCACGCCGAGCTGCTTCTTCACCTGCTCCTCGTTGCCGTTGCGCGCCGTCTCGGCGATGAGATCCTTTTCCCGCTGCGTGAGCGGTCGGACATTCTCGAACCAGCCGTCGATCGTCGGGGTATTGCCATCCGGCGTTACCAGCGTGTCCAGTGCATGCACCAGTCTCCACACCGGCGAATCGACGTTCGCCTTCTGGCTGGAATGAATGTCGCCCTTCGGGCCGCGTCCCCACTTCGCCCCGCTCGCTACCAGCTCCAGCTCGATGACGCCCTTCGAGCCCAGATTGACCGCGACGTTGCCGTTCATGTCCTGCCAGCTGGCTGGAATGTAGATGCCCTCGGCCTTCTTGAGCGCGGCAAACACGTCGGGACGCTGCACGATCTGGTGAAAGTGCGGCGAGCCGATCTCCTCTTCGCCCTCGCACACCAGCACCAGATTGACCGGCAGTTTTGCCTTGGCGGCACGGATCGCATGCAGCGCAGAGAGCACCGTTGCTTCGGGCCCCTTCTGATTCACAGCGCCTCGACCGACGACGGCGCGTCCGAAGCCGGGCTTGTCGACGATGCGCGCTTCCAGCGGTGGCGAAGACCACTCGGCCGGATCGAACTGCTTGACGTCGTACATGAAGTACAGCGCGAGTGTGCGCTTCGCACCGTTGTCCATCGTGGCGAATACGCCCGGGTGACCCTCGGTCGGCACGATCGTCGCGGTATCGAATCCGGCCTCGCGTGCAAGGTTTGCCATGTACTCGGCGCCTTCCTTCATGCTGCGATTCTCGGCAGCGATGGAGGGCAGGGCGATCCAGTCCTGCAGCCGCTTGATGGCGGCATCGCGGCCGGCTTCGGCGGCTTTGCGAATCGCCGGGTAGCGCTCGGCCGCTGCCGACGCAGCGTTCGGGCCAAACACCATCGCACTCGCGCTGGCGAGAGCGGCGGCACTCAGAAATTCGCGGCGATCAAGACCCTTCGAACCACGCGTGAAATCGGCCATGGGTGTCGTTCCTCACTGCGGACAGGATTCACTCCGCGGTGAGTGTACATGGCGCGACCGGCAGATCGGCCCACAATTGCCGAGTGGTTTCGGCTGCACAGGTCCTCGCCGTTGCGGCTGCGCGCTCGTTGCCGGCAAGACGATAGGCGTCGGCTAGTGCCACGAGCAGTTCGGGAAGCTGCTCCGGAACCTGGGGCGTCGCGGCGAGCGCGCGCCGATAGTGAGTGACCGCATGCTTCGGAACATTGCGGCTCAGGTCGGCGTCGCCCATTCCACGCTCGAGGCGCGCGCGCAGACCCACGGTGTCGATATTTGTCAAAGCTGTGAGGGCGCTCTGAAAACCCGCAGCGGCTTCATCGTTACGACCGTAGTTGAGTGCGATGTCCGCTCGCGTGTACGGCAGGATCGCTGCGGCTTCCGCTCGATACTCCGGCGTCCAGCGCAACACGCGATAGGCTGGATCCAGCTCTACTGCGATCACGTCTGATGCGACCTGCATCGACAACTCAGTCGCAGCCTGCTTCCGCACGCAACGTACAACGTTTGGGGAAATCGCTTCGAATGACGCGGGGGTCACGCTTGTGTCGCGGATAGCGAAAAAAAGTGTCCGGGCCAGCCGAACTCGCTGGCGGCTGTGCATACTTCCTGCTTCGAGATGGAATACGCCTCCTGAGGGGGAGTCATGCGCTCAGCATCGTTGATCGGAATCATCGCCATTGCATTCCTTGCTGCGTGCAGCAAGGAGCCTGCGCCGACTGCGGCAGCGCCACCGCCACCGAAGGCTGCCTATGGCAGTTTTGGTGTCGACCTTGCTGCGATGGATACAACCGTCAAGCCGGGCGACGACTTCTATCGCTATGTCAACGGCAAATGGCTCGACACATTTCAGGTGCCGGCGGACCGCGCTGGCTACGGCACCGGCACGGTCGTGTTCGAGAAGACCGAGGCCGATCTGCACGCCATCCTCGATGAGGTCGCGGCCAGCAAGCCCGCAGCAGGGAGCGTGGACCAGAAGGTCGCCGACCTGTATGCCGGTTGGATGGACGAGGCCGGGATCGAAGCTCGCGGCATGGAGCCGCTGAAGCCCTTCCTGGCGCAGATCGATGCGGTCAAGGACAGGGCCGGGCTGATGCAGCTCGTGGGCTCGATCGACTTTCAGGCACCGTTCGGCTTGTCCATCAGCCCGGACACTGCAGATCCGACGAAGTACACGGTGTGGATCGGTCAGTCGGGGCTCGGCATGCCGAACCGCGATTACTACCTCAAGAAGGGAGACAAGTTCGACGGCTATCGCGCGGCCTACGCTGCGTACGTCACGAAAGTGTTCGAGTTGCTCGGCCACAAGGATCCGTCCGGCTCGGCCAGACAGGTGATCGGCATCGAAAACAAGATCGCGATCGTTGCCTGGCCGCCGGAGCGTCAGCGCAAGGTCAGCGAGGTCAACAATCCGATGGACCTGTCGGGACTCAGGAAGCTCGTGCCCAACGTCGACTGGAAGGTCGTGCTCGCCGGCGTCGGACTCGGCGACGAGCAGCATTTCATCGTGAACGAGACGACGGCCATTCGCGATGGCGCGAAGCTCCTCGACAGCGAGCCGCTCGCCGCGTGGAAGTCCTACATGACCTTCCACTTCGTCGATGCGTATGCGACCGACTTGCCGAAAGCGTTCGACGATGCGCAGTTCGAATTCCACTCGAAGGCGCTGCTCGGCGTAGAGCAGCGTCGCGATCGCTGGAAGCGCGGCATCACCCTCGTCGACGGGGCCATCGGCGAAGGGCTCGGCCAGATCTATGTGCGCAAGCATTTCCCGCCCGACACCAAGGCCAAGATGGACACGCTGGTGGCGAATCTGCGCGCCGCGCTCAAGCAGCGGCTCGCGAAGCTCGCGTGGATGGACGATGCGACGCGAGCGGAAGCGCTGAAGAAGCTCGACGCCTTCGATCCTCGCATCGGTTACCCAGACAAGTGGCGCGACTATTCCGCGCTCAGCATCGAGCGCGGCAAACACTTCGAGAACGCGCGCAACGCGCGAGTCTTCGAGTGGGAGCGCAACGTCAAACGTATTCATGAGCCCGTCGATCGCGGCGAGTGGTTCATGTCGCCGCAGACAGTCGACGCTTACTACGACCCGTCCAAGAATCAGATCACTTTCCCTGCGGGCATCCTGCAGCCGCCGTTCTTCGATCCGAATGCGGATCCCGCAGTGAACTACGGCGCGATCGGCGCGATCATCGGCCATGAGATCGGTCACGGCTTCGATGACGAGGGCCGCGAGTTCGATGGCTCGGGCAAAGTGCGCAACTGGTGGACGCCGGAGACCAACGCACGCTTCCTCGAGGCGACAAAGAAGCTCGGCGCTCAGTACGGAGCCTACTGCCCGCTCGAAGGCGCATGCGTGAGCGGCGACCTGACGATGGGCGAGAACATCGGCGATCTCGGCGGCCTCGAGATGGCCTACACCGCTTACAAGCTGTCGCTCAATGGACAGGAAGCGCCCGTGCTAGATGGCTTCACGGGGGATCAGCGGTTTTTCTTGTCGTTCGCGCAAGCTTGGCGCGGCAAGACACGCGATGACGCTCTGCGCGCTCAGATGCTCACGGATCCGCACTCACCGCGGACCGCGCGTGGCACCTTCCCGGAGCGGAACATGGATGCGTGGTATGCAGCGTTTGGTGTGAAGGAGGGAGAGAAGCTTTATCTCGATCCCAAAGATCGCGTGCGTATCTGGTAGCATCGTCGAGAACATGTTCGATCGTGCCAAGGCGCTGAATCAGGAGAACTGGGCAGAGGGTCGGCCGGCGTTGGAGGCGCACCGCGCCCTCAATGCGCTAAGGAAATTCACGCAGGGTCGGATTATGCCGCGCCCTGGGTGGAGATCGGCCTGTAGTGGTTGGGAGGCTCTATGCCCCGAATTTTCTTGTCGACGCTTCTTGCGCTTTGCGCCGGGACTGCCGCCGCTGCTGGCGTCAGCTATTCCGAGTACGACGACTATGTGCTCACTCACGAGCTGACTCCGTTCGGGCCTCTACCCACCGCTCAGGATGCGAACGGGGTCTATCCGTACGTCAGCTATGCGGAGACTTCGCGGCGGCCGAGCCTCAAAAAGTATCACTTCGTCGTGCTGGAGAATCCGCAGCTCAAAGTCACCGTGTCGCCGGACCTCGGCGGCAAGGTGATTTCGATGATTCACAAGGGTTCGGGCCGCGAAGTTCTCTATGTTCCGGACGTGATCCGTCAGACGCGCATCCTGCCGCGCTTCTATTTCGTGGCGGGCGGAATCGAAGTGAGCTTCCCGATCTCGCATTCACCGAGCCAGAACGAAAAAATCCTGCATGAGATTCGCGAGACCGGCGATCGTGTTTATCTCACCTGCGGGGAGCGCGAGTTGCGCTTCGGCATGCAATGGTCGGTCGAGTATTCACTCGGGGAGAAGGACGCATTCCTCACGGAGCGGGTGAAGTACCACAATCCTGGCACCAAGCCCTATCCATGGATGTCGTGGTCGAACGCCGCCCTGCCGTCGGCGCCCGATACGAAATTCAATTTTCCCACGGGCAAAGTTCTCGCCCATTCATCGAAGATCGACACCATCGATTGGCCCGCCCAGGGCCCTGTTACCGAGCGGGACATCAAGGAGATGACCGGTTATTTCTGGAAGACCAAGGACGCCAACGCCTTTGGCGCCTACACCCCCTCGCTCGGCACGGGCTTGTATCACGTGGCGGACGAGAGCGTCGCTCCGGGCATCAAGTTGTGGAGTTATGGGGCCGATCGCGACTGGTCCACGCTGAGCACGGCGAGAACGCAAACCTACGTGGAGATTCAGGGCGGCCCACTCGGCGATCAGTCGATCAAGGTGGAGCTCAAACCTGGAGAAACCCGGTCGCATGTCGAATTCTGGTTCCCGGCGGATCGCGAGCTCGATATCCATGCTCTGCGCGTTCCGCGGGTGGCGCTGCGACCACTGAGCGAGGTTCCACTGTTCGAATGGGCGCGCGCTGACGACGTCAAGGTCTGGCAGGAGTTGAGCGAAGCCTACCGCGCGCGGAGCAAGACGAAGCCTGTGCCACCCGAGATCGATCGCAATCTCTGGGCGCCTTCCGGAATGGAGAATCTGGATCAACCGTTCCAATGGGCAATCGCCGAAAGCGACGGGGACACGCAGGATCTTTGGCGCTTCCACTACGGTGCATGGCTCGCCGGTAGCGGCAACACCGATGCAGCAATTGCGGTGTTCTCAGCGGCGCAGATAGGCGTCGCGAAGGCAATGCTCGCCCGGCTGCTGCGAGCAAAAGGGGACAATGCAGGCGCGCGGCGGGCCTATGCTGAGATCAAAGAGCAGGGATTGCTGCTCCATCCGCAAATCGTGGTCGAGCGAGATCAGGTGCTGCGCGCCAACGGCCCTGCGACGATTCCGGAGCGGGAAAAATGGCTGGCCGCCGTCGATGCACTCACGGACGAGTGGATCGCGGAGCGAAAAGTCCAGTTGTTGATCGACAAAGGTGAATTCGCGAGCGCGAAGGAGTTGCTCCTCAGCACCGAATTTCAAAAGGTCCATCAGACCTACAGTCGGACCGGACTGTGGCACCAGATTTGTGAAAAGTTGCCGCCGTGCGCGCCGCTACCGAAGCAACTGGGTGAAGATCAGCTCGCGCGCTTCGGCGCCTACCGCGAGTACGACTAAGGAAGCAGTGGGCGGAAGGCGCTCGGCACGTGAAAGTCGGGTTTTCCGGGCGGCAATTCAAACAGGCTCCAGTAGACGCGCCGGTCGCTCGCGCCGAGCGCTGCATAAGCGTTGCCTATCAGCTGTAGGGGCTGCTTGCCGTCCCAGCCAAGGGAAGCGAGTGGAATCTTCATTTCGGCCTCCCAGCCACCGGCGACGATCGCCGCCCGGTGCGTGAAGCCATTCTTTACGCCGAAGTGATATTGCTGGCGTGGTTCCACTACGTTGACCTGCAGTGACTGGTTGTAAGGGCTCACTTCGAACTCGTAATACGTGGGGTCGCCTGAATTCGCGTTGCGGACGAAGAGCTCGACCACGTCGAATTCGTAGGGGTACTCATCGCGCGCCAGCTGCCGCTTGGCGAAGATGTCAGCAGCAGTGACTTGGAAATGCGCGAGCAACTCATCGCCCTCGATGGCGAACGCAACCGTGACTGGAACCGCAGCGCTGGGATTCTGCGGCGGATTCGAGAACTTGAGTTGCGCCGGCTGGGTTCGCGTGGGATGGGCTGGTTCGCCAGGCGATGTCGCGCAGCCGGGCATCAGACCTGCCGCGAGAATGCACGGCCATACGCACTTCATTCGAGCTTCCATCGCTTGTCGCATCTTGAACCGCGCCCCGGCCGTTCTTGTTGCTCGCACGCTACCTATTTCTTTCCCGAACGTCGAGGCGTGGGTTATCGATTGACACTAGCGCGGTGGTCTCAGTAGATTCGGGCGCACCGAATGGGAGGGTTTCCACTCGGTTGCTAACGCAACAAGATGTCGAGGGGTCGTCGTCGTCGGCATGCCACTTACGGACGCGAGTAACTGCTGCAAGGTTGTTATTCTCACCCTACTCCTGATCCGCTCTACCGCTGCGCCAGCTGCGCCTTCCACGGAGGAAGCTAGCCCACGCGTCAAACATCTCCTCGCGCAGATGTCGCGCGAGGAGAAGCTCACGGTCATTCGCGGTGATCGCGAACCGGACGCCTCTTTCCTGGGCCAGGCGGGCTGGATACGCGGCGTGCCCCGGCTTGGCATCCCAGATCTGCGCTTCGCTGACGGCCCACCCGGGGTGCTGGTGCGCCTCTCGTCTACCGGAATGCCCTCAACGCTCTCGATGGCTGCCACCTTCAGTCGCGAGGAGGCCGCGGCGAACGGTGGCGTCATCGGGCGCGACGCGCGTGCGCTCGGCGTTGATGTGATTCTGGAGCCCTATATCAACATGTACCGCGATTCCACGTTCGAGCGTGCGTACAACACCTTGGGCGAAGACCCAGTTCTCGCTGGCATTCTTGCAGCCCACTTCGTGGCCGCCGCGCAGGACCAGGGCGTGATGGCAATGGCGAAGCACATGGTCGTGTACGAGGGTGCCGACGACGCCATCATCGATGGTCAGGCGCTGCGCGAGGTCTATCTCGTACCGTTCAAGGCGGTCGTTGATGTCGGTGTCGCTGCCATCATGTGCGCGTACAACCGAATCAATGGCATTTATGCGTGCGCCGATGAGGAAATCCTCGAGCGAACGCTCCGCGATGAGTATGGGTTCAAGGGGTTCGTGACCTCGGATTGGGGTGCCACGCATGGCGCCGAGTTCATCAAGCGCGGTATGGACATGGAGCAGCCCGGCGTCGGTCCCTGGGCGCACTTTTCGTTGGGCAACGAGCCCGAAGAGCCCAAGATGTCGACGACGGAAGTCGACGAGCTCGTCGAGACCATGACGGTGGGCGCACCCGAGGAGCAGTTCTACCCACTCCTCAAACGTGCCGCGGTCGACCCACCGCTGCCCCAGGGAGTTTCCAAAAATCTCGGTGAGGCTCTCGAGCGCGGCAGCGTAGTGGATGCCGACATCGACCGCGCCGTCGCACGCGTGCTCGGGCAGATGGAGCGGTTCGGCTGGCTCGATCGCGCGCCCCGACACACGACCGTGTCGCAAGCAATCGAGGCGAATGCTGGCATCATTCAACGCACCGCCGAGCGCGGTGCCGTCCTGCTCAAGAACGACGGCGTGCTGCCGCTTCGACCCTCGGATCTCAATTCGCTTGCATTGATCGGCCCTGGCGCACTGCAGACGTTCGCGATCGTCACCGGCTCGGAGCAATCCTACGGCCGCGCCGAACGCCAGGTCGGCGCTTACCATGCCCTGAGAACCCTGGCTCCGAGCGCAAGCCTCAAGCTCGCGGTCGGCGACGACATGACAGGTGTGGCGATTCCTTCGAGTGCACTTGCCAATCTGATTCGGACGGAGGCCGGATCGAAGACCCCCGTCACCGACTCGAATATCGATTTCACGCGGCGTTCGGGCCGCGCGCTACCCGCCGGCGCCGTTGTCAGCTGGAAGGGCTCACTGACGGTGCCCGTGTCCGGTGACTATGACATCGCCCTGCAGATCCTCGGGGCGACCGGTACGTTTGGCATTGATGGAAAGATCATCGGCCGGATGGGATGGTGGGGTGGCCACGGCGATGTCGTCTTCCCCAATCGCGACAACGTCATCCCCACGACTGACGGCCTCGACAACCTGCGTCGACTCGCAAAATTGAGTGCAGGCACTCACGCCTTGACCGTCGAAGCGAAAGCCGATGGTAGCGGTGAGCCCGTGCAAGTGCGCCTTGCCTGGGTCACTCCAGAGATGAAGGAGCGTGCGTTCGCTGAGGCAGTCGCGGCTGCGCGTTCCTCCAAGTTCGCCGTCGTGTTCGCCTGGAGCCGAAATCGTCCGCACTTTGGCCTGCCCGGAGACCAGGACCGTCTGATCACCGAAGTGGCGGCGGTGAATGCGAACACGATCGTCGTGCTCAACACGGGCCAGGCCGTCGCGATGCCCTGGCTGAAGGACGTGCGAGCCGTGCTCGAGATGTGGTACACGGGCGATGAAGGGGGCTGGGCCGCGGCAAATCTGCTCACTGGCAAGGCGAGCCCGGCGGGTCGTCTGCCTTTCACGTGGCCTCGGCGCTTGGAAGACATGCCCGCGACCGACCCGGCGCATCCCGAGCGATCATGGTTCGGAGCCAATGGCAGAACGGAGTACGCCGAAGGCATCTATATCGGCTATCGCTGGTTCGATCACAAGGGGATCGACCCACTGTTTCCGTTTGGATTCGGGCTTTCTTATGCCCGCTTTGACTACTCGCGGCTTGAGGTGCAGCGCGCAGTGGACGGCGGGCTCGATGTCAGCTGCACGATCCGCAACAGCGGCAAGCATGCCGCCGACGAAGTCGTGCAGGTCTATCTCGGTGCGCCCGAAAAGGCGCCGCATGGAGTCGCTTTTGCCGTGCGCGCGCTCGCCGACTTTGAGCGAATCACGCTGCATCCCGGCGAGACAAAACGCGTGCGGCTGCATGTGCCGCCCGAGCGGCTTCGTTACTGGTCCATCGCTGACGATGCGTGGCGCACCGTGACCAGCGCACGGATGGTGTACGTTGGCGCTTCGTCGCGCGATTTGCGACTGAAACTACGGCTTCCAGACGAAGGTGGCGAATAATTCGCGGGAATCCATAAGGAGCAGCAACATGGCCGGACAGGGCATTCAGCGCAGAGAGATGCTGCGGGTCATCGGCGTCGCCGCTGTCGCGTCCCATTTCCCTGGGTTCGTGAAGTGGGCCTATGCGCAGGCGCACGAACATGCGAGCGATGAGTCGGCAGCGGGGCGCTTGAGCGCTTATACGCCGCAGTTTTTCTCTCGCGACGACTTTGCCTGCGTCGAGCGTCTCACCGACCTGATCATTCCAGCCGATGGAACGCCAGGTGCGCGCGAAGTGGGCGTAGCTGAATTCGTCGACTTCATGGTGGCTCACGACACTGAGCAGCAGCAGCCCATGCGAGCGGGACTCGCGTGGCTTCAGGAGCAGAGTGGCGGCAGGTTTGCTCAGCCTTTTCTCGAGCTGAGCGAAGCGCAACAGGTGTCCCTGCTCGAGCCGCTCGCTTACGAGTCGAAGTATCGCAAGGGCGAGGAAGTCGGGCGTGAATTCTTCCGCCGCGTGAAGGAGCTGACCGCCATGGGGTTTTACACGAGTGAGATCGGTTGGCGGGAGCTCGACAACCCGGCCCTGCGCTTCTATACCGAGTCTCCGGCGTGTCCGCACAAGAACGATCCGGAGCACCGACATCTGGCGGCGCCCAAGCGGTGATGAGCATGGCGAAAATTTATGACGCAGTGGTGATCGGAACCGGAGCCGGCGGCGGCATGGCGATCAAGACGCTGTGCGAGGCGGGCCTCAAGGTGTGTGCGCTGAACGCGGGGCGCCGGCTGGATCCGAGCAAGGACTTCCGCCATCACCGCAAGCCCTGGGACATGAAGTTTCGCGCCTTCGGCGATCCGGCGAAGCGCGCCGAGTCCTACGGTTACATGGACAACGAATACGTCGAGGGCGTGTGGGAGCACGAGATCCCGTTCACGACTGCGCCCGGAACGCAATGGATGTGGCCGCGATGCTTCGCGGTGGGAGGCAAGACGAATTTCTGGGGCCGCTCCTCGGCGCGCATGGGCGATATCGACTTTCGCGCAGGCTCGCTCTCGGGAGCGGGCATCGACTGGCCGCTCGAGTACCGGGAAATCGCCCCTTACTACAGCCGCGTCGAACGCATGATCGGCGTTGCGAGCACAGTGCAAAATCGCCCGAGCAACCCGGACGGCGAGTATCTGCCGGCGTTCAACTTTCGCTGCCTGGACCACATCCTGCAGGAGGGCGGCCGCAAGGTCGGCATACCGTATTTGCCCGACCGCATCGCGCAGCTGACGAAGAGTCACGAAGGCCACCCCGCCTGTCACTTCTGCGGCGCGTGCACGACAGGCTGCGAGACGGGCTCGTTCTTTTCGACACCGTTTAGATTCCTGCCGCCGGCTGAGAAGACCAACAACCTGGAATTGAGGACCAATGCGCTGGCCAAGAACATTCTGGTCGATGAGAACGGGACGGCGAGCGGCGTTGCGTACATCCATCGCCACACCGGCCAGGAAGTCGAAGTGCGCAGCCGTGTCGTGGTGGTGGCAGCTTCGTGCCTGGAGTCTGCACGTATCATGCTCAACTCGAAATCGCGTATCTGGCCGGATGGCATCGCCAACTCGAGCGGCCAGCTCGGACGCAATCTCTGCGATCACTTGTACGGCACATCGGCCGACGCGTATCTGCCGCAACTGCTGGGCCAGGCGAGCTTTCCCGACAACGTCAGCGACTGCCAGGTGGCCTGGCTGCCGCGCTGGCAGAACCTGAAAAACCCACATGAGGAGAAATTCGCCAACGGCTACTCGGTGTACCCCTGGGGCGGGTGCCAGGAGTACCCGTGGTACGCCATGGACATCGAAGGGTTCGGCTCGTCGTTCAAACGCGAAGTGAAGCGACGCTATCCGACGCCGGTCACCTTCACTATCCAGGCGCCCTCGCTCCCCACGCCGACGAATTTCCTGGACCTCGATCCGCAGGTGACGGATCGCTACGGCATTGCCGTCGCGCGCCTGCATTTCAAGTGGGACGACAACGTGCTGCAAATGTTCGAGCATTCGAAGCAAGCCTGCGCCGAGCTGCTACACGCGGCAGGTGCGGTGCACGAGGGGTCCGCGAAAGAGCCCTACATGCCGGGCTGGAGCCTGCACGAGACCGGCACCTGCCGCATGGGGAATGACCCGAAACACTTCGTGACCAATCGATTCGGCCAGACGCACGATGTGAACAATCTCTACGTCTGTGACGCCAGCGTCTTTCCGAGCCCGACGGATAAGACAACGACGATCAGCATCATGGCTTTCACGCTGCGCACCTGCGATCACCTGCTCGATAACTTCAAGAACGGCGTGCATCGGCGAGTCTGACGAATGAAGAGCGCACGTTTGCTGCCGGGCCTCGTGCTGCTGACGTTGCTCACGCCGACCGCGAGCCTCGCTGGCAGTGAATCGAAATCCAGCGCCTACCTCGGGCGCTGGGATCTCACGCTCAAGTCGCCGGATCGCGAATACGCCTCCTGGCTCGAAATCACGCAGCCGAACGGGGTAGTTCGGGCGCGCATGGTCAGCCGGTGGGGACACGCTCGGTGGCTGCCAACTGCCGAGCTGGTGAACGGCCAGATCAAATTCGTGTCGCCCAGGGAAGAGGAGGCTGCAGACGCTGACATGGTTTTCGAAGGAGGTCTGTCAGGTCAGCTCCTGGTGGGGAGCGCGAACGGGCCCGACGGCGCCGTCTGGACGTGGCGTGGAGAGAGAGCGCCTGCGCTTGAACCGGCACGCTCACCACAGTGGGGCCAGCCAGTCGCGTTGTTCAACGGCAAGGACCTGAGCGGCTGGCGGCCCAGCGACGCCCACGCCAACACTTGGGAGGTCAATGAGGGAGCGCTCGTCAGCCCGGGGAAAGGCTCCGACCTGCTGACCGACAAGACCTTCGAGGATTTCAAGCTGCACATCGAGTTCAACTGCGCGCCGAATGCGAACAGCGGCGTATACCTGCGAGGTCGATACGAGGTTCAGATCGAGGACGACACCGAGCCGCCCGTGCCGAATCAGAGCAGAGGAGGCATCTACGGTTTTTTGGCGCCGTCGACGCAACTGGCTCACCAGCCCGGGCAGTGGCATGCCTTCGACATCACGCTCGTCGGGCGCTACGTGACCGTCGCTCTCGATGGGCAGACGATCATCGACAATCAGGAGATTCCGGGCATCACCGGCGGCGCGCTCGACAGTCACGAGGCACTACCCGGCCCGATTTATTTGCAGGGTAGTGAGCCGGGTCGCGTTGCGTTTCGCAACATCGTCGTGACGCCTGCACAAGGCAGTCGTTAGTGCACTTGCGGCTCGATGATGATCCGCCGGCGGCTGACTGTCGGTTCCGTCCAGCCTGACCCTTCAGGCCGCGCGGTAGCGACGAGCAAATGCTGGCCGGGAGTGCGCGGAACCGTCAATGTAAGTTCCAACGCCGCATCGCCCAGCGGTTTGACGGCGAATGGCGCTTGCACATGCTCCAGCTTCTCACCCGTCTCACTCTGCAAGGTCAACTCCAAAATACCCCTCGCCGGGATATCCCGATCGTTGACCAGCATGATCTTGAATGCTCGCGTCTCGCCGACCCTGAGAGTCGGCTGATGAAACTTGAGATAGACCCCGAGCGGCTTGAAGGCTTCACCTACGTAGTCCGCGAATCGCGGCTCGAGCTCGAGCGATTTGACGTTCTTGAAATGATCTCCGGTATAAGACCCGGGCGTTTCGCCCGTCAGGTAGACGAAGTGCAACACACCTGCGTACTGCCGATGTGCGCGCCAGAACTCCGTCTCAGCCGCGAGGAGATACGCGTTGAGCGAGATGCGCTGCTCTAACGTTGCGCCGGGGCCCAATAGCCGCGCGTACAATTTCTCTGTGAGCGGCGTTGGTGTGCCATCGCGGTTCAGCCACACCCATCCGTATTCGTTGATGAGGCGAGTGTGATCGGACTTCGTCCCGTTCGCGACGCCAGAGCCGTCCATTGTCTCCAGCGACGCTATGTCGAAGAGCTCCCCCTTGCCCAGGTAGTCCTGGATGAAGAGATATGGATGATCCTCGCGCGGATCGTCGGGCGCGGCGGGTGGGTTGTAGCTGTTCTCCCATGGCCGGTGTGAGAGGTCGAGGCCGCGCACGGCGGGGATGATTTTTTCTCCGAACAGCGGCTCGAGGCTCTCATTGTTCGCGTCCCAGATCACGACGCTCGGGTGGTTCCAGTTGTCGCGCACCCATTCGGAGTACTGCCGGATCGTCTCGGGGACGTCGTACGTCCGTGCGTATCCTGGGTCCCAGCTCGGTTCCCCCGTCCACACGAAGAACTCGTTCTGAATGAGGAGCCCGGCCTCGTCGGCGATCTCGAGCCACTTTTCCGGCACCGGCCCGATGCAGAAGCGCATGCTGTCCCAATGCATGCTGCGCGGGATGTCGACCAGAAGCCGTCGCAGCCACGCTTCGTCCCAAGGCAGCGCACCGCGATCGGGGTCTTCGAAGAAGCGGTGCAGAGTGATGTTCGTGCCGCGCAGATAGCGCACTTGCCCGTTGAGATAGAAGCGCTTCGTTTTGGAGTCGCTGCGGAACTCACGCATCCCAAAGCGCGTGCGGGCGGAATCCCCGTCTGTTCGCGTCTCCAGCCAGTACAGGTTCGGGTGTTCCGGTGACCACAGGCTCGCGCCGGCAATTCGTATCGTTTCGGTCAGCGTCTGTGTCTCGCCGGCCGCCAGCTTCACGCGCACTGGCTCGCCTTGCGCAACGATCTGAGTTCCCTTGGCCGGCTTGACGGAGTGGCGGAGCAGGAATTCGCCGGCTCGTCCGCGGTTGATCAGCTTCGTTTGCACCAGGATTTCCGAGGTCGCGATTCGCGGCGCGACCTGAACGGATTCGATCCTGGGATTGTCGGCAAACTCGATCGAGACGCTGTCATAGATTCCGGGCGTCCACTGGAGCTTCTCGAAGTCCGTGCCCGTCGGATAGGTGTCAGGTAGCACCGCTGGATGCGCGCCGACGCGGATGAGCAAGTCGTTGTCGGCGCCCCAGCGGATGGCATCGGTGAGGTCGAAATATCCAGCTGTGAAGCCGCCAGCATGCTCGCCGACGGGTTTGCCGTTGAGCCGAACCGACGTGCCGAACTGTGCCTTCGATACCTTGAGCGTTGCGATGCTTCGGGGTTCCGGCGCGCGAAATGTCCTTCGATACCAGAAATAGTTTCGCGCTTGCCGTGGAATGCCGGCGCTGCGTACACGCGCGGACTCTGAGACCTTCGAGCCCGGAGCGCGGATGCGGTTGGAGATGAGTTCGCGGCTGTCGAACAGGTTCACGTCCTTGAATCCCGGCTCCGCCATGTCTGCAAGCCCCGGAACCGGCACGGTGCGTACAAATCCCGTCGGAACCGAGGTGGGCGAGATGCTCTCGTCGATCTGCCAGCTTCCATCCAGCGACAAGGTGTCGCGCTCGGCGGCGCAAGTCGCACTGGTGATCAAGATTCCAGCCACGAGCAGCAGCAGCCCGCGGGTACCGCTCATTTCACTCGTCCTACCGAGTCGTTCGTTCCGTTCGCTCGTGGTGCATCGGGCCGCAGATAGGGTTTGTTGACATCGACGATCTTTCTCCAGGCGTACGGATCTTGACCGGCCACCATTACGATGTCGCGCAGGTCTTCGGTGAGCGGGAGCTTGCCATCCTGATCCCAGGGCAGCATGGATTCGGCGCTCATGTAATGGTTGACGAGCGCCATGCGAAAAGAATCGACGGTCTTGTTGCGTCGTGAGCTGTGCAGCGTGTGGCCATTGAAAAACACCACCGATCCGCTCTTCACTTCGACCGGAATGATTTGATCGGCGCGATACGCAGAGATATCGATGGTATCCGGCTCGGCGAACTCTGGGTTGGTTCCCGGCACGCGGCGCCGTATGACCCCGGCACGCTGCGATCCGGGAATGATCCACAGACAGCCGTTCTGGATCGTGGCGTCGTCGATCGCGATCCACGCGCCCAGCAACGATCGGTCGCGCGTCGGAATGTAGTACTCATCCTGATGCCAGGACTGCCCCGCCTTCCCCGGAGCCTTGACGAACAGCATCGACTGCATGCACTTCAGGTTGGGGCTGATGATGCGTGTGAGGATATCGACGGTGGGTTGATGCGAAAGGTACCGGTAGATGACCGGCGAGATCTTGTGCGGAAAATGGATGGCGACATATCTCTTCAGCACTTCCGCGTCAGTGAGTCCCGCGACATCCAGCAAGCCATCGACGTGCCCACGATGGCCGCGGAAAATCTGCACGGTTTCGTGCTTCAACTCCTCGATCTCGGGGGCAGTCAAAAGCCCGGGCGCGATCAGATAGCCATAGTCCTGGTAAAAGCGGATGTTGACCTCTCGCACACCATCGCTTGGCACGATGGCACTTGACTCGTTCATACGGTGGCCCGTCCAGCAAACAGCGCTTCAATGTCTTCGAGCCTGCGCCCCTGAGTCTCTGGCACGTTACGCAGCACATAGAGGAAGGCGAGCACGCAGAAAAAGAGATAGCAAGAAAGCGTCGCCGCTGCGCTCAGTCGCTCGGTGATTACGGGAAAGGTGTACGTCACGACGAAGTCCGCAAGCCACAGTGCCAGAGTCGCGGCGGACATCGCCACGGCTCTGATGCGGTTCGGGAAGATCTCGGAAAGATAGACCCAGGTGACCGCGCCCAGCGTCGCGGCAAAGGCGCCTACATAGAGCAACATGCCGATCAGCACGATGTAGTTGTCGAAATAGCTGAAATGGAAACAAAGTGCCACGACAGCGAGACACGCGCCCATCAGGCTGCTACCCGCCAACAAGAGCCGCTTTCGCCCGAGCCGATCGACCCAGACGATCGCCAGCAGCGTGGCAAGCACGTTGACCGCGCCAATCCCGAGCGTTTGAAACAGCGATGACGATTCGCTGAGTCCCGTTTTGGACAGGATGACCGGAGCGTAATAGAGAATCGCGTTGATGCCGGTGACCTGCTGAAAGACGGCGATGAGGACGCCGGTGATGAGCACCGGGCGATATTTCTTGCTGAAGGCTTCAGCAGCGGGCGCTACGCTTTGCAATGCAAAGCTGCGCTCTATCGACAAGAGTTCCGCGGCAGCCGCATCACGACCCAAAATCCTGTCGAGCACCGCCGCGGCCTCCTGTCGACGACTCTTGCTGGTGAGCCAGCGTGGCGTCTCCGGCACGAAAAGCAGCGCTATTCCGAAGATAATGGAGGGCAGAGCCTGCGAGGCGAACATCCAGCGCCAGTTGTTAACGCCGAAATCGGCGAACACATAGTTCGCAAAATAAGCCAGCAGGATCCCGAGCACGATAGCCAATTGATACAAAGACACGAGCCTGCCGCGCCAGGCCGCGGGGGCGGTCTCTGCGATGTACATCGGCGAGATCATGGCCGCGGCGCCGACGCCCAAGCCGCCCATGCAGCGAAAAGCGGCAAAAGTCGCGAGCGTGTTGGCGAGGCCCGCGCCTACTCCCGAAATGGCAAAGAGGAAGGCGCAGACAAAAAGCATGCAGCGCCTGCCGAACCGGTCCGCGAGCCTGCCTGCGAACGCAGCCCCTGCAGCGCACCCGATGAGGACCGACCCGACCGCCCAGCCGAGCGAGTAGTCAGTGAGCTCGAAGGTGCCTCGGATGTAAGGTATCGCACCGGAGATCACGGCCGTGTCGAAGCCGAAAAGCAGGCCGCCGAGCGCGGCTATTGCGCTGACGGCAATGATGAAATGCATCGACGGCACGGCCTTACGCTACCATTTTCAGTGACGCAGCAGCGTCGACTTCGGCGCGTCGCGATCGAAAATTCTTAGGAATCTGCTTGGTCGGGGTGAGGCGATTGAGCGCAAGTGCGGCCCCTGCCTCATCATCGGCTCTCCAGCTCGAGGCTGCGCCGGGCTTCAGCGAGACTTGGGAAGAACCGAACCTTCACCCCAATCTTATTGGCGGCCAGCTCGGCGAACTCTGCGTGCTCCTGCGAGTGTTCGGCGTTCATGTCTACGCAGGCGATGTACGCGAGTTGTGATCCGTCGCTGCTGCGCTCCGAGATCACGCTGTAGATGCTGCCGAGATTCAGGCTCGGTCCTGCGAAGTTGAGCTCCATCAGGAGACAGTCGCGATCGTTCTCGATTGCGGCCCGATATGACTCGCGCAGGAATCGTTGCATGTTTTCCGCAGTGTGGTCCCCGGAACCCTTGACGTGGAGGTGAGTGGGCGCTCGTTCGACCATGAACTCGTATCTCATGCATGCCTCCACTGAGACCAGGATCGAACGATCGCTGCTGTGCGACAGCCCGTGACACGTTGTCACAGCCGATGGTGGTCGAGTCATTTCCCCAATGCAATAGCGCACGCAAATAACAGCGCCCGCCGACGGCCAAAATGCAAAAGGGCGGACCCCGCGACACGACAGATCCGCGACGGCAAGAGCTCATCACACCGGTGCCAGTGCATCGACTCAGGTGCCATCTGCTCATGCGCTGGAGACAGAGCCATGCGAGTCGACGATGCGACTGATGACTTCGAGCAATTCATTGAGCGCGGGATGCGCGCCCCCGGACGGCGACAACAACGCGCGTAGACGCATGCGAGGCGGAGGCGGACGCAGATCGAGCCGAATGAGGCTTCCCAGGCGCAGCTCCTCGGCGATCGCGAACGCGGGTAACAACCCGAGCGCTGCAGTGTCCGACACGACGGTCCGCTTCACCCCCTCTACGCTTCCCGCCGACTCGACGCGCGGGCCGGCCGCACGGTGCTTGCCGGTATACCGCTGCATGAAGTCGCGAAATTCAAGAGCGGCAGCACTCACGAACAGCGGATACGGTGCCATCGAGCTGCGTGCGAACGGGTGCCCGCGGAGAGGGTGCGAAGCGCTGGCGAACACCGCCA
>Ga0111538_10003271_pt1 | contig 22710 bp, 20 predicted proteins | sample SoiMethybrSBSTD1_FD_79669 | JGI IMG/M metagenome (GOLD analysis project Ga0111538, IMG submission 79669) | Bulk soil microbial communities from a Populus tree surrounding site in Tennessee, USA - Soil MetaG P. TD hybrid SBSTD1 (version 2)... | ecosystem: Environmental > Terrestrial > Soil >...
TCCCTGTATCAATTTCGTGTTTTAAGAAGAAGGTTGTCACCCCTGTTTCTTTTTCTCCGTTGATGATAGCCCAGTTTATTGGTGCAGCCCCGCGATATTGCGGAAGGAGTGAGGCGTGAAGATTGAAGGTACCGATGGTTGGCATGGACCATATCGCCTCTGGCAACATACGAAATGCAACCACGATCTGAAGGTTTGCATTGTATCCCTTAAGCTCATTAAACAAGTCTGGTGATTTAAGATTTGTCGGCTGCAGGACAGGAATATTGTATTTGAGTGCAGATTCTTTGACGGGAGAGTACGATATCTTTTGTCCTCTTCCCTGTGGTTTGTCTGGCGCCGTAACTACGGCCACGATGTTAAAATTATTTTCGACCAGGATTTCCAGGCTGGGTACAGCAAATTCTGGTGTTCCCATGAAAATGATCCTGAGGTCTTGCATGTAGTCAAAAAGTTGTGGGGCGAATTAAAGAAAAATGGAGAACTTATTTAAACAAAAATGCAGAGTTTGGCTGAGGTTGCCAATTGATGTTCACCAGTTCAAATTGTGGGCATTTTTTTGAATTTAAATGTCATTCGACAGGTTTGAAGATATATCGTTCGTCTAACTCAATTCCGAACAATATTAGTAATTCTTTATACTCCTCAAGGAATGTTTTTTGGCAATGATGTTCTTCCTGATTTCTAATGTACGAGATTACATTTGGAACCTGAGATTTACTATAGGAAAACGCGCCATAACCCTCTTGCCACTGGAAGTGGCCTTTGATGATTTTTTGATCATTAATCCATTTGGATGAGCCTCCCTTGACGTCTTGCATTAAGTTGGAAAGAGATTGAGTTGGTCTCATCCCAAACAGTATATGGATGTGGTCAGGCATCCCGTTAATAGCTAATGCTTTGTGATCGTAACGTTGGATGATACCGGCCATGTATTTATACAAATCTTCTTTCCATTCCTTTTTGATTAATCCCACTTTTGCCTTAACGGCAAATACCGCATGAATATGAATTTGTGTGTATGTGTTAGGCATAACGTAAAATAAAGTGCAATCAATTTATTGCTCGTTGTGTAATTTGATTGTCCTCGCCGCTTATTTTTTCCTGACTATTTTCTTGGTGACTTACGTGTTGATGCACTGAAAATATTTCGGTCGTCGATATTGCATTTCCGTCCCGTAGGGACAACATGTTGGTAGAAGAATCGAGTACCGTAATTTGAATCCCGTCAGGGATGACACAAACGGCAGCCATGATAGGCTGACTTTTTGCAACAAAGGCCGGCGAAAAGGTATTGTGATATTTTAACGCGACAGCATCTTTCGTCTATTCTGCACACGTCCTTGTGACGTCCCTACGGGACTATAGATAATGTCGTTTCTTTGAGCTACCGATATGCCGTCCCCCTGGGACTCATTCTACGCGCGTTGACTCTCCTTACAAAGCCAATGAAAGTGTCAGAAAATACAAACGCGTCCCGTAGGGACAACATGTTGGTAGACCGAAAGTAGATCAACAGACAGAGTCCCGTAGGGACGACACAAATGAAGGGGGCTGAACAAATAATTGGATAGGTATACTATGAACTATATCTATTGTCGTTCCCAAGGCTTGGTTGCGAAAAAATTGGATTTATCATGCAGGCATTGTGCCATCCCTAACGGGATTCAAAAGCATTAGGGATCATTTTCTACCGATGTATAGTCGCTACGGGACTATCTAATGCACCCACCCACATCACACTTGTCAATCTCTCAACTCCTTCCGCATATATTTCTGACAAATGGGACATTCCTTCCAGACATGTCCTCGCGCGGTGCAATATTCACGGCCGAAATAAATTATCTGGAGATGAGCTTTATTCCATCTGTTTTCGGGGATCAATCTCTTTAGATCTTTTTCTGTTTGTTCTACACTCTTTCCATTGCTTAACGCCCACCTGTAGGCCAGTCGATGTATGTGCGTGTCAACGGGAAATGCCGGCAATCCAAACCATTGTGTCATCACCACGGAGGCCGTCTTATGACCAACAGCGGGCAACTCCTCCAGCTCTTCGAATGTATCCGGTACTTTGCCTCCATGTTTTTCAATGAGAATCTTCGATAAGCCGTAGATGCCTTTTGATTTCATTGGAGATAATCCGCAAGGCTTAATGATCTCCCGGATTTCATCGACGCTCAACTTCACCATGTCATATGGGTTGTTCGCGCGACTAAACAATAATGGTGTTGTTTTATTTACACGCTCATCGGTGCACTGAGCTGACAGCAACACGGAAATTAACAACGTGTATGCATCCTTATGTTGAAGCGGTACCTCCGGCTCCGGATAGAGTTTATTGAGAATATCAAGAATGTCGTTGACCTTTTCAGTCTTTGTCATAGGGGAGAGCAAGGGTCTCAAGTTTCAGGTTTCACGTCGTTGGACTGTTAGTTTTCAACTTGAAACCTGAAACCTGAAATCTGAAACTACTTATGGGTACAATAAATATTTCTTTCTGATTGTCTTAAACGCGTCAAGATCCTTCTGCCAGGTTGCGCGGATCTGTTCTTCACTCATGCCGTCTTTTATTTGTTGAGCAAGCAGCTCATTTCCCGCCCACCTCGCGAAGTGGGGTACAAAAAATTTTTCTTTATCAGGAAACGCTTTGTACATGTCGATCAGGTAATGGAGATCAACTTTTTTTTCGACGTCCACTTGACGAAGATCCAAACCAAAGCAGACTTTGTTTTCTAGTGGCGGATCAATTGCCATTCCAGGTACATCCACGGGCGTAAACTGAAAAGGCATATTCTTAAGATCCGGGTGACCGATCACCTGAAAGGGCATCTGAGTTCCGCGCCCAAGACTTAGCGCTGTTCCTTCAAAGAAACAAATGGATGGATATAATCTCACTGCCTGATCATTGGGGAGATTGGGTGACGGTTTCAATGGCAATGAATACTTGTCTGCGTGCGTCCAATCCTTCATGGTGATCACCTCGAGGTTGCATTTCTTGTTGCCTTCAAGCCACCCTTCACCGTTAATCATTTGCGCATATTCACCAACGGTCATGCCATGCACAACGGGAACCGGATGCATGCCGATGAATGACTTATGTTTAGGCAGTAGTACGGGTCCGTCAACATAGCTTCCGTTGGGGTCTGGACGATCGAGTACAATTACTTTTTTATTTGATTCGGCGCATGCCTCCATGACGTAATGCAGCGTTCCGAGGTATGTAAAAAATCTGACACCAACATCCTGAATATCGAAAATGAGAACGTCCACATCCTCCAGCTGAGCTGCCGTCGGTTTTCTGTTATCCCCGTAAAGCGAAACGACAGGCAACCCTGTTTTTGTATCGAATCCATCCTTGACATGCTCACCTGCGGTTGCTGTACCCCGGAATCCATGCTCGGGCGACATGATCTTTTTAATGGAAACTCCATAGCTTTTTAATGTATCGGCTAAATGAGTTGTTCCGACTATTGCCGTATAGTTCACAACCAGAGCTACGCGCTTGTCTTTAATTTTGTGAAGCAGCACATCAAGTTGATCTGCACCCGTGCGCAAGACGGCTACCGTCTTTTGTTTGTTCCCCTCAGACGTCACAGCCTGGGAAGAGTTTTTAGTGCATTGGAGGTAGAGAAATAAAATAAACAATGTCACGATGGATCGCTTCATAACTTATTTATGTAGTTTTTACGTGGAAAATTTCGTCGGGAACGTCGACGTCTGGGCACGCTCGCCGAAACTGTTGATTGTGGCCCAATGTTATCTTATTTTGCAAATAATCTTTAACAGCTGAAAAGTTAGCAATTACCATTGAACCTTTCATATTTCATATCCAAAAGAATCAGTCTCGAACAAAAGCAGGGTTTTTCTTCAGCCATTCATAAGATCGCTGTAATAAGTATCGGCGTTGGACTGGCGGCAGTGCTTATATCTTTCCTCGTAATGCTGGGTTTTCAGCAAACGGTGAAAGACAAGGTGTACAGTTTTAGCGGGCATCTTGTAATCACAAAATTCACCATGAATAATTCCCCCGAGGAGCAGCCGATGAATTATCATATAGCCGTATATGATAAAGAAGACCAGTTTCCGTTCATAAATCATATCCAGGAATACGCACACAAGCCCGGTCTGATAAAAACGGACAACGATGACGTGCTCGGTGTGTTCGTAAAGGGAGTTGGAAAAAGTTTTGATCTTAAATCTTTTAAAGAGAATCTGGTGGAAGGAGAATTCTTACACTTCCCGGATTCCAGTTATGCAAACGAAGTGGTTATCAGCAGAATCATTTCAAATAAGATAAACGCAAAGGTAGGCGACGATATCATCATTCATTTTTTTCAAAGCCCTCCGCGGTTCAGAAGGCTTAAGGTGACGGGCATATATGAAACAAATCTGTCCGAATACTTTGATAGTAAGGTTGTTATCGCTGACATTAGAATGATCCAACGGTTAAATGACTGGTCTGACAGTATTGCGGGAGGTCTTGAAGTGTTCGTCAGCGATTTGTCGAGAATTGATGACGCAGGCTTTGCGATCGGTGAAACAATGGATTTCGACCTGAATATCGAACGAATAAGCGACAAGTTTATTCAGGTATTTGAATGGTTGAACCTTTTGAGCAGACAAGTGAAAATACTTTTGGGAATTATTCTTATTGTGGTCTGTGTTAACATGATTTCAATCGTTTTGATCCTTGTGATGGAACGGACACAAATGATTGGAATGCTAAAAGCTCTTGGTGGAAATGATCAGTTTATTCGGTCGATTTTCATTTTTAACGGTATTAGCTTAATAATAAAAGGGTTGGCACTAGGTAATATTATTGGTTTGGGCCTTTGTTTTCTTCAAGATCAATTTAAAATCGTGAAATTAAATCCACATGACTACTATATGAGCTTTGTTCCCATTGGGTGGCATTGGGATATAGTATTAGTTCTAAACATTGTAACGTTTGGTGTTGTTACTCTGGTGCTGCTTTTACCGACAATGGTAATTGCTCGGATTAACCCAATTAAAACTATTCGTTTTGATTAGTATTGGAGGGCAATACACAAAGTTTTTTATATTTTTGTTTTAATAGGGAGCCCACCTTATTCGAAATGTTTAAATGTTATGCAATTAAAATTCAAAAACCCGGTTAGGCCAGACCTAACTAGCACAATTCAAAAGAGGAACCGTCGGCTTCAGGCGTTCTTTAATGCAAAGAACCTTGATGTGAGACTCCACGGTGACGCTCAGAACCCGTTAATGGTCTTGTGTGGTTGCGTAGGCTTGTCGTCTTATGTTCATAATTTCGATCTGCGGATGTTGGACAAACCCAATCAAGGCGAAGTAATGAAGATTTACAAGCTTACTGAAGTCATTCAGGGTACGCGCGAAGAAGTTGTTGAGTGGTTGCAACAATATCCTCAAATGCCTCTGTATCGCATACAACACAAGGATAGCAAACTGTTTTTATGTGGTTTCAACTTTGTCGATCGTGAACAGAAACTGGGTCGTTACCCTGTGTTCGCCCGCGAGGATTATCACATTTACAAGCAGAAAGAAGCTGCCGAGGATATTCTTAACATGCTCAAGGAAGATGGCTACGAAGCAGAGATTACTGAACCAGATCTTGAACTGGTTAAATCTCACGTAGGACCAATAACTTTCGTTGGATATCAGGAGTAAATCCGGTTATTGAAGCGTCGAATTGGATTTAGGAAGACTGCCCTAATGGAATGTACTTCTTAAACCAGCTTTGTATTGTCATCTGCAAAACACCGAAGAACGCCTCTTTAAAAATTCCGGCCGACATTTTTGATTCGCCACGCGTGCGCTCAGTAAAGATGATGGGCACCTCATTGAGGATGAATCCAAATTTCCACGCGAGAAATTTCATCTCGATCTGGAAGGCATAGCCCACAAATTTGACCTGATCCAACGGGATTGTTTCCAATACTTTTTTGCGGTAGCAGACAAAACCAGCTGTCGTATCGCGGATTGGCATGCTTGTAACCAGTCGCACATAACTGCTTGCAAAGTAGGAGAGAAGTACCCTTCCAATCGGCCAGTTGACGACGTTTACACCAGTTGCATACCGCGAGCCAATAGCAACATCACTTCCTCTTTCCGCGCACGACAAATAGAGGCTAATAAGATCTTTCGGGTCGTGTGAAAAATCGGCGTCCATTTCCAGAATAAAGTCATATCCCTTTTCAATAGCGTATTTGAACCCCGTGATGTAAGCTGTACCCAGGCCGAGTTTTCCGTTTCGTTTTACAAGGTGAAGCTTCATTTCCTTCTCGTCGTTGTAATGCTTCTGCATCTGCTCCACGATTTCCGGCGTTCCGTCCGGAGAGTTATCATCGACGACGAGAATGTGAAAGTCCTTGGGAAGCCCAAATACCGTGTCTATGATCGCTCGGATATTGTCGCGCTCCTTGTAGGTTGGGATAATTACAATTGCGTTGTTCACTTGTCGGGCCGGATAAAGCAAAGCTAGAAAAACTCATTTGTTAAACAATCGTTACCAAAACTTGGTTTTCCGAAATTTGCGATTAATGGAATTTTCCGAAGTTCTCCGGCAACGCTCAAGCTGGTCCGCCTAAAGGAAAGCAGGAAGTTCATATTTCCAGACGCATTTTGCGCAAAAAAAGTCCGGCAAAAAGTGTCTGCCGGACATAGGGTAAAATCAAGAGAATTCGTCCCGAATGGAATTTAAGCCATTTCCAGTTCACTGGTTTGTTTAGCCAGCTTTTGCTGGATCTCAAAAGGAACGGGAGCAAACTCGGCAAACTTTTGAGTGAAACGCGCTCGGCCCTGTGAAAGAGAACGAAGGGTAGTGGAGTAACGATCGAGCTCCGCCAACGGCGTCCTGGCTTTGATGATTTGGTAGTTTCCTTTGCTGTCCATTCCCATGATCAACGACCGCCTGGTTTGAAGGTCACCCATAACTTCTCCCATTACGTCTTCGGGAAGCATCACTTCCAGATCATAGATAGGCTCGAGGAGCTGGGGCTCCGACTTGAGAAATGCATCCTTAAAGGCCATCATGCCGGCAATCTTGAATGAAATGTCGTTTGAATCGACAGGGTGCATTTTACCATCGTAGACCATAACTCGCACATCTCGCGCATATGACCCTGTTATTGGCCCTTCCTCCATTTTTTCCTTTACGCCTTTCAGAATGGATGGAATAAAACGCGCGTCGATCACACCTCCGACGATACAATTATAGAACACAAGTTTTCCGCCCCATTCGAGGTCGATAACCTCTTTTCCACGGACGCTGAAATCAGTTGGCTCCGGCATTCCTTCGACGTACGGTTCAATCTTCATATGGACCTCCCCGAACTGACCTGCACCTCCCGACTGTTTCTTATGCCTGTAACTGGACGACGCAGACTTTCGAATTGTTTCGCGATAAGAAATCCGTGGTGTCTCAAAATCGACTTGAAGCTTGTAAATGTTTTCCAGGTACCATTTACAAACCGCCAGGTGGAGTTCGCCCTGCCCTGATATTATGAGCTGCTTAATTTCTTTTGAGTATTCTACCTCAAGCGTGGGATCTTCCTGATGGATCTTTTGCAGGACTTCCCCAATCTTTTCGTCATCCTTTTTGCTCAAAGCAATCACAGCCGTGCGTATACGGGGTTCAGGAAATTCGATGGGCTTGACCACAATGTCATATCCCTTCGCGTGGAGCGTCTGGTTCGTATAAGTGTCTTTAAGTTTCAATGTTGCGCCGATGTCTCCGGCCACCAGCTTGTCAACCTGGTTTCTTGTTTTTCCGTCCATAATGAACAACTGGTGGAATCGCTCCGATGCACCGGTCTGGCTGTTGATCAATTCGGAGTTAGTATTCACTTCACCGGAAATCACTTTGAAGAAGGACAACTTTCCGAGATTTGGCTCGATATGCGTTTTAAACACAAACAATACACATGGTTTTGATTGATCAAATGCGATCTCTTTTCCTTCTGCTGTGTACTCTGGTTTGGCATCAAGCGGTGATGGCGCTACGTTGTCGATAAAACCCATCAGGCGACCGCTTCCCATGTTTTTCTTTGCGGATGTTACAAAAACAGGAAATACATCATGGTGAATCATTCCCAGACGGAGTCCTTCGATCATTTCATCCTCGTCGAGTGTCCCCTTCTCAAAATACTTTTCCATTAATTGCTCATCATTCTCGGCAGCCCTTTCAACCAGCTCATTGTGAAGCCGATCTGCTTTTTCTTTTTCAGAAGCGGGAATTGGTAATTTCTCAGGCTTGCCACCTTCGGCAGTGAACTTGTACATTACCATTTTCAACACGTCAACAATGGTGTTGAAATTTTCACCCTGATTGACGGGGTATTGCACCTGAACAACGGCGTTGCCGAATCGCTCCTTTAACGTCTGATATGCTTTTTCGAAATCTGATTTTGGATGATCAACTTGATTAACGGCAAATATCAACGGTTTTTGAAACTGATCAATATAATCCCATATTAGCTCGGTCCCAACTTCGACGCCATGCTGCGCATTCACAACCATTACACACGTATCGGCGACTCTCACCGACGAAATCATCTCGCCGACAAAGTCATCGAAACCAGGAGTGTCAATGATGTTAATCTTGTAGTCTCGCCATTCTGTGTGCATGGATGAGGCGAATACGGAGTTTCCCCGTTCCTGTTCAATCTCATGGAAGTCGGACACCGTATTTTTACCTTCGATCGTACCCCGTCGGTGAATGATGCCGGCTTCAAAAACCATGTCTTCGGCCAGCAGGGTTTTGCCGGCCTTTGGCGCTCCCAACAGAACAATGTTCTTAATGAGTTTTTCGTCGTAGATTTTCATGTGCGTGTGGTTTATTCGTCACATGGAATGCCCTTACTAAAAGATGCAGATGATAATCCCTTACATCAAATGAGCATTTCATAAGGCGAGAGTTAAGAAATGATTTAACTTGGTAGGAAATTGAAATGAATATAGGGTAAAAAGCGTAAAGCCAAAAGCAAAAAGTCAGGGAAGAGTGCGCAAATTCTTTTCTATATTTCGTTTCCGTTTACCAGTGGACTATTTAGAACAACCTCTTTAACTAAAAAGCAATGAAACGTATACTTTTTCTGCTCCTTACCCTTTCGGCCTTCGGCGGAAACGCACAAAATTTTGAAGGTATTATGACTTGGAAGATGACCGCCGAGGTCACTGATCCGAAGTATAAAGCTCAAATGGAGCAAGCTCAGAAGCAAATGAACGATCCTGCAACGCAGGCGCAAATGAAGGAGATGGAGGAGAAGATGAATGACCCTGAATTTAAAAAGATGATGGAGTCCAATCCACAGTTGAAAGCTCAGATGGAAGCCGCAATGAAGATGATGAAGGGAGGTGATGCAAATGCAATGATGAATAGCGGCATTGTGGTCAAGATTAAGAATCAAAACATGGCGATGGTAATGGATGGAGGTATGATCAAGATGGAAACGCTTTACTTACACGACAAGAACGCTTCCTATAAGATCGATCGGGCCGCAAAGACCTACTCACCTATGCCTGCGCAGACCGAGGACCCGAATAACAAGGTAGAGGTCAAAGTAACCAAGACAGGTGAGACAGCGAAAGTGCTGGATTACACTTGCACGAAATACATAGTGGATATAGCAAGCAAGGGTCAGACCATGCAGCAATTCGTATGGTCTACAACGGCAATTAAGGATTTTGATCTTAAGAGTCTCGCTCGTCAAAGAACTGGGAACAGCCAGTATAGACTTTTCTATGACCAGATTGAAGGTGTGCCTCTAAAAACAGAGATGACTACGCCTCAGGGAAAAATGTCAATGGAAGCGACCGAAATAAAGAGGCAATCTTTGCCCGCATCAGACTTTGTTATCCCCTCTGGATTCAAAGAAGTGCCCTTCTCAGTATTTTAGTAGCGTGTCTGAACTAATAACCCAGAACTTTCAGCATGCTGACGCTGGTTTGTTCCGGGGCAAATAGTTTTGTCGATATTACCCCATCCTCGTCACGATGGATAAGTACGTGTTTTGGCGCGGGTATAAGACAATGTTGAATTCCACCGTAACCTCCCAGTGATTCCTGATAAGCGCCGGTATGGAAGAAACCAATGTAAAGAGGTTCTTCATCGGTGATCATTGGCAAAAATACTTCCCCTGTATGTGCTTCAGAATTGTAGTAGTCCATACTGTCGCACGTCAGGCCACCAATGTTGACCTTGTGATAAGGATCATCCCATTTGTTCAGGGCAAGCAGAATATATTTTTGATTTAGTCCCCAGGCGTCGGGCAAGTGAGTTATAAATGAGCCGTCGATCATGTACCAAAGCTCCTTATCATTTTGGAGTTTTTGGTCAACGAGAGAGTATAACACAGCGCCGCTTTCTCCCACAGTATAACTGCCGAACTCGGTGAAGATGTTAGGGACAGGAACGTTGTTTTTATCGCAAATCCATTTAATATTTTCCACGATCTGTTCGATCATGTACTTGTAGTCGTAGTGAAACGTTAACGACGTTTTGATAGGGAAACCGCCGCCGATGTCAATTGAGTCAAGGGTCGGGCAGATCTTGCGGAGCTCACAATACTTAAAGATAAATCTGCTAAGCTCGCTCCAGTAATACGCAGTGTCTTTTATACCAGTATTGATAAAGAAGTGCAACATTTTTAGTGTTGCCTTTTCGCTGTTTTCGATTCGCTCTTTATAAAAGCTGTTAATATCACTGTACCGGATGCCAAGTCTTGAGGTATAAAATTCAAACTTGGGTTCTTCATCGGCCGCTACCCGGATCCCAACCCTGAAAGGAGTCTTAACGTTGTCTTCGTAAAAATCGATCTCACCCAGGTTGTCGAGAATGGGCACGCAATTCTGGAAACCATCGTTTAACAGCTCACTTATATACTGACGGTAGCGGGGCATTTTGAACCCATTGCAAAGGATGTGGGTATCTTTTGAGATCTTTCCTTTTTCGTGAAGCGACCGTACAATGGGAATATCAAAGGCAGATGATGTCTCGATGTGGACATCCTCATTCTTCAAAGCCTCTTCCATGATGAATGAAAAATGAGACGACTTCGTACAGTAGCAGTAAGTATACTTGCCATTATACTTGAATCGTTCCATCGCACTCTTAAAAGTGGCCTGAACAAATCGGATATTTTCGCTGATCCTGGGGAGGTAGGTTAGCTTTAGTGGCGTTCCGTATTCCTTGATGATGTCCATTAACGGAACGTCGTTGAACAGTAACTCGTGGTCGCGGACCTTAAATTCTTTTTGGGGAAACTCGAAAGTTTGCTCAATAAGCTCGCGGTAACTCTTCATTTAGTCCTTAGCGTTAATCGTTGCGGTTAACCGTGAATAATTTAAAATATTAATTTTCCCAATTCTTTCAGTTTTTTCGAGCAACAGTCGTCATTTTAACGATTAACCTCGCAGCACGAAAGAGGTGCAATATTCTGATAAATTTGCCATCTTTGCAATACATTCAGAACTGGTGGTAAATCGTTTTTACTGCATATTCCCCCGTCGCGTCCCGGTCCTTATCTGGATCGGGCTGAGAGCCTTACCTGACCTCTAAGGCCGTAGACAATTCATTGTCCGTATTTTGTGCGCGATTGCCACTATTCTATAACCAATAATTTTTTTGTCCTGTGAAAGAGCTGAAGATCATCGAAGTGAAATCTGAGATAGGTGCCGGTACCCGAGGAGCCAGCCTTGGCGTTGAAGCCATTAAAATTGCCAGCCTGGATATGAATTCAGACTTCTTCAAACAATTTGAGTCAGTGGAAGTCGAAAATGTGAACGAGCTTCTTTTTGACGGCGCCAAACACTCCTATGCTAAATTCATCGATGGCGTGATGATCATGGAGGAACGGGTCTGCCTCGAGGTGTATGAGACGATTTGGGAAGAGTATTTCCCCATAATAATTGCAGGCGATCACAGCACCTCGTACGGTACAATCGCGGGTATCAAAAAAGCAGATCCCAAAGCACGACTCGGCGTAATCTGGATCGATGCCCATGCGGATATCCATACGCCGTTCACAACCCCTTCCGGCAACATGCACGGAATGGCGTTGGCTATGGCGTGCGGAATTGATAACCTGGAATGCAAAGTAAATGATCCACGGGGAGAGACCCTGGACTATTGGGAGCAAATCAAAAATGTCGGGCTTCCAGGAGCAAAGATTTATCCAGAGGATATCGTTTATATCGCCGTTCGCGACCTTGAGAAACCTGAAAATTATCTTGTAAATAAATACAACGTCAACTTTATAGAAACCGAAGACGTGAAGAAATCAGGTCCTGCCAAAATTGCCGAGAAGGCTCTGCAAATGCTCGACCATTGTGATTTGATTTACATCTCGTTCGATGTTGACTCACTTGATTCCAGGATTTCGACTGGTACCGGGACGCCTGTGCCCAATGGCCTTACCGTTGAAGAAGCAAAAACGCTTAGTGCTGAGCTTGCTAAAAGTTCCAAAGTTTGCGCGTGGGAGATCGTAGAAGTGAACCCCACTCTAGACACAGAAAACAGAATGGCGGAAAGTGCGTTTGAAATTCTTGAGGCTACTGCGAGATCCATAGTAAACCGCCCGGTACTGGCTGAATAGTAGTTACCTAGCTACCTAGGTACATAGGTAGTTGGTTTACCTGGTTTTCTCCATCAACGCGATAAAATCCTGAAACGTAGTTATAAAGTTGCTGCGAATGAATGGGTCTGCAACGGCTTTGGGAATTCCCACTGGCTTTGACAGTACCGTATACGTTACTTTCACTTTTCCGGGACTCACTTGCTCCATCGTCCAGCTTCCAGTTAAGTAAATCCGATTTACTCCTTCCCGTAGAGGCGCCAGCGTATTATTCACCTTCGACTCAAAAAAAATCGACAACAATTGCCCTTTACGTCCAATTTTATATTCCATAAAGTGGTCCTGATCGCTCACGGGCCAGGGAATGTCATGACAAGAATATTCATGCCATGTGGTGGAATCACGGGAAGGGTATACTCTGAATTCGGAAATGTTGCTCTTCCACTGCCGCGCCCGTTTCTCATCCCGCAATAACCGCAATCCCTCGGCAATTGTATTGTTGTAATAGAACACGCCTTTCACTTCACGCGATTTAATCGGTGGATCTGATAATGGATAGGTCAGCCATCTTTCATAAAGGCTAATCGACCCTTCCTTCTTCACAAGTACGAACTCTTCTTTCCCCTGACACCATCCATAGACACCCGGACAAAGAGTACCGACGGAAAGTAGAGTGAAGAAATGAATATGGTTCATTCGTTGCCTGATATTTAATAGACTAAGGAATAACATTCAGGGTTGCTTAGACCATTTTTTACCGAGATAAAAATAGTCCTTAATCTTCATCCTTTTTCCTTAATTTCGCCCGGAAAATGAGTTTAACGTCAATCTGTAGATATCATGAGTCAAAACAAACCTATCTCGTCTTTTATCGAGAAGCATTTTTTGCATTTTAACGCTGCCGCGCTTGTGGATGCGGCAAAGGCTTACAAAAGCCACATCGCTGCAGGCAAAAAAATGATGGTCACGCTTGCGGGTGCGATGAGCACAGGCGAGCTCGGTATCAGCTTTGCAGAAATGATACGTAAGAACAATGTGCATATCATTTCCTGCACTGGGGCCAACCTCGAAGAAGATATCATGAATCTTGTAGCACACAGTCATTACAAGAGAATTCCTAGCTATCGCGACCTGACACCTGAGCAGGAGTGGGACCTTCTTCAGAATCATCTCAATCGTGTAACCGATACATGTATACCCGAAGAAGAAGCGTTCAGGAAACTTCAAAAACATTTATACAAAGTCTGGAAAGATGCCGAAGACAAGGGTGAAAGATTATTTCCCCATGAATTCATGTTTCGAATGCTCAACAGCGGAGAGCTGAAAGAATATTATGAGATCGATCCAAAAAATTCCTGGATGATTGCAGCGGCTGAACGCAACATGCCGATGGTAGTACCAGGATGGGAAGATTCAACAATGGGAAATATATTCGCTTCCTATGTCTATTCAGGTGAGCTGAAAGCTTCAACCATGAAAACCGGTATTGAGTATATGGCGTGGCTGGCGGACTGGTACATCAAGAATTCGGGCAAAGACGGCATAGGATTCTTCCAGATCGGCGGAGGCATAGCCGGCGATTTTCCTATATGCGTTGTTCCGATGCTTCACCAGGATCTTGAAATGGATAACGTTCCCTACTGGAGTTATTTTTGTCAGATCAGCGACTCAACTACAAGTTATGGTTCATACTCTGGCGCGGTACCTAATGAAAAAATAACATGGGGTAAACTGAGTATAGAGACACCAAAGTTCATAATAGAAAGCGACGCCACCATCGTTGCGCCACTGGTATTCGCTTATATAATGGAGTGGTGATTTGTTCAAGACCTTCATTTCCAAACCTTCGTGCTTAGGATGGGTAGTCACTGACGTTTAAGAGAGACAATCCAGTAAACATTATATACGCGTTGATAGAGTAATTCATGAGTCTTGATCACACTTTACGTTCAGAAATACAGAAGGCGGTTTCGTCTTTATTTAGCCAGTCCGTTGATAACCTTCAAATTCAGCCCACAAATCAGGAGTTTGAAGGTTCTCATACGCTTGTTTGTTTTCCATTGACGAAGATCTCCCGAAAGGGGCCTGAGGACACGGCGCGGATGGTAGGCGAACACCTCGTCCGAAATACTGACCTTGTCGAGCGATACAACGTAGTGAAGGGATTCCTGAACCTGGTGATTAAGGATAACGTGTGGCTCGGTGCATTCAAAGAGATCTTGTTGAATCTAAATTATGGTCAGCTGCCGTCCAATGGTCAGGAGATCATGGTCGAATACTCCTCTCCGAATACGAACAAACCTCTGCACCTGGGACATTTACGGAATAACTTCCTGGGTTATAGTGTGGCGGAGATTTACAAGGCAAACGGCTATAAAGTTCATAAAGTCCAGATCATTAACGATAGGGGTATCCACATTTGCAAGTCGATGGCTGCGTGGAAATTATTTGGCAACGGCGAGACTCCGCAAAGTAGTGGTATCAAGGGTGACCACCTGGTCGGGAAATACTACGTCATTTTTGATCGCACGTACAAGGAACAAATTGCTGAGCTTACAGCCAAAGGAATTTCTGAAGACGAGGCGGGGAAGCAGGCTCCCATCATGCTGCTTGCTGTGGACCTTCTACGGAAGTGGGAACAAAAAGATACCGAGACCGTAGAGCTTTGGCGAATAATGAACTCATGGGTATATCAAGGTTTTGATGCAACCTATGCACGCATGGGTGTCGACTTTGAAAAACTTTATTATGAGTCAGACACTTACCTGCTCGGTAAGGAAGAAGTGTTTAAGGGGGTTCAAAATGGTGTGTTCTTTAAAAAAGAAGATGGTTCGATATGGGTGGACCTTACTTCTGATGGACTGGATCAAAAAGTATTGTTACGATCAGACGGTACGTCGGTCTACATGACTCAGGATATCGGTACGGCTATACTTCGTTTTAGAGATTTTCCTAAAATCGTTGGGCAGATCTATACTGTCGGAAACGAACAGGAATATCATTTTAAAGTGTTGTTTCTAATTCTCAGCAAACTTGGGTTTGATTGGGCCAAGCATTGTTTCCATCTTTCGTATGGCATGGTCGATCTTCCTACAGGAAAGATGAAGTCCAGGGAAGGCACTGTCGTAGATGCCGATGATCTTATGCAGGAAATGGTTGACGAAGCCAAAAATCAAACACTGACATTAGGTAAAATCGAAGGATGGAGTGAAGATGAAACAAAACGGTTGTTTGAAATGGTCGGCCTCGGGGCGTTAAAATTCTTCCTCTTAAAAGTCGACCCGAAGAAAAAGATGTTATTCGATCCCAATGAGTCCATTCAGCTTCAAGGATTTACGGGTCCGTTCATTCAGTATACTCATGCGCGCATCCGTGCAATAATCAGAAAGGCGGACAGTCAAAACATTACCCCTACGGCAGCTGACCTTAGCCCAGTAACGTCATTAGAGGCCTCCGAGCGTGATGTCTTGAATTTGTTGAGTCTTTATGAAATAAAGATTAAGGAAGCAGCTAAAGAACATTCGCCTGCCGTTATCGCTAACTATGCGTTCGAACTGGCGAAGGAGTATAACAAGTTTTACCAGAACATTCCAATCTTCAGCGAGGCCGATCAGGCAAAGCTGAAGTTCAGGATCGCGTTTTCCGGCGTTGTCGCTGATACTATTCGCAAGTCGATGGCCTTGCTTGGCATCACGGTGCCAGATAAAATGTAATTCGGTGAACCTATGACGGCCGCAAATGGTTTTTCGTGTAACGTGTGGATAATTTCCTGATCTAATTGCTTAACCCTTAAAATTTAATTCTTATGAAATCTCTTTTACTCTTTTCTCTCGTCTTATTCACGACCTCTATGGCATCGATTTACGACTTTAAAATGAATGCGCTTGACGGTACGCCCGTGGACTTTTCACAGTACAAAGGAAAGAATCTCCTTATTGTAAATGTCGCGTCGAAATGCGGCAGTACTCCTCAATACGCAGATCTTCAAAAACTACACGAACAGTTCGGAGGAAAGGTAACCATACTTGGATTTCCCGCTAACAATTTCGGAGCTCAGGAGCCGGGATCAAACCAGGAGATTGCTCAATTCTGTGAGAAGAATTATGGCGTAACATTCCAGATGTTTGAAAAAATCTCGGTGAAAGGCGATGATGTACATCCGCTCTACAAACTGTTAAAAGAACAAACCGGCAAGGAACCGAGCTGGAATTTTTGCAAATACCTTATCAAGGCGGACGGGTCTGTGAAGTTTTTTGCTACCAATGTCAATCCTCTGGATAAACAGATCGTGGATGAAATTAACTAGTCTGATATTGGTTGCTGGAATTGTCGTTATGGGGTTAGCATCATTTATTTCAAGTATGTTCACCTCTGGGCAGAAGGGTCCAGTACAGCAGTCCATATACGACTTTAAGATCCCTGCGTTGAATGGTGACACTATAGATTTCTCAACGTATCGGGGTAAAAATTTGATCATCGTCAATACAGCTTCAAAGTGTGGTTATACACCTCAGTATGCCGACCTTGAAAAACTGCACGAAGTGTATGGTAACAAAGCTGTTGTCCTTGGTTTCCCTGCCAATAATTTTTTGTGGCAGGAGCCAGGTTCAAACGATCAGATCGCAAAATTTTGCAAAGAGAATTACGGCGTAAAATTTCAGATGTTTGAAAAGATTTCAGTAAAAGGAAAGAACAAACATCCGCTTTACAAATGGCTTGAAGCGAAGACCGGCGAAACCCCATCATGGAATTTCTGCAAATACATAGTAAGCAAGGACGGCAATGACGTAAAGTTCTTTTCATCGAACGTTAACCCGATGGACGAAAAAATAGTCAGTCTTGTCGCGGAATGATTCGCTGCTCCTGTAAAAGCCAACCATGCAAAATGCTTCTATTAAACAAAAGCTACTAGTTTCGTGTATCGAGTACGTTGAGTCGAGAATAAACTCGGCTACTACTGCCATGCAGGATGCTCAGAATGCTGCGAATGAGGAAGGTAAGAGTTCCGCCGGAGATAAGTACGAAACGGGCCGCGCGATGATGCAGATTGAAAGGGACCAAGCCGCAGTTCAACTCGACGAAGCTATGAAGCTGAAAAGAACATTGAATCAGATTAACGCTAACGAGCATCATAATGTCGTCTCCCTGGGAAGTATTGTGACCACGAATTCTTTCAGGGCATTTGTCGCGGTGGGTCCACCTAAACTGAACGTTGACGGCAATGAATATTTCATTATAACACCAATGTCTCCATTAGGAAAGGTATTGATAGGTCTCAAGGCCGGGGCGGACTTCACTTTTAACAACAAGCAAAACGTTGTCGTGGAGATTTCTTGAGGTAAAAAAAAATCATTTATCTTTCCGCATTAATGCAGATAAGTATGGCTCTAAGGGTTTGGATGCAGGCGTTCCGTCTTCGTACGTTACCACTTGCACTTTCTTGCATTGCCATGGGCGCATTCCTCGCAGCCTCGGTGAATGCGTTTCGCCTCGACGTTTTTTTATTGTGTGTGCTGACTACAATATCCTTACAAATTCTTTCGAATCTTGCCAACGACTACGGCGACTCGATTCATGGGGCCGATAGCGTCGGGCGTGTAGGTCCCTCACGAACTGTTCAACGCGGTATGATCTCCTCTGCACAAATGAAAATCGCAGTGATCGTCTTTGTTGGACTCTGCCTTTCCAGCGGAATAACATTGCTGATCGTTTCCTTCGGAATGAATTGGAATGCCCTGCTCTTTTTTTTCGGACTAGGAGTGCTTAGTATTTTTGCCGCGGTTGCTTACACCGTGGGGAAAAGGCCCTATGGTTACATAGGTCTTGGTGACGTTTCGGTGTTGATCTTTTTTGGCATAGTCGGAGTTATGGGTTCCTATTATCTCTTTACTAAAGAGATTTCATGGAAAGAATTGCTTCCTGCGCTGAGCTGCGGATTATTTTCCATTGGCGTATTAAACGTGAACAATATCAGAGATATTGATTCCGATCGCAAAGCCGGAAAGTTTTCTATACCTGTTCGGGTCGGACGCATCAATGCAATCCGGTACCACTGGTGTCTGGTGTTAGGTGGACTGTTATGTGCCCTCTTCTATAATGTGGTGACGCTCCACTCCCCATGGCAATTTTTGTTTCTTATCAGTGCTCCTTTGTTTGTCCGCAATGCAATGGCGGTGACCAGGAAACCCTCGCACGAGCTGGATCCTTACCTGAGGCAAATGGCACTTTCCACCCTGATTTTTGTTGTTTTATTTGGTATAGGTTTGATTTTATAGTAACCGGATTTAAACCAAAATGGGTCTAACTGTGTCTAAGAAACAATTTAGACAGTTACGATTCGTTTAATTGATGTATAGAAATAGAAAGAATAATATGAAGAGGGCTTGGATAGGATGTATTTGTTTAGGTTCCATGCTGTGGGGATGTCAGCCGGAGCCAGATGCCATGCTATTATTGGATCAATTTGTGGTGTCCACTAATTATGATAACGACGTCAATTTTCAGTCATACTCCACTTACTCTATTGCGACGGATACAATTGGATTCGTGTCTAACCAGTCTAATGATACCATCTTAATTCAAAAGGATACTGATTATCCGAGACCTGTGCTTCAAAAGGTGGTGGCGAACCTGAATTCCATGGGTTATACCCGGGTGGGAAGGAATGAAAATCCAGACATGAGGATAAATGTCTACGTGGTCAACAATTACGATCTTTATCAACAAGTGGTCTATCCAAACTACTACTATCCATCTTATTATGGATATGGTTATGGATACGGTGGCTACTATGGTGGGTACGTTAATACCTACGAATCAAACACGGGATCACTGGTTGTTGAGATTCTTGATTTGAAGACCATCACTCCAGACAACAAAGTAAAGGTTATCTGGGGAGCTTATATGGGTGATTTGTACAGTTCCATTGATGTTATCAAACAATCCGAAGAAGCCATTGATCAGGCCTTTATTCAATCTCCATATTTGCATAACTAATGAAACAATATCTGATCATATTTTTTCTTGGTGTCACGGGGATGGCGTCGGCTCAGGATAGTTACTTTTATTTTAACTGGGATGTCAATTTTCCTCTGACGAATACGGAGTGGATTGGTTCATCCAGCGCGCGTGGTGCAAAATTAGGATTCAGGAAATTCATCGGATCCGAAAGCAAATTCTCCATTGGTTTGGATGTAAACTGGGCTTACTACGAGGAATATAAGCCGACCGAAACTTTCCAGCAACCAGGAGGAGCAATTACGACCGATTACTTCAATGACATCTTTCAGGCAGGAGCCGTGGCCAGTGGTCAATATTACTTTCCCTTAGGAAATGGTGAGCGCTTCTTCCCTTATGCCGGAATTGGGCTGGGAGCCTCGCGAAATGCTTATAAAGTCTCTTATAATATATATAGTGATGAAGAAGAAAGCTGGGGATTTCTTGCCAGACCGGAAGCAGGTATCCTGGTACGGATCGGTGAGCGAAGAAAACTTGGACTTATGGCCGGTGTACATTATGACTTTTCTACGGCCAAGAGTGAGTCCTACGGCTATGATAACTTCATGAATGCCGGATTTCAGCTGGGTATTATGATGATGCAATGGTGAGGTAAGTGGCTGACTTTTAGCTTACAATTTTTTATCAGCCACGTATTTGGGGGTGAGGCCTTCTGTTATCTTTGCAGCATGTCGCAACAGATACTTATCCTTGATTTTGGTTCTCAATACACTCAGTTAATAGCAAGAAGAGTACGGGAGCTGAATGTTTATTGTGAAATCCACCCCTTCAACAAAATACCACCACTTACAAAGGATATAAAAGGAGTTATTCTTTCAGGAAGTCCTTGTTCGGTACGCGATAACGGTGCACCAAGCGTCGACCTCAACACATTTGGAAATGTACCGGTATTGGGAGTCTGTTACGGCGCTCAACTCATCGCGCACAAAAGTGGTGGTAATGTCCTTCCTTCTCATCAGCGCGAATATGGTAGAGCAAGACTTACTACGATTGATCATCACAATGAATTGTTGAAGGAAATGCCTCTCGACACCCAGGTCTGGATGTCACATGCGGACACGATTGCCAAGGTGCCGTCAACGTTTGAGATCATCGCGAGTACGCCATCTGTCGCCATCGCGGCTTATAAGGTTAAAAACACAAAGGTATATGGCATTCAGTTCCATCCAGAAGTAACTCATACCACGGAAGGCAAGAATCTACTAAGAAATTTTGTAGTCCACATTTGTGGTTGCTCTCAGGACTGGACGCCCGATCAGTTTGTTGAGGCGACGATTGCTGATCTTAAAAGCAAGCTGAATGGTGATAAAGTGGTAATGGCATTATCGGGTGGGGTGGACTCAACGGTTGCCGCCGTTTTGATTCACAAAGCGATCGGGAAGGATTTGCACTGCATTTTCGTGGATAACGGACTTCTTCGCAAGAATGAGTTTCAGCAAGTGCTGGATTCGTATCAACACATGGGCCTTAATATTAAAGGCATTGATGCGAAGGAAAAGTTCTATACTGCATTGAATGGGCTATCAGAACCTGAAGCAAAAAGGAAGGCAATAGGTAAGACTTTTATCGATGTGTTCGATGAAGAGGCTCACAGAATAAGCGACGTAAAGTGGCTTGGGCAGGGCACAATTTATCCTGATGTGATCGAATCGGTTTCCGTTAACGGTCCGTCGCAGACGATAAAGTCGCATCATAACGTAGGCGGATTGCCCGACAAAATGAAAAAGAAAGTAGTTGAACCTCTCAATACGCTGTTTAAAGATGAGGTAAGGATTGTCGGAAAGACAATTGGAATTGATCAAACGATTTTAGGTCGCCATCCTTTTCCGGGGCCTGGTCTGGGTATTCGTATACTTGGCGACATCACGCCTGATAAAGTGAGGATACTCCAGGAAGTTGACAGTATATTTATTGCTGGGTTGCGTGAACACGGACTTTATGATAAGGTATGGCAAGCAGGAGCTATGTTACTCCCCGTTCAATCTGTGGGTGTTATGGGCGATGAACGAACATATGAACGAGTGGTTAATCTGAGAGCAGTAACGAGCACTGATGGTATGACGGCCGATTGGGCCCACCTTCCTTATGATTTCCTGGCGAGTGTTTCCAGTGATATAATCAACAAAGTTAAAGGTGTAAACCGGGTGGTCTATGACATAAGTTCGAAACCACCGGCCACAATCGAGTGGGAGTAGAAGGATAGCGAACCCGTTACCGCAGTTCAAGACGTGTTGAACCAAAATTTTAAGATGCGAAAAGTTAAATACATTCTTCTAGGTGCGCTGATCCAGATCTCAGCGTTTGGCCAGGTCGACTATACCAAGCAATACTTTAACGCCAAGAATTTGTTCAGGGAAGGAAAGTACAATTTGGCGATGGAGAGCTTCAAGCCGTTGATGAACTCCGACCGGAGTAACCAATACTCAGAATATTCCACCTTCTATTACGCACTTTCAGCTTACAACCTAGGATACAAATCGCTGGCAAAAACGAATTTCAACCAGATCAAAACGCTTCATCCTTCATGGGATAAAATGGATGAAGTGAATTTTTGGATCGGAAGGATCAATCTTGAGGACAAAGATTACTTTCAAGGCTTAAAGATATTGTCGATGGTTCAGGATAAGAACCTTCAGGCGTCGATAGAGGTCATGAAGACAAAAAGCATCAGCGAAATAACTGACGTGGAAACACTGAAGATGATGCTTGAAGAGTATCCCAAGGATAGTGTGGTGGCGAAGGTGTTGGCAACGGCCCTTGCGAAAGATCTTCAGAATGCAGAAAACAAAGTGCTCCTTGAATCTCTAATCAAGCAGTTCAACTTTCCACGGACAGCTTTTATTCCGGAGGCGCCAAAGACATTTTACAGAGATATTTACAGCGTATCTGTACTACTGCCGTTCATGGTCAATACCCTGGATCCGTCGCCAACATTAAAAAGGAATCAAGCAGTGTTGGATTTGTACGAGGGAATGAAGCTTGCTGTGGATACAATTGGTAAGCAGGGTACGAAGATCAGCCTTCGCGCGTACGATACAGAACGAAGTGTCGAACGGATCAAGTCAATCCTTAAATATGACGAACTAAAAAACACAGACCTGATTATAGGTCCTTTTTTTCA
>Ga0111538_10003272_pt1 | contig 22708 bp, 21 predicted proteins | sample SoiMethybrSBSTD1_FD_79669 | JGI IMG/M metagenome (GOLD analysis project Ga0111538, IMG submission 79669) | Bulk soil microbial communities from a Populus tree surrounding site in Tennessee, USA - Soil MetaG P. TD hybrid SBSTD1 (version 2)... | ecosystem: Environmental > Terrestrial > Soil >...
GCGCGCTCGATCGCGGAGGGCTATGAGTGAGCCCCGGGCCGCTGCTCACCGTTTCGGATTTGCGCGTCGTCTTCGAGGGAGATCGCGGCAGCCTCACCGAGGCCGTGAGCGGCGTCAGCTTCTCCGTTCTGCCCGGCCGCACGCTCGGGATTGTCGGCGAATCCGGCTGCGGCAAGAGCGTCACCGCGCTGTCGATCATGCGCCTGCTTCCGCAGGCCGGGACACGCATGTCGGGCTCGGTCGTCTTCGAGGGGCGCGAGCTCACGGCGCTGCCCGAGCGGCAGATGCAGGACCTGCGCGGCAACCGGCTCGCCATGATCTTCCAGGAGCCAATGACGTCGCTCAACCCGAGCTTCACGGTCGGCGATCAGATCGGCGAGGCGCTGATGCGCCACCGCGCGCTCCCTGCCAAGGCTGCCCGCTCGGCCGCCATCGAGATGCTGGAGCGCGTCAAAATCCCCTCGCCCCGGGAGCGGATCGACGAATACCCGCACAAGCTCTCCGGCGGCATGCGTCAGCGCGTGATGATCGCCATGGCGCTCGTCTGCGCCCCCGCCCTACTGATCGCGGACGAGCCCACCACGGCCCTCGACGTGACGATCCAGGCCCAGATCCTCGACCTGCTGGCCCGGTTGCGCGAGGAGACCGGGTCGGCCATCATCCTGATCACCCACGATCTCGGCGTGGTCGCAGAGACCTGCGACGACGTGGCGGTGATGTATGCGGGGCAGATCGTCGAGCGCGCTCCTGCAGCGCGCGTGTTCTCCGCACCGCAGCATCCCTATACCGTGGGCCTGCTGGGGTCCATTCCCTTGATCAGCACACGGCGCCAGCGTCTCGCAACGATCGCCGGCAGCGTGCCGAGCCTCGCCGCCGCGTTCACCGGCTGCCGCTTCTCGGGCCGCTGTCCGTTTGCGGACGCACGCTGCCGCAGCGAGCCGCCGCCGCTCGCCGACATCGGCGCCGGCCACCTCTCCCGCTGCTGGAAGGCACCCCTGGAGGCCCTAGTGGCATGAGCGCACCGCTGCTCGCCCTCGAGAACGTGACGAAGCATTTCGTGCTCCGCCGCTCGCTCCTCGGGACGCCGACCGCCGTGGTCCGCGCCGTCGATGCCGTAACGCTGACGGTTGCTGCCGGCGAGACGCTGGCGCTGGTCGGCGAATCCGGCTGCGGCAAGTCGACGGTCGGCCGGCTTGCCCTGCGTCTGATCGAGCCGACGTCCGGCAGGGTGCACTTCGACGGCCGCGATCTGGCTTCGCTGTCGGGCGCCGAGCTGCGCCGTGTTCGCGCCAAGGCACAGCTCATTTTCCAGGACCCCTACGGTTCGCTGAATCCGCGCATGACGGTCGGCGAGATGCTGGCCGAGCCGCTGCTGCTGCACACGGACCTCTCGTCCGCCAGCCGGCGCGAGCGCGTGCAAGAGCTGCTCGGCGTCGTCGGCCTCAAGAACGAGCACGCGCAGCGCTACCCGCACGAGTTCTCGGGCGGCCAGCGCCAGCGCATCGGCATCGCGCGCGCGCTGGCCGCCGAGCCCAAGCTGATCGTCTGCGACGAGCCTGTTTCGGCCCTCGACGTCTCCATCCGCAGCCAGATCCTCAACCTTCTGGGCGACCTGCAGCAGCGTCTCGGCCTTGCCTACGTGTTCATCAGCCACGACCTGGCCGTGGTCAAACACATCGCCACACGCGTGGCGGTGATGTACCTCGGTCGCATCGTAGAGAGCGCCGCCGGCGCTGCGATCTTCGCGGAGCCGCGCCACCCCTACACGCAGGCGCTGCTCTCGGCCGCCCCGGTGCTGTTCCCCGGCGACCGGCAGCGCCGCATTCTGCCGGGCGATCCGCCCAGCCCTGTGGACCCGCCGGCCGGCTGCCACCTGCATCCGCGCTGCCCGTATACCCAGGATGTTTGCAGCCGCTCACGTCCCGAGCTGGCCGCTGGCGATCCCCACGCGACGGCTTGCCATCTGTGGCCCGCCATAGTTTCCTCCTTACCGCCTGCCTCCGCCGCCGCATCGGAATTTTCGCCCGGTCTCCAGCGTCTGTTCAGGGCGTTCGATGCCGGCATTGGGACGGGCATCGAGAACTGAAGCGCGCCATGGCGCACAAGCTCGGGAGTAGTCTCATGAAGCGGATAGGCCTCGCCGGATTGGCGGCTGTCGTCTTGTTGTCGGGCTCGGCGGCAGCGCTGGCGCAGAGCACGCTGCGGATCGGCCTGGCCGAGGATCCCGACGTGCTCGATCCGACGCTCGCACGCACCTACGTCGGCCGCATCGTGTTCGCCGCGATTTGCGACAAGCTGTTCGACATCGACGACAAGCTCAACATCGTGCCCCAGCTGGCGCTGTCGCACGAGACCTCCGAGGACGGCAAGACCGTCACCATCAAGCTACGTCCGGGCGTCAGGTTCCATGATGGCGAGGCCATGGACGGCGAGGCCGTGAAGGCCAGCATCGAGCGGCACATGAATTTCCAGGGCTCTTTCCGCAGGCCCGAGCTCGCCGCCGTGGAACGAGTAGAGGCCGCCGATGCCGCCACCGTGCGGCTGCACCTGAAGAGTCCGTTCTCACCCCTGATTGCCCAGCTTGCCGACCGTGCCGGCATGATCATGAGCCCCAAGGCGATGGCGGAGGCCGGCGACAAGTTCGGCCTGAAGCCGGTCTGCGCCGGCCCGTTCAAGTTCGTGGAGCGAGTGCAGCAGGATCGCATCGTCGTCGAGAAATTCCCCCAGTACTGGAATGCGGCCAACGTGCATATCGACCGTGTCGTGTTCCGGCCGATCGTGGAGTCCACTGTTCGCCTCGCCAATCTTAAATCGGGCAGCCTCGATCTGATCGAGCGCGCACTTGCCACCGACCTCACGGAAATCAAGGCCGATCCCAGGCTCAAACTCGCCACCCAGATCGAGATCGGCTACCAGGGCCTCACCCTAAACCTTGCCAACGGCGATGCCGGTAAGAACGGCCCATTCGGCAAGGACCCGCGCGTGCGCCTGGCACTCGATGCCGCGATCGACCGCAAGGCCCTTTCCGACGTCGTTTTCAATGGCGAGGTCCTGCCCGGCAACCAGTGGGTCAGCCCCAAGAGCTCCTACTACCAGGCGCAGTTCCCGGTGCCGGGACGCGATGTCGCCAAGGCCAAGAAGCTGCTGGCCGACGCCGGCGTGACGACGCCCGTTGCCGTTGACTTTATGGTGCCGAACAACCCCGAGAGCCGGCAGGTGGCCGAGGTCATCCAGGCCATGGCCGCCGAAGCCGGCTTCGACATGAAGATCCGCGTCACCGAGTTCGCCACATCGCTCAAGGAGGCCGAGCAGGGGCGGTTTCACGCCTTCTTCATTGGCTGGTCCGGTCGTGTCGATCCCGACGGCAACAGCTACATCTTCCACAAGTGCAACGCCCCCCAGAACAACGGGCACTTCTGCAGCAAGGACGTCGACCAGTGGCTCGACGATGCGCGCAAAGTCGACAAGCTCGATGAGCGCAAGTCGATCTACGCCAAAATTGCGGACAAGTACCTGAAGGAGGGCTCGATCCTCTACCTCTACCACCGCCTCGTGATCATCGCCCACACTGCGAAGCTTGAGGGCTACACCCAACTCCCCGACGGCTTGGTGCGCGTCGTCGGCGTGAAGCTGAAACCGTGAAGGGGTTAAGCCCCGCCTCAATGGCCGCCACTTACCGTTGATGCGAGGGGTCTGATCCAGTCCGCACGGGACCGCAAGATGATCCTGTTCCTCGGCAAGCGCCTGCTGCAGCTGATCCCGACCCTGTTCATCGTATCGGTGATCATCTTCGGCCTGCAGCAACTGCTGCCCGGCGATCCGGCGCTGGCGATGGCCGGGGAGGAGCGCGACCCCGCCGTGCTCGAGCAGATCCGCCGGCAATACAGACTCGATCAGCCCCTGCATGTTCAATACCTCTACTGGGTCGGCGGAGTGCTCTCCGGCAATCTGGGCGAGTCGATGCGGCTGAAGCAGCCCGTGCTCACGCTCATCGCGCAGAAGTTTCCCGTCACCCTGCAGCTGGCCCTGATGGCGATCGTCATTTCGCTCACAATCGGTGTGACTGCGGGTGTGATCTCCGCCGTCAAGAAAAATACGGCCATCGACTACGCCGTCAACGTGGTGGCGCTCTGGGGCATCTCGACCCCCAATTTCTGGCTCGGCATCCTGCTCATCTTTCTGTTCTCCGTACATCTGGGCTGGCTGCCGGCGTCGGGCTACGTCGGCCCGTTCGAGGACTTCTGGCTGTCGCTGCAGACGACCATCCTGCCGGCTTTCGTGCTCGGCAACTCATTCGCCGCCGTCCTGATGCGGCATACGCGGAGCGCCATGCTGCAGGCCATGAGCAGCGACTACGTGCGCACCGCGCGTGCCAAAGGGCTCGCCGAGCGCGTCGTCGTCCTCAAGCACGCCATGCGCAACGCGCTGACGCCGGTCGTGACGCTTGGTGCTCTCGAGCTCGGCACCCTGCTCTCAGGTGCGGTGCTGACCGAGCAGGTGTTCTCGATCCCGGGCTTCGGCAAGCTGATCGTGGATAGCGTCTTCAACCGCGACTACGCGGTGGTGCAGGGCGTCACGCTCGTCACCGCCACGACCTACATCCTCCTCAACCTGCTCGCGGACATCGCCTACGTGCTGATCAATCCTCGGCTTCGGAGCTAGCAATGGCCGTGTCGGAGGCATTGACCGTCGACCTCGTCCACGAGAGCCCCGGCGCGCGGGCCTGGCGGCGTCTGCTCAAGCGCAAGAGCGCCGTGTTCGGCCTCGTCGTCATCGTGGCGTTCGTACTGATCGCCGTCTTTGCGCCACTGCTTACGCCCTACGACCCGGCCCAGCAGAGCTGGACTGCGATCCGCAAGCCGCCCTCGCTGCAGCACTGGTTCGGCACGGATGAGTCTGGGCGCGATCTTTTCTCGCGCGTGATCTTCGGTGCCCGCGCGTCGCTCCTGGCCGGCGTCGTCTCCATTACCATCGCCCTGGGGCTCGGCGTGCCCATCGGGCTGCTCGCCGGCTATGGCGGCAAGTGGATCGACGCGATCATCAGCCGCATAACCGACGCCATGCTGGCGATCCCGTTTCTCATCCTCGCCATTGCACTCGCGGCATTCCTCGGTCCCTCGCTGCAGAATGCCATGATCGCCATCGGCCTCACGGCCACGCCCATCTTCGTGCGCCTGACGCGCGGGCAGGTGATGGCCGTCAAGGTGGAAGATTATGTCGAGGCTGCACGCGCCGTTGGCAATCCGGCCGCCCGCATCGCCTTCAAGCACATCCTGCCCAACATCCTCCCTGCCCTCATCGTGCAGGCCACCATCTCGATCGCCACCGCAATAATAGCCGAGGCCAGCCTGTCGTTCCTCGGACTCGGCCAGCAGCCGCCGGCACCGTCATGGGGCTCGATGCTCAACACGGCCCAGCGCTTCCTTACCAACGCGCCGTGGATGGCGGTCTGGCCGGGGCTTGCCATCTTCCTGGCCGTCCTGTCGTTCAACATTCTGGGCGACGGCCTGCGCGATGCGCTCGACCCGAAGGAGCGTTGATCGAGGGCGTTTGCCCTTGCGCAACCATTCCGGCGTTCGGCTGTGCAGCGCCCTCGGCGTATGAGCGTCACCCCGATTGCGGTTGCCGGCGCACCAGGCGGCGGGCGCCCTTGCTGACGGCCGGGATCGACCAGAGGACCGAAATGATCGTCAGCGCGGCGAGTACGGCGGAGACGGGGCGCGTAAAAAACGGGGTAAGGCTGCCACCGGACAGCACGAGGCCCCGCGTGAGGTTCTTCTCCAGCAGATCGCCCAGCACGAGCCCGAGGATCAGCGGCGCCATGTTGAACTTCAACTCACGCATGACGAAGCCGATCAACCCGAAAACGAGCATGACGTAGATATCGAACACGCGCGAGGTGATGGCAAACGCGCCCACCACGCACAGCACGAACACCACCGGCATCAGGCGCTCGCGCGGCACCAGCAGGATCTTGATCAGGGGCCGCACCAGGACGAAGCCGAAGATCAGCTTGCTCATGTCGGCGATCAAGAGCATGGCGATGATCTGATAGAAGAACTGCGGCGCCTCCAGCATCAGGTTCGGCCCGGGATTCAGGCCGTGGATCATCATGGCGGCCATCAGAACCGCTGCGGGCGCGGAGCCGGGCAGCGCGAGCGTCAGCACGGGAATGATGGCGCCCGGAACCGAGGACGCCTCCCCCGTCTCCGCCGCCATGAGACCCTCGATCGAGCCCTTGCCGAATTTCTCCTTCTCTTTGCTGGCGCGCCGTGCGGCGGCATAGGACGACCAGGCCGCGGCATCCTCGCCGAGGCCCGGCAGGATGCCGATCCACACGCCTATGGCACCGGAGCGGAAGATCGTGCGCCAGTATTTGAGGACGTCCTCGATGCGGGGGACGATCGAGTCGATTTTGTTGACGACGGCTTTGACGGTGGGCCCGCGCATGGCCGAGAGCACCTCGGCCACGCCGTAGGCGCCGACGAGCGCCGGTAGCAGGCCGATGCCACCGGCGAGGTCCGTGAACCCGAAGGCGTAGCGCTGGTAGTTGTAGTGGGGCTCCTGACCGATAGTGGCGATCCACAACCCGAGGAAGCCGGCGATGTAACCCTTGAGGGGGTCGCCACCAGCCAGCGTGCCCGCCACCACGACGCCGAACACCGCGATCCAGAACATCTCGAAGCTCTGGAAGCCCAGCGCCAGCTCGCTCAGCACGGGTGTGAGCAACGCCAGGCACAGGATGCCGAACAGCGTGCCGAGCCAGGAGCCGGAGGTGGAGATGCCCATCGCACGCCCGGCCAAGCCCTGCCGCGCCAACGGATAGCCGTCGAGGGTGGAGGCAGCCGAGGCGGGCGTGCCCGGAATGTTGAGCAGAATGGCGCTGCGGCTGCCGCCATAGATGGCGCCGACGTAGATGCAGATCAGCACCATGATCGCTTCCGTGTGCGGCATGGAGAAGGTCAACGTCGTGAGCAGCGCCACACCCATGGTCGCAGTGAGCCCGGGCAGCGCGCCGATGACGATGCCGAGGAACGTGGCCCAAAGCACGTTGAAGAGCGTGTGCGGCGTCATGAAGCCGCCGAACGCGACGCCGAGCTCTCTCAACCCGTCAAGCATGCGGGGTACATTCTTTGCGGCTGGCGCTATGGCAGGCGCACATAGAACACCTTCTCGAAGATGAGGGTGACGGCGATGCCGGTGGCAAGCCCGAGCAAGGCGGCCTCGCCGATGCGTCTCAATCGCAGCGATACAGGTTGATCCGACTGCCATTCAAACAGGCTTGTGAACATCGTCACGAAGATCGCGGCCGCCAGCCAGAACGGAACGCGCCCGATCAGGCCCACCACGAAGAGCAGGCAGACGGCAGCGGCCAGAGTCAGTCGCATGTCGATGGCCGGTGGACTTTCGTTGTTCTGCAAATTTGCGGCCTGGTTTCGCAGTGCGCCCTGCCGAATGGCGCGCCAGCCGAGCCAGATGCTGAGCAGTACCATCACAACGGCATATATGCCGGGCACGAGGCCGGGCGCGGTATAAATCTCGCCCTTCTGCTCGACGTAGGTCGGCATGCGGAACGCCAGCCAGGCTGCGGCCGTGCCGAACACGAAGACGACAACGGCGATCCACAGATCGGTACGCGGCGGCGCCGGAACCTCGTGCGGCAGAAGCTGGTCGTTTTCAGCCATGACCGCGCTCCAAAGCAAAGTGGCCGGGTCCGGCCCGGCCACCGAACGGCTTGCGTCGCCACGCCATCAAAGCCTTGGAATTCCCAGCGTGTCAGGGGAGACCTTGGCCTTGCCGCCGTCGAAGTAGAGCCACGCGGTGTAGCGCACCATCTTGAAGGACTCAGTCTCCGCCTCGCTGCCGTGGATCGGCGTGAACAGCGCGCTGCGCTGGGCGGCATATTTCTTCAGCGCCTCGGAATTCTTGATCTTCTTGTCCCACGCCGCCTCCATCGTCTTGACCACGGCGTCGGGCGTGCCCTTTGCGACCCAAATACCGAAGTAGTTCATGGGAGCAGGCATAGTCGGCAGCCACTTCGTCACCGGCGCCAGCTCACCGAAGCCCTCGAGCGTGACGGGCTTGTCTGAAAGGATCGCCAGCGGCACCAGGCGCTTGCCCTTGATGAACTCGCTCATCTCGACGAGCAGCTGGGCCACCGCCTGGGTCTCGCCCGACACGGCCGACAGCACGGCCGGGTTGCCGCCATCGTAGGTGACGTGCTTGTACTCGATCTTGCCGGCGGCCTTCACCGACTCCATGAAGTTGTGCCCGGCCGACGACAACCCGGCCGTGGCGATCGGCACGTTGGCGCCACCCTTTTTGAGCGCCTCGAGAAGCTGCCCGAAGTCCTTGAACGGAGCGTTCGGGTTGGCTGCAATCGCCGTCAGGTTGGCAACGGCAAAGAACATGTGCCAGTCCTTGAGGCCGCTATCGAGCAGGCCGAGCACGCGGTAGGTGCCGACATCGGTGGCGGCACCCGCGGCCCACGTGTAGCCGTCCTTCGGTGCCTCCGCCGCGTTCTTTGTGCCGATCGAGCCCGAGGCGCCCGGCTGGTTGACGACGATAAATTTCTGCTTGAGCTCGGCTTCGAGCTCGCTCGCGACGATGCGCGCCATCTGGTCGGTCGAGCCGCCGGCCGCCCACGGAACAATGATGGTGACGGGGCGATCGGGCTTCCAGGCGTAGTCCTGCGCCAGCGCCGAGGTTGCCAGGACGCCAACTGCACACATCGCAAGCGAGGCAAATGCGCGTTTCATGAACTTGCTCCGGGTTTCGGATTCGGCAACGCCGAGCTTCCCCTCGAGGCTAAATACTGGCCGAGACACTGTCGGAGCGACAGGCTCCTCGTCAAGGCCGCTGATGCCCTCGCAGCGCTCACATCGCCAGGAAGCCGCCGTCGACAGGGACCTCGATGCCCGTGATGTAGGAGGCTTCGTCCGAGGCCAGGAACAGGTTGGCGTTGGCCACCTCCTCGACGCGGCCCTCCCGACCCATCGGCACGGCCTTCAACATGCTGGCCCGAACCTTGGGATCGGCCGAGAGCATGGACGTGCGCATCGGCGGCAGCAGGCCCGGATGCACGGAGTTCACGCGGATGCCGTCCTTGGCGAACTGCACAGCGGCGGCCTTCGACATGGTGCGAACCGCGCCCTTGGCGGCGTTGTAGCCCATGTGCACGAAGTTCTGCCCGGTGATGCCGGAGATGGACGAGGTGTTGACGATCGCTCCGCACTTGGCCTTCTGCATGTGGGGAATAACGGCACGCATGCCCAGGAACACGCCCTTGGCATTGATGCTCATCTGCCGGTCCCAGGTCGCGAGGCTGAGCCTGTCGGGATCACTGCCGCTGACACCGGCGTTGTTGATCAGGATATCGATCTTTCCGTAGGCGCCGAGCGCGGCCGCCACAGCTGCCTCCCAGTCCTCCTCCTCGGCGACATCGAGACGCTGGAACCGGGCCTCGCCGCGGTTCGACTTGATGGACTCCGCAACCGCACGGCCCTCCTCCTCCAGCACGTCTGCAACGATGACCTTGGCGCCCTCGCGCGCGAAGAGGTGCGCGGTGGCGGCGCCCATTCCCGATGCGCCGCCCGTGACGATGGCAACCTTGTCCTGCAAACGCATGGCATTTCCTCCGTTTTTGTTTGGCACTGTCTGTATCCGTAGGGCGCAAAAGCGAAGCGCATTGCGCCGTTGCGACCGTAGTTCGGCGCAATGCGGCTTCGCCTTTTGCGCCCTACGGCCGTTCGCCGCGTTTCGACGGTATCCAAGCCGCGATCATAGACGTAGCCTGGAGGGAAGCCAGCGGATGAAACGGCCAGCAGGGGAGGAACAGCCATGTGCGCAGACCGCAGCCCGCAGCCGATCGTACATCTCGTCGGCAGCATTCCTCTGCCCGATACGGAGACCGTCTTCCGAACGGTGTGCGGAGCCCTGGGCCGTCATCTCGTCCGCGTCCCGGACGGCGAGACCGGAATCCGAAAGACCTGGATCAAATTCTTGCAGGATGTCCTGGCCGAAAACCCGGCAATCGAGTTGGCCGCGGACGTCCCGCCTTTTAGGTTCGTGCAGTGGGACGGCAAGCTGATCCGCGAGATCCCGCGCCTGCGGTTGAAGCACGGCGCCGAGCCTGACCCTGCAGATTTCAAGACCGGGTACGCCGACATGGCGATCCAGTCCTGGGGCGTGTTCGACCGTCTGCAGAGGGAGGGCGTCATTCCGGCCGGCGTCAAATTCCAGGTGAGCCTGCCGACGCCCATCGCCCCGATCTACAACAACATGGTGCCCGCCGACCGCCCCGGCCTAATCCCGGCCCTGACGCAGCATTTCATAGGCGAAGTCGGCAGAATTGCCTCCACGATTCCCAGCAACCGCCTCGCGCTGCAATGGGACGTGTGCCAGGAGGTACTGGCCTGGGAGGGCTACTACGAGAAGGGCCCGGTCGACTTCCGGACCGAGACGATCGGCCTGCTCCAGACCGTTGGCAACGCGGTGCCGGCCGACGTCGAGTTGGGGTATCACCTCTGCTACGGCAGTCCTGCAGATGAACATCTGGTGCAGCCCAGGGATGCCGGCACAATGGTCGATATGACCAACGCCATCATCGCCGGCGTCAAACGGCCGATCCAGTTCTTCCACATGCCAGTGCCCAAGGGGCGCGCGGACGACGCCTACTTCGCGCCGCTCAGGAGCCTGCATCTGCATCCGGACACGGAGCTGTATCTCGGGCTGATCCACCACAACGATGCTGCGGGCGACGCGGCACGCCTCGCCACGGCCAGGCGATATGCACGCGTCGACGGCATCAGCACGGAATGCGGCATGGCGCGCGGCGATCCTGCCCGCCTGCCCGCTCTGCTTGCAGCTCATGCGCAGGCTGCAGAGTTGCCCATCTGAGGAGATGCCATCTCACGCTTCCGGGGAGGCGGGCGGAGGGCTATCATTGGCGCTGCCAGGGGGGCAGCCCTCTTGGCCACCTTTGGAGGAAGTATCGCATGTCGAGGCAAGGGTGCTGATCCCTTGTCCCGATGCAAGGAGCGAAACCGATGCTCGACACCAAGCCAGCCCCGACGATTCCGTTCGATACCAAGCTGCTCGACAGGCTGATGGAGGAGGCCGGAGTCGACGTTCTGCTCGCTACCTCCAAGCACAATGTCCAATATCTGCTCGGCGGCCATCGTTCCATCTTCTTCGACTACATGGACGCTATGGGCGTGAGCCGCTACCTGCCGGTTCTCGTGTACGCGAAGGGTGCGCCTGACAAGGCGGCCTTCATCGGTCACCGGCTCGAGAGCCATCAGACCGAGGTAAACCCGTTCTGGACGCCCGAAACGCAAACCAAGAGCGCGGGCTCCCTCGATGCCATCAAGAATGCGGTCGACTACATCCGCAAGTCGGGCGTGAAGGCAAAGCGGATCGGCATCGAGATGCCGTTCATTCCGGCGGACGCTGCTGCCGCCCTGCGCGCGGCGCTGCCCGAGGCCGAGATCAAGGACGCCCTGTTTACGCTGGAGCGTCTGCGCGCCAGGAAGAGCCCGCACGAGCTTGGGCTGCTGCGCAAGGCCTCCGAGCTGGTCATCGACGCCATGACGGCGACGATCGCCAAGACCGGCCCCGGAATGACCAAGCAGGAGCTGTTCGACACGCTGCGACGCGAGGAGGTCAACCGCGGTCTGACGTTCGAGTATTGCCTGCTCACAACCGGCACCAGTCTCAATCGCGCGCCATCGGACTACAAGCTCGCCAAAGGCGACATCCTATCGCTCGACTCGGGCGCGAACTACCACGGCTACATCGGCGATCTCTGCCGCATGGCGATCCTCGGCGAGCCTGACGCGGAGCTGGAGGACCTGCTAGGCGAGATCGAGATGATCCAGCGCGCGGCGTTCAAGACCATCAAGGCCGGCGCCCCGGCGTCAGTGATCTACGGCGTGGGCGACCCTCTGGTGGCAAAGTCGAAGAATGCCGAGCACATGCACTTCCTGGCCCACGGCATGGGTCTCGTCAGCCATGAGGCGCCGCGGCTGACGGCCAGGATGGGCTACGACGCCTATGATGCTTCGCGCCCGCTCGAGGCCGGCATGGTGATCTCGGTGGAGACGACGCTGCAGCATCCGCGCCGCGGCTTCATCAAGCTCGAGGACACGGTGGCCGTCACCGACACGGGCTATGAGATCTACGGCGAGGGCGCGCGCGGCTGGAACCGCGCGGGCCGCTGAGCTTCGCTGACTAAGTTCTCAACCCCGCGCTGAGCCTGTCGAAGCGCGTTTGTGGATCGCCGACGTAACCGCAGCGCCCTTCGACAGGCTCAGGGCGGGGTGTGCCGCGCTATTCCTCTTCCGTCTTCGTGTCGGCGCCGCTGCCCATCTCGCGCAGGCGGGCGAAAACCCGCGCCTCTTCCTCGGCTGCGGTCTCGGCGGGTGCCTCCTCCGGTGCTTGCGGCGCGATAATCTCGACCTCGGGTTGCGGGCCCATGCCGGGAATCGTTTGCGCCGTCGGCAGAAGCGTGCCGGCCTTCTCGAGCGGCTTGCCGGAGTCCTTCCGCTCGCGCTCGACGCGGCGCGCGGCTTTCTTTACCTCGTTGTCGAGATCGATCTGCGAGCATAGCCCGAGCGTCACGGGGTCCTGGGGCTGCAGGTTCGGCGAGTTCCAGTGCGTGCGCTCGCGGATGGCGGCGATCGTCGGCTTGGTCGTGCCGACGAGGCGCATGATCTGGCTATCCTTGAGCTCAGGGTGGCTGCGCATGAGCCATAGAACAGCGTTCGGACGATCCTGTCGGCGCGAGACCGGGGTGTAGCGCGGACCCTTCTTGCTCTTGACCTCGGGCACCTCAATCTTGGATGCCGCAAGCCTGAGCACGTAGCCATGGTCGTCCTCGCCGCGGGCGATCTCCTCCCGCGTCAGCTGGCCGGTCGAGATCGGGTCCATGCCCTTGATGCCCTGCGCCACGTCGCCATCGGCGATGCCTTTGACCTCCAGGACGTGCAGGCTGCACAGTTCCGCGATCTGTTCAAAGGAGAGGGAGGTGTTTTCAACCAGCCACACGGCCGTGGCCTTGGGCATCAGAAGCTTGCGATCACTCATAGGGACCCTTTCCGTGACCGACAGCGGGATTGCCCGAGTTGGCCTTGAGTCGTTGCGCAGGAATTCGCTGGATGGGCGGGCTTATAGCGCGGCCAGGGGATGCCATGCAACTGCCATGCCGTTCCTGCCTAAAATAGTTGCAATGCAGCAACGATTGAGCCAACGCCCACCGTATATCCACCATAAGTCGGGCTGGATCGGTCAGGGCGGACAGCGCAGGTGTGGCAACAAAACATCGCGATTCCTTCGATCTTTTCGGCAATGGCCGCGTTATCTGTACGGCGCAGACGGGCTTGTTGCGGCGCAAACTCTGGACGACTAGTTTTGCAGCGCGGCATGAACGCACAGAAGGCAAACGCGGAATGAACGTCTGCACCCGACAGGTCTACTACTTCGAGGATCTCGAAGTCGGAATGGAAGCCACCTTCGCCAAAACCGTGACCGAAGCCGACATCGTGGCGTTTGCCGAGGTCACCGGCGACAAGAACCCCGTCCATATCGACGCCGCCTACGCAGCCCGGACGATCTTCAAGGAGCCGATCGCCCACGGCATGCTGACGGCCGGCTACATCTCTGCCGTGTTCGGGATGGAACTGCCGGGTCCCGGCGCCATCTATGTGTCGCAAACCTTGAACTTCCGCGGACCCGTCAAGATTGGCGACCGCGTGGTCGCCAAGGTGCGGGTAATGGAGCTCTATCCGAACAAGAGACGCGCCCGCTTCGAGAGCATCTGCCTGGTCGACGGCAAGCCGGTGCTCGAAGGCGAGGCAGTCCTGATGGTGCCGACCCGGCCTGCAACCAAGGCCGCCTGACGGCTCACGCCTTGCGCCTGAGGGACGTTTGCGCATGCCAGCCGTGGTTCGACGAGCTCGCCACGGTGCAGCGGCATCGGTCCGCGGACGTGCATTCACCGTGGGGCCGGTGGGCGCCGTCGTCCCGCCCTCCCCGCGCGCCCTCGTCCAGAAAGACGGGCCACTGACATGAGGATCGTGGGCGGCCAGTTTCGCGGCCGGGCTCTGGCCGCACCGAGCGATGACCGCACGAGGCCCACGTCCGATCGCGTGCGTGAGGCGGTGTTCAACATTCTGTCGCACGGCATCCCCGGCTTCGACATCGCTGGCGTCAAGGTGATCGACCTATTCGCAGGCACGGGCGCTTTGGGTCTTGAAGCGCTATCGCGTGGAGCCGCTTTCTGCCTGTTCGTGGAGGAGGACGCCGAGGCGCGCGCACTCATCCGGCGCAACGTGGAGGCATTCGGGCTCACGGGCGCCACGAAGATCTTCCGCCGCGACGCAACGGAGCTGGGTCCCGCGGGCCGGAACCGCGGCTTTGCGCTGGCGCTGCTCGATCCGCCCTACGGCAAGGACCTCGGCGAGCGGGCGCTTGCGTCCGCCGTCGCCGGCGGCTGGCTTCTCGAGGGCTGCCTCGCCGTGCTGGAGGAGCGCAATGGCGTCGAGGTAGCTTTGCCCTCCGGCTTCGATCTCATCGACCGCCGCACCTGGGGCGACACGCAGGTGCTATTTGCCCGGCTCACCGCTGCCGGCCGTTCCTGAGGACAGCGCCGTGGCCGAGGCCAACCCCGGGCATCCCGCGCACTATCCCGTCAGCGGCTGGATCGAGGCCGCACTGTTCGTGCTGGCAATTTCGGTCTTGGGTATCCTGTATGTGATCGGGCAGCGTGTCGGTGCGCATCCGACTGCACTGGTGCTCTACGGTACGACGGTCTCGGCGCTGGCTCTGCTCGCCGTGACTGGATTGGGGGCGGATGCGCGACGCATCGCCTTCGCGCCGGAGAGCTGGCTGGTCGGTTTTGGCAGTGTTTCAATCGAGATCGCCTACTACGCGCTGCTCGCACATGTCTCGCCCGCCCTCGGCAGCCTGCTCATGCGGCTCGCCATTCCCCTATCCTTCTTGATCGGCTGGCTGCTGTTCGCGCGCAGGCCGCAGCGGCTGGCGATCGTCGGCTCGGCCGTGGTGCTGGTTGCGCTCATACCGCTGGTAGTAACGATCGACGCCGAGCACCGCACCGGGGCAATCATCGCGCTGGTGGCGGGAATCGCGATCTCCAACCTGCGCAACTTCGCCGCCGAATTTCATCCCTGGAACCGTGGCGCGACCGGCGTTCTGGAGAAGATGCGCGTCACGGGCCTCGTAGTGCTGGTGACCTCGGTGGCGAGCCTGACGCTCTCGAGCACGCTCGCCCTGATGATTGCCGCAGGATGGCTGCAGCCGACGCCGATGGTGCCCACGCTGACCGAGATGCTGCATGGGCCGACGATCCTGCTCGGCGCAGTGCTGGTCGCGGCAGTGCTGACGGCGATGGCCGTGCTGAGCTTTTCGTCCGTGGTCAAGATCACCTCGGAAAACTTCGTGGCCATGAGCGCGTTCATTCCGGCAGTCACGCTGCTGGTGCAGATCGCGGCCAGCGCTGTCGGCCTGATACCTGTGTATACGCTCGATGCGAGCCTGCTGCCGGGGATGGCCATCGTGATCGGCGGCGTGCTGCTGATCCTATACGCCGCGCGCAGATAGAGACCTCGATGCGTGACCTCGCAGATGAAGCTCCTGTCGCAAAGTACGCGACGAGCTGATTGATCCAGGGCAGGATCTGAGGCTCGCAGGGGGGAATTGCGCGGAAGTAGCGGTTGCGGCCCGAACTGCCGTAAGCTCGATGGCGCACGGCGGCGGGGGGACCCCGCCCCGACACGGGCGAGGACGCGAGCATGGCCAACGACAAGCAGGGTGGGGGCGAGGGGCGGCCCCTCTACACGTCGGAGATATTCAAGGACGGCCCCAAGGCCGTCGGCAACTATTCGAGCAGCATCGGTGCCGAGCAGGGCCTGGAGGTCTTCGGCGGCAGCGGCAGGACGGGCAGGCGGCAGCGTCCCGCCAAGTCCTACCTGGAGCCGGCCCGCGAGATTCCCGTGTACGCCGAGACGGATGTTCTTGTCGTAGGCGGTGGGCCGGCGGGGACCGCAGCGGCCATAGCGGCGGCCCGCCTCGGCGCCGACGTACTGCTGGTCGAGCGCTACAACCACCTGGGCGGCCTTTCGACCGGCGGCCTCGTCATCTGGATCGACCGGATGTCGGACTGGTCTGGCAAGCACATCATCCGCGGCATTGCCGGCGACCTGATGGATCGCCTGCCGAAGGAGGCCGTGCAGGGCCCCAAGCGCGTCGACTGGGGCTCCAAGGACGCGGCCACGGCCGCCTACTGGGCGCAGCGGACGGCAGCGTTCCACGGCATCGTTACGTGGTCGCCGACTGTCGATCCGGAAGCACTCAAGACGCTCTCCTTGCAGATGGTCACTGACGCCAAGGTGCGGCTGCTGCTGCATGCCTGGGCCACGCACCCGATCCTCGAGGGCAACGTCGTCAAGGGAGCGATCTTCGAGAGCAAGGAGGGCCGGCACGCCATCTTCGCCAAAACCGTGATCGACACCACGGGCGATGCCGACCTGTTAGCGCGAACGCAGGCATCGCTGGAATCCGACATCGACGAAGGCGACATCCATCACTGCATCAATACTGCCTTCCTGCTCGGCGGCGTCGACATGGAACAGTGGCTGGCTTTCCGCAAGTCGGAGCCGGAGGCGTTCTCGCAGTTCATGGCGCACGGGCGCGCCAAGCTCAAATTCTTCGAGAAGCCGTTCGTCTCGTGGCGCAACGACATCGCCCTGTTCATGGGCCCGCGTCTCTCCGGCTACAGCGCCGTCGATGTGGACGATCTGACGGCGGTGGAGCTGCGCTCCCGTCAGCTCGCCAACGGCCATCTCGAGGTCTACCGGGCCGAGGCGCCGGGCTTTGCCAACGCGTTCCTCATGCTGGGGGCGCCGCAGATCGGCGTGCGCCACAGCCGACGCCTCAACGGCATGCGCAAGGTCGCGCGCCAGCAGTGGGACAGCGGGCTGGTCTGGGACGACGAGATCGGCGTATCGACGTCGCTGTCGCCCAAATTTCCCAACATCTCCGTGCCCTATGGGGCGCTGGTCCCGGCCGAGCTCGACAACATCCTGGGTGCCGGCCGGCATGTGGCCTGCGATGCCAGCTCACACACTTTCCTGCGCGAGATTCCGCAATGCTGGCTCACGGGTCAGGCGGCCGGCATCGCGGCGGCATTGGCAGCGGACTCTGGCAAGGCACCTCGCGACGTGGCAGTGAGCGCCATCCAGCAAGAGCTGCTACGGCAGGGCGCCTATTTGTCTCCCGCCGTGACGGATGCCCTGCGGCCGGCATCGGCGGCCGAGTGATCAAGGTCGGCACTCTGCAACACCATCCGAGGACTGAAGCATGAGCTGGCAACCCGAGCTCGACGAACTGAGAGCGCGTGAACGCATGGCGCGCGAAATGGGCGGGGCCGACAAGGTCGAACGCCAACACGCCGGGGGCAGGCTCACCGTGCGCGAGCGGATCGATCGGCTGATCGACAAGGGCAGCTTTCATGAGATCGGCGCGATCGCCGGCAAGGCCGAGTATGACGCGAGTGGCAAGCTCACGGCTTTGACGCCCGCCAACTGCGTGATGGGCCGCGCCAGCATCGATGGTCGACCCATCATCGTCCTGGGCGACGACTTTACCGTGCGCGGCGGTTCGGCCGACGCGACCATCCCGATGAAGCCGACGCACGCCGAGCGCATGGCCAATGAGCTGCGGCTGCCCGTCATCCGCATCATCGAAGGCTCGGGCGGCGGCGGCTCGGTCAAGACCATCGAGACGACGGGCCGCTCCAACCTGCCTGGCCAGCTTGGCATCTCGCAGTTCCACTACCAGCTCATTGTCGCCAACCTCGGCACCGTGCCCGTCGTGGCGCTGGGGCTCGGCTCGGTGGCCGGTCTCGGCGCCGCGCGGCTCGCTGCCAGCCACTACTCGATCATGACCAAGTCCACGTCCGCGATGTTCGTGGCGGGCCCGCCTGTCGTCGCCGGCATCGGCCAGAAACTGGACAAGCAGGAGCTCGGTGGCTGGGAAGTGCAGTGCAGGGCGGGCGCCGTCGACCACGCGGTGGAAACGGAAGAGGAAGCGTTTCAGTGCGCGCGCCGGTTTCTCTCCTATCTGCCGTCGTCGGTCTACAGCGTTTCGGCGCGCGGCGAGCGCAGCGATCCGATCGACCGGCGCGAGGAGATGCTGTTCTCCGTGGTTCCGCGCGACCGCAAGAAGGTCTACCGGATGCGGCAGATCATCGATGCCGTGGTCGACAAGGGGTCGTTCTTCGAGATGGGACAGATGTTCGGTCGGCCGATGATCACGGGGCTCGCGCGGCTCGACGGGCTGCCGGTGGCGGTGCTGGCCAGCGACCCCTACCACTACGGCGGCGCCTGGACGGCAGACGCCTGCGCCAAGGTCGTGCGCTTCGTCGACATGGCCGAGACCTTCCATCTGCCGGTCGTCTACTTGTGCGACTGCCCGGGGTTCCTGATCGGGCTCGAGGCGGAGAAGTCGGCGACGATCCGGCACGGCGTTCGCGCGATGGCGGCGATCAACCAGTCCAGCGTACCGTGGTGCACCGTGATCGTGCGCAACTCGTTCGGCGTTGCCGGCGCCCTGCACGTGCCATCCGGCCGACTCTCGATCCGCTATGCGTGGTTGTCGGGCTGGTGGGGCTCGCTGCCGCTCGAGGGCGGCATCGAGGCCGCTTATCGCGCCGAGATCGACGCGGCGGCCGATCCCAAGGCGAAGCTCGCCGAGATCGAGGCGCGGCTCAACGCGCTGCGCTCGCCGTTCCGCACGGCCGAGACATTCTGGGTGGAGGAGATCGTCGATCCTCGCGATACGCGCAGGCTGCTGTGCGAGTTCGCCAACCTCGCGGAGCCCCTGCGCACGCCCGGCCCGCGCACCTTCGCCATGCGGCCGTAAGCCGCTCGCTCGACCGGGTTCCCCTCCCCGCAGCGGGGAAGGGAGTACTCGCGCTCACCCGACCGCTTCTCTCCGGCGCAGCAGGCCGCTGGTCGGGGCAAAGAGGAAGGCTGCGAGGAAGACGGCCATCTGGATCAGAACGATGCAAGGGCCGGTCGCGCCGTCGATGTGGAAGCTGACGAGCGTGCCGACGACGGAGGAACCAACGGCAACGGCAACGGCCACCACCAGCATGCGCTCGAAGCGGTTGGTCAGCAGGTAGGCGATGGCGCCGGGCGCCACGAGCATCGCCACCACCAGGATGATGCCGACCGCCTTGAGCGAGGCGACGATGGTGAGCGACAGCAGCACGAGCAGGCCGTAGTGCAGAAGGCGCACCGGGAGGCCGATAGCGCGCGCATGCTGGGGGTCGAAGCAATAGAGCAGCAGATCGCGACGCTTGACGATGACGGCGAGGAGAACGCTGCCCGCGACGATGCCTGCCTCAATGAGATCGCCTGCGGTCACGCCCAGCATGTTACCGAACAGGATGTGGTTGAGGTGCTGGTCGGTCTCGACCTTGGTGAAGAGGACGAGGCCGAAGCCGAACATGCCGGAGAACACGATGCCCATCACCGTGTCCTCCTTCACCCGGCTGCTCTCCTTGAGATAGCCGGTGGCCGCAGCGCAGCCGAGCCCGGCGGCGAAGGCTCCGACGGCCAGCGGCAGGCCCAGCATATAGGCGATGACGATGCCCGGCAGCACTGCGTGCGAGACGGCATCGCCCATCAGCGACCAGCCCTTGAGCACAAGGTAGCAGGAGAGCACGGCGCATACGGCGCCCACGAGGATCGCCACCACGAGGGCGCGCTGCATGAAGCCGTAGCTCAGGGGCGTCGTGAAGAAGCCGACGATGGCACTCATGATTCGCTCCCGAGCGTGGCCGCCTTGCGGCGGGCAGCCAGTACGCCATGCTTGGGTGCGAGGTAGAAGGCGGCGAGGAAGATGAGCGTTTGCAGCGTCACGATCACGCCGCCGGTGGCGCCGTCGAGGAAGTAGCTCAGATACGCGCCGACGAAGCTCGTGAGCGTGCCGATGGCGACAGCGATGACGAGCAGGCGGGGGAAGCGGTCGGTCAACAGGTAGGCCGTGGCACCGGGCGTGACCACCATAGCGATGACGAGGCAGGCACCGACGGTCTGCAGCGCCGCCACGACGGCAGCCGAGAGCAGCGTGAAGAACAGGACCTTGAGCCAGCCCGCATTGAGGCCGACGGAGCGGGCGTGGCCCTCGTCGAAGAACACGATCATCAGGTCCTTCCACTTGACGAGAAGGATCGCGAAGGTCACGGCGCTGATGATGACGACCTGCAGGGCATCCTCGTCGGAGATGCCGAGGATGTTGCCGAGCACGATCGCCTGCACATTGACGGCGGTCGGATTGATGGAGACCAGCAGCAGGCCGGCGGCAAAGAAGGACGTGAACACAAGGCCGATGATGGCGTCCTCGCGCAGCCGCGTCTGGCTGCGCACGAAAGCCATGCCGAGCGCGGCCAGAAGGCCGGCGGCGAAGGCGCCGGCAGCGTAGGGCAGCTTCAGGAGATAGGCGCCGGCGACGCCCGGCACGATGGAATGGCCGAGCGCGTCGCCCATCAGCGACCAGCCCTTGAGCATGAGGAAGGCGGAGAGGAAGGCGCAGGTACCACCGACCAGCGCCGATACCCACATGGCCTTGAGCATGTAGTCGTAGCCGAACGGAACCAGCAGCTCGCTCATGACGGCCGATCCTTCCCGCCTCCGTCGCCGCTTCCGCCCCTGGGGCCTTCGGAAGCCTTGCCATCGCCGTAGAACACGACGGGGCGCTCGTCGTCGGTCAGCACGGTCACGCTGCGCGTGTCGTCATCGGCGTGCAGCGCGGAGCCCTCGAGCCGGAAATGTCGCAGCACACCGCCGAACGCCCGCTCGAGGTTCTCCTGCGTGAAGGTGGTCAAAGTCGGGCCTGCCGCGATGACCGTGCGCAGCACCAGCACAACCTGGTCGCAAAAGTCGGGAATGCTGCCGAGGTTGTGGGTCGAGACCAGGATCAGGTGACCTTGCGCCTTGAGCTCGCGCAAGAGATCGACGATGGCTGTCTCGGTCTTCACGTCGACCCCCGTGAAGGGCTCGTCGAGCAGCATGATCAGGCCTTCCTGGGCCAGTGCCCTGGCCAGGAACACGCGCTTTCTCTGGCCGCCCGACAGCTCGCCGATCTGGCGCTTGCGGAAGGCCGTCATGCCGACGCGCTCCAGCGCCTCGTCGGCCTTGCGGCGGTCGGAAGCGGAAGGGATGCGCATGAATCCCATGTGGCCGTAGCGGCCCATCATGACGACGTCGTCGACGAGTACGGGGAAATTCCAGTCGACCTCCTCGGCCTGCGGCACATAGGCGACGAGGTTGCGCTTCTGCGCCTCGCGCGGGGAGACGCCGGCAATGCGGATCTGCCCGGCTGCGGGCGCAAGGAAGCCCATGATGGCCTTGAACAGTGTCGACTTGCCGGAGCCGTTCACGCCGACGAGACCGCAGATGGTCGAGGGGCCTAGCGCAAAGGAGGCATCGCGCAGCGCCGTGTTGCCATTGGGATAGGTCACGGCCAAGCCTTCGACCGACAGCGACGCAAGCAGGCTGCGCGAGGAGGCCTCCCCTGCTCCGTCCCGCGGCCTCACCAGCTGCATCACTTGCCGAATCCCTTGGCTATAGTGTCGACGGTCACCTCCAGCAGCTTGAGGTAGGACGGGACGGGGCCGTTGGCCGCGCTCAAGCTGTCGACGTAGAGGACGCCACCGTAGCGCGCGCCCGTCTCCTTGGCGACCTGGCGGGCGGGCTTCTCGGAGATGGTGCTCTCACTGAACACCACCGGAATCTTCTGCTGGCGCACGATGTCGATCACGCGGCGCACCTGCTTGGGCGTGCCCTGCTCGTCGGCGTTGATCGGCCAGAGATAGAGCTCCTTGAGGCCGTAGTCGCGGGCAAGGTAGCTGAAGGCGCCTTCGCTGGAGACGAGCCACCGCTGGCCTTGGGGAATGGCCGCGAGCCGCGTACGCAAGGGCTGGTCGACCGCTTTGATTTCTGCCGAATACGCGGCCGCATTCTTGTCGTAGTCAGCGGCATGGGCCGGATCGGCCTTCACCAGCGCCTTGCGGATGTTCTCGACGTAGATCAGAGCGTTGTTCGGCGACATCCAGGCGTGCGGGTTGGGTTTGCCGGTGTAGGGACCCTCGGTGATTCCCATGGGCTCCACGCCGTCGGTGACGACGACGCTCGGCACATTCTTGACACTCTCGAAGAATTTCTCGAACCAGCGCTCGAGATTCATGCCGTTCCACAGGACGAGGTCGGCCGACTGCGCCTTGACGATGTCGAGCGGAGTCGGCTGGTAGTCGTGAATCTCGGCGCCGGGTTTGGTGATGGACTCGACGATGGCCGAGGTGCCTGCGACGTGCTGGGCGATGTCCTGGATGACCGTGAAGGTCGTCACCACGCGCAGCGGCTTGCCTGGCGGCACTTGCGCCCAGGCGCTGCAAGCCAGGAAGAACCCCGCGACCGCCAGCGCAAGCGCGCGGGCCGCTAGCCTCGCTGCGCTGCTTGTGCTGGCAGGGATGCTCCGGCTCGCTTGCATGGCTACTCCTTAAACGACGTACAAGTCTCGAGATGCCGGGATGAGGGATGCGCGCTAGAAGCGGGCCGAGAGCCCGACGAACGGATTGATCCGATCGGACGCCGGCGTGACTCCGAAGTTCACGCCGCCGTCGAGC
>Ga0111538_10003273_pt1 | contig 22704 bp, 21 predicted proteins | sample SoiMethybrSBSTD1_FD_79669 | JGI IMG/M metagenome (GOLD analysis project Ga0111538, IMG submission 79669) | Bulk soil microbial communities from a Populus tree surrounding site in Tennessee, USA - Soil MetaG P. TD hybrid SBSTD1 (version 2)... | ecosystem: Environmental > Terrestrial > Soil >...
AGACGGGAACGAAATCGCCGACGACTTCGACCCCTACGAGCTGCACATCTATCGGGTGCCGTCGGACTGAGCGAATGATCCCGCGGACTCCGGGTCGGGCAAGGTCGGCCGCGCTGCCGGGCACCCATGGGTTAAGCTCGGATCACAGGGGGGTTCGCATGCGTCTCACCGTCCTCGGTCTCTCCACCTTCATCCTCGTCGGGTGTGCGTCGGACGACCACGAGCGCCCGGAGCTGCGCGCCGCGCTCGACCGCGCGACCATCGACCTGCGCGACTCGGTCGGCGTGGCGTTGAACGAGGTCGGCTCGACGGTGGCGCTGCGCGCCAAGCTGGTGATGACGGACGACCCGGTCTTCTCGGTCGGCGCGCTCGACGAAGAGGACCTCAAGGACGTCCGGATCGATCTCGCGACCGGCCGGGTGGTGTCGACCGCCACGGTCGGCAGCACGCTCGACCCGTGCGAGGGCACCATCCCGCTCTCCCAGGCGCTCGTCATCGCCGAGGAGGCGGCGTCGGGCGACGCCATCGCCGTCGCCCCCGATGACGACGTCGAGTGCGCCCGCGAGATCCAGGTGCTGAGCGGCATCATCCTCTACGAGGTCAAGGTGGCCCGCGACGGCGACGTCCTCGAGCAGGAGCTGTCCGACGAGTACAGCGGCGAGGACGACGACTGACGGCGCGTTTCTGATTCTCCTTCGCTCACTGCTGGCGAATACCCCAGCCATTTCGCCGGCGGCCGACCGGTCGCAAGTGCGCGTCGCGCTTCCGCCCGCCCGGTGGCACGGAAGCTGCGTTGCGGCCCGACCACTGGCAACCGAAGGAGACAGTTCGATGAGACGTGTATTGTTGGTTCTGGCGGTGGTGTTGGGGCTCGGGCTTCCGTCCGGGGCATGGGCGAACCGGGTCGCGCAGCAGCCGGGCAAGAAGGCGGCGGCGGCGCAGCGGACGAGGACGAACCGCCCGCAGACCGCGCGCGCGGCCATCCTCCACGCGATGCGCAGCCGCGGGATCGTCAAACCGTCGCGCAGGCTGTTCGCCAACTCCGGGATCGCCGGCGGCCCCACCCTCATCTTCTCCGAGCAGAACGTCTCCAAGCGGGTGACCCGCAAGGGCGCGCTGCCGGGCGAGACCGAGCTGGTCAACGTGCAGGGCAGGGCGGTGCCGAACAAGAAGAACAAGAGCGGCTGGTCGGTGAGCATGTCGATCAAGCCGGCGCAGGCTCCGTCGCAGACCCTGCAGAAGTGACGCCGGGCGGCTTCGCCGCGCCGCGATGAAGGGCCGCACCACGCACTGGCGGCCCCGCATGTGAGGCGTCCCGTTTGCAGTCGGGCCGCCGCAGGAGGTGGCGCCTCGGGGCCGCCGCGAGCAAAGCCGAGAGCTTGTGGCGGCGGGGGCGAGACGGAACCGGACTTGCTTGCGCCGGACGCAGTCCCATGCGTCTTCTCCGTCCCGTCTTCCTCTTTGCGCTCGCCGGCGGTGCGGTCGCCTGCGCCGCGCCGCTCGACGATCCCGCTCGCTTCCTCGACGGCGGCACGACCAGCTCCGCCAGCTGCGACGTCGACGTCGAGGGCGAGATCCTGGCGACCCGCTGCGCCGGCTCGGTCTGCCACTCGGCCACCGACCAGAAGGCCGCCGGCCTCGACCTGGTGTCGCCCGGCGTGGCCGAGCGGGTCGCCAACATCGCCTCGGCCTCGGCCGACTGCGGCGGCAACATGCTGGTGGTGCCCGGCGATCCGGGCGGCAGCCTGCTCTATCAGAAGCTGGGCGAGACGCCGCCGTGCGGCAGCCGCATGCCGCTGGCGCAGGAGCCGCTGTCCCAGGACGACATGGACTGCGTGCGCTCCTGGATCACGGAGATGGCGCCATGAGGCGGGCGATCCTCGGCGCCGCCCTGGTGGCCGCGCTGGCCGCGCCGGCGGCGGCGTCGCCCAAGGTGACGGTCGATGTGGACGGCGACGACACCGGCCTCGTCAAGCGGACGGTCAAGCGCGTCCTGGCAGAGGAGGACGTCGCGCGCCCGCTGATCGTCTACGGGGCCGTCGAGAAGACCAGGAAGAAGGGCAAGAAGAAGGTCACCATTCGCCTCACCGTCACCGCCAAGGACGGAACAGTGCTGGGCGAGGTACGAGTGGAGGCGGCCACGCGGGAGGCGGCCGCCAAGCGCGCCGCCCGCAAGCTGCCCGGCGCGATCGCCGTGGCGAAGAACGGGCCAGCGGCGAAGCCGGCGCGCCCGGCGAACGGGAAGGTGGCGGCCAGGCCGAAGCCGGCCAAGCCGAAGGTGGCGGCCAGGTCCAGGTCAGCGCCGGACTCGGACTCGGACTCGGACTCGGACTCGGGATCGGGATCGGGATCAGGATCGGGATCGGGGTCGGGATCGCGATCGGAGTCGGGATCGGGATCGGAGTCGGAGTCCAACGCCGGCGGCGCCGACCTCGAGGCCTCGAGCCTCCCGCCGCCCGATGCCGGCGGGACATCGTGGCTGTCCCTCGCGGCCGGCCCCGAGCTGGTCGCGCGACACTTCTCCTACCGCGACGACGTCTTCCAGGAGCTGCGCCAGTACGACCTGGCCGGCGCCGCCGCGCTCGGCGTGACCGCCGACGCCTATCCGCTCGGCGCGCGGCGCGACTGGCTGGCCGGCCTCGGCGGCGCCGCCCGCCTGTGGTACGCGCGTCCGTTCGACTCCGACGCGGTCAACGGCGAGTCCTATCGCAGCGCCAGCCACGGCTGGGCGATCGGCGGCCGCTGGCGCCGCACCGTCTCCGGCATCGACGTCGCCGCCGCGCTCGACCTCGGCAGCCAGGCCTTCACGGTCGACGCCGCCGGCTCCGACTACGAGTCGATGGTCCCGGCGGTGAGCTACACCTACCTGCGCCCGGGCGTCAGCGGCCGGTACGGCTTCATGGGCCGCTACGCCGCCGAGCTCTCGCTCGGCTACCGGCACGTCCTCTCCGCCGGCGAGATCGCCAGCGACGGCTACTTCCCGCGCCTGTCGGCGCGCGGCTTCGACCTCGAGGGCCAGCTGACCTACGCCCTGTGGAGCGGCTTCGACGTCCGCGCCGGCGCCGGACTCGAGCAGTACGGCTTCGATCTCAACCCCGAGCCGGGCGACGCCCGCGTCGCCGGCGGCGCCACCGATCGCTACCCGCGTGTCTTCCTCCGGGTCGGATACACGCGCTGATTGCACACGGTCGGCCGCGAGAGCAGTGGCCAGTGCGGACGATTGTCTGCAGTCGGGGTCGTGATGCCTGTTCGCGGTAGCCGAAGCGAGCGGAATCGCGCGCGCCGCCGCCCGGCGCGCCGCTTGCTCATGGCCGCCGACATGCGGCTCCCACCCCTCGCCGCCGTCTGTCTCCTTGTTGCAGGAGGAGCCTGCACGGGCCACGTCTCCGGCCCGGACATGGTCCCGCCCGCGGCCGAGGCACAGCTCCACCGCCTGACCGTCCTCCAGTACCAGAACAGCGTGCGCGACCTGTTCGGCGCCGACCTCGAGGTGCCGAGCGATCTCGAGCCCGACTCGAAGCTCCACGGCTACACCAGCGTCGCGACCGGCGAGCTCACCATCTCGCCGATCGCCGCCGAGAAGTACGAGGCGGCCGCCCGCGCGGTCGCCCACCAGGTGGTGTCGGACGAGGCCCGGCGCGCCGCCGTCATCGGCTGCGAGCTGGGCGACGACGCCTGCCTGAAGGACTTCTTCACCCGCCTCGGCCGCCGCGCCTGGCGCCGACCGCTCAAGATCGCCGAGGTCGAGGACCTGATGAACGTGGTCGAGGCCGCCGGCACCGCCCTCGACGACGGCTGGACCGGTGTCGAGTTCGGCATCGCCGCGCTCCTCCAGTCGCCCTATTTCCTCTACCGGGTCGAGCTCGGACAGGTCGACGACGACCACTCGGCCCGCCTCGCCCTCGACGGCTACGAGGTGGCGAGCCGCCTGTCCTACCTCCTGTGGAACACCACCCCGGACGACGAGCTGCTCGACGCCGCCGAGCTCGGCGACCTCGACAGCGCCGACGGAGTCAGGGATGCCGCCCGGCGCATGCTCGAGTCGCCGCGCGCCCGCGAGGCGGTCGTCGGCTTCTACTCCGAGTACCTCAACTTCGACCGCTTCGCCTCGCTGTCGAAGAACGCCGAGCTCTACCCGGAGTACACGCCGGAGCTGGTGACCGGCATGCAGGGAGAGATCGAGAACCTCTTCGCCTGGATCGTCTTCGACCAGAAGGCCGACTACCGCGACATCCTGACCACCACCGTCACCTTCGTGAACCCGCAGCTGGCCGCGCTCTACGGGCTCGACCCGATCGAGGAGCCGGCGGCGCCGACCGCCGACACCTTCGTGCAGCGCGACCTCGGCGCCGGATCCGGTCGCGGCGGGCTCTTGACCAGCGCCGGGCTCCTCGCCCTCTACGCCCACGACACCGTCACGTCGCCCACCCTGCGCGGCAAGTTCGTCCGCCAGAACCTCCTGTGCGAGGACATCCCGCCGCCGCCCCCCGGCGTCATGACCTCGCTCGAAGGCGTCGAGGGGGACACCCTGCGCGAGCGGCTCGAAGCGCACCGCAACGACCCGGTCTGCGGCGCCTGCCACTCGAAGATGGATCCCATCGGCTTCGGCTTCGAGAGCTTCGACCCGATCGGCCGCCTGCGCACCGAGGAGGCGCCCGGCGTGCCGGTCGACTCGACCGGCGATCTCGACGGCGTCGCGTTCGACGGCCCGCAGGAGCTCCAGGCCATGCTGGCCGACGACCCGCGGGTGCCGACCTGCTTCGCGCGCCAGCTCTACCGCTTCGCCACCGGCCACCTCGAGCTGCCGCGCGAGCTGCCCCTCATCGACCAGCTCGGCGCCGAGTTCGCCGACGACGGCTACCGGGTGGTCGACCTCCTGGTCGAGCTGGTCGCCTCCGACGGCTTCCGCTACGCGGCGCTGCCCGACACCGACTGGGTGCCGCCGCAGGCGCCTGCCGCGGAGGGGGAGGGAGAGAGCCCATGAAGAAGTTCACCCTCGACCGCCGCACCTTCCTGCGCGGCGCGCTGGGCGGCGCCGCTGCCTCCATCGTGCTGCCGCCGCTGCACGCCATGTTCAAGGACAGCGGCGAGGCCTACGCCGACGGCTCGGTCGTCACCCGCTTCGGGGTCTGGTTCTGGGGCAACGGCGTCCGGCCGGATCGCTGGATCCCCGCCGCCACCGGCGCCGACTTCCCGATGAGCGAGGAGCTGGCGCCGCTCGAGGCGGTGCGCCCCTGGCTGCACGTCTGCACCGGCATGGAGGTCAAGACCGGCACCCACCCGCACCACAGCGGCATGGCGGCCATCCTGACCGGCGCGCTCTACCACCAGGTCGGCACCACCCGCGACACCATCGTCTCCACCTTCGAGTACCCGTCGGTCGACCAGGTCGCCGCCGCCCACTTCGACGGGCAGACGCCGTTCCGCTCGCTCGAGCTCGCCGTCACCCAGCACACCGGCACCGACGAGGGCACCAGCTTCGAGCACGTCTCGCACAACGGGCCCAACAACTTCAACGCCGAGGAGCGCTCGCCGGCGGCCCTGTTCCAGCGCCTGTTCGGCTCGCCGCCCGAGCCGCAGGTCGACGCCGCGCGCAAGAGCGTTCTCGACCTGGTCAGCGAGCAGACGACCAGCGTGCGGCAGCGGCTGGGCTCGCATGACCGCGCCCGCCTCGACCAGCACCTCGAGAGCATCCGCACCATCGAGCAGCGCCTGCGCCAGCCGGCCGCCGAGTGCGTGGTGCCGTCCACCCCGGCCGATCCCGGCCCGATCGACGGCAAGCAGCCGATCGCCGAGAACAACACGCTCCTCAGCGACCTGATGACGATGGCGCTCGCCTGCGACATGACGCGCGCCTTCTCGATCATGTTCAGCCAGGCCGGCTCGGGCGTGGTCATGTGGCAGGTCGGCGCCACCGACGGCTTGCACTACACCTGCCACACCGAGGGGCTGCCGCAGAACATCGTGCACGGGGCGGTGGTCTTCACCATGCAGCAGCTCGGCTACTTCCTCGGCAAGCTGGCCACCACCGAGGAGGGCGCCGGCACCGTGCTCGACAACTGCTCGATCCTCTGCACCAGCGAGCTGTCGCAGCAGAACCCGGCGCACGACAACACCGAGTTCCCCATCATCATCGCCGGCAAGGGGAGCGGCCGGCTGCCGGGCAACCTGCACTACCGCTCCGGCAGCAAGCGCAACATCAGCTGCGCCGCCCTGACCGCCCTGCGCGGCGCCGGCTTGCCGATGGAGGGCGGTTTCGGCTACGGCCCCGGCCACGTCGACGAGGGCATCCCGGGCCTTCTCTAGTCGCCCCGACCCTCGGCGCGGGCGGCGGCGAAGCAGGACACCCGAGCGGCGCCGGCCGCGACGAGCGCGCCGGCCGCGGCGGCGAGGGTCGCGCCGGTGGTGACGACGTCGTCGACCAGCAGGATGGCGCGGCCGGCGACCCGGCGCGGGCGGACGACCGCGAAGGCGCCGTCCACGTTGCGCCGCCGCGCGCTCCGGTCGAGCCCGGTCTGGGCGGCGGTGGCGCGCACGCGGCGCAGGGACAGCGCGTCCACCGGCAGGGCGGCGTAGCGGCGCGTGTGGCGCAGGAGCAGCGCCGCCTGGTTGTAGCCGCGCTGGCGCAGCCGGCTGCGGTGGAGCGGGACCGGCACCAGGAGGTCGCAGCCGGCGGCCGCGTCGGCCAGCGCCGGCCCGAACAGCGGCGCGATGGCGCGGGCGACCTCGCGGCGGCCCTGGAACTTGAGGCGGCGAAGGGCGGTGGCCAGCTCGCCGCCGAACAGGTACGGGGCGGCCACCCCCCCATCCTCCGCCGTCTGGGCTGCGTCGATCGAGAGCGCGCACCCCGGGCAGAACGGCAGCGGCTCGGCGAGCACGGTGTCGCAGGCGGCGCAGGCGGGAACGAACACCAGGTCGAGCAGCCGGGCGGCGAGGGCGCGCATGGACGGATCTCGGCCCATGCCGCCGCCGCGTGCCGGTCTCGGCGCTTCCGCTCCCGGCTATAACCGCCGCCATGAAGAACGGGACCTTCATCGGCCGGCGCACGCGCGGCCTCTTCCTCGCCACCGGACTCGCGCTCGGCGGGGTGACGCTCACCTCCTGCTACGGCTCCTTCGCCTTGACCCACAAGCTCCACCACTGGAACGGCGGCCTCGACGGCAAGTTCGTCCGCTGGCTGGTGTTCCTCGGGCTCGTCATCATCCCGGTCTACGAGATCTCGCTCCTGGTCGACGCCCTGGTGATCAACTCGATGGAGTTCTGGTCCGACAAGACCGCGGTGGTGCGGGTCGAGCGCCGCGGCAACACCGCGGTCGCCATCACCACCACCGGTGAGGAGATCCGCGTGGTGCCGGTCGGCCCGCGCCGGGCGGAGGTGATTCGCTCGGGACAGGTCATCGGTGTTGCCACCGTCGACGACGAGGGCGGCGTGCACCTGGTCGATCAGGCGGGCCGGCCGGTGGCCACCGCCCCGCGCCGCTGACGACGGTCTACCGGTGGTAGGGGTGGCCGCGCAGGATGGTGAAGGCGCGGTAGATCTGCTCCGCCAGGAGCACGCGGACCAGCCGGTGAGCGATGGTGATCTTGCCGAACGAGATCACCCGGTCGGCCCGCGCCCGCAACGCCGGCGAATGGCCGTCGGCGCCGCCGATGGCGAAGACGAGCGGCCGCCCGCCGCCGCTCTGCTCCTCGCGCCCGACGAGGCCGCGCGCCAGCTCCTCGCTGGTGAGCGATTCACCCCGCTCGTCGAGCGCGATCAGGGCGGCGCCGTCGGAGACCTTGCGCAGAAGCGCGGCCTCGTCGGCCACCTCGTCGATCGCGACCTGGCAGTAGGGGCGGAGCCGTTTCACGTACTCCGCCTCGGCCGCGCGCAGGTACTCCTCCTTCAGGCGGCCGACCGCAAGGATGCGGATGCGTAGGCTCAGTAGAGATCGTCCGGCGTGGCCCGAGCGTCGGCCGGAACCTCGATGTCGACCCGTGGCGCCTCGTGCCACAGGCTCTCGAGATCGTAGTGCAGCCTCATCGGATGCATGAAGACGTGGATGACCACATCGCCGAAGTCGAGCAGCGCCCACTGGCCGGACGTCACACCCTCGACGCCCAGCGGGCGGCGACCGTGCGACTTGAGCGCGAGCGAGACCGAATCGGCAATCGCGTCCACCTGCCGGTCGGAGCGACCGCTCACCAGCAGGATGTATTCGGTGTACGAGCACAGGGCTCGCACATCGAGCAGGACAGGTTCGAGCGCCTTCTTGTCGAGCGCGGCGCCGAGGGCCAGGTGGGCCGCTTCCAGAGCGCCGAGGCGTGGTGCTGCCTTCGCCTGATCGATGTACGTCATGCTGTTCTGTGGCTGGGTGTTCCTCACGTGCCTCCGTTTGGACCTGGCACTAGGTCCGCACTTGTCCATCTCCTCTGACGACGAACTTCGTCGTGGTGAGTCCTTCCGCCCCCATCGGGCCGTAGGCATGGAGCCGGGTGGTCGATACCCCGATCTCCGCGCCCAGGCCGAGCTCGCCGCCGTCGGCGAACCGGGTGGACGCGTTGACCAGCACGGTCGACGAACCGCACTCGCGGAGGAAGCGCTCCGCGGCGTCGCGATCGCCGGTGACGATCGATTCGGTGTGGTTCGACCCGTAGGAATCGATGTGTCTCAATGCATCTTCCAGACCTGTCACCATCCGGACGGCGACGATCTTGGCCAGGTATTCCTCGCTCCAGTCGGACTCGGTCGCCGCCACCACCGATTCGCCGCCGAGGGCGCGGATCGCCGGGTCACCGCGTACCTCGACCCCGAGCTGGCTGAACCGGGCACACAGGGCGGGCACGAACCTGTCGGCGGCGGCGCGGTCCACCAGGATGGTCTCGACGGCGTTGCACACGCCCGGGCGCTGCACCTTGCCGTTCTCGCAGATCGCGAGGGCCATCTCGAGGTCGGCGGCCGCGTGGACGTAGACGTGGCAGACGCCCTTGTAGTGCTTGAGCACCGGGACGCGCGAGTGCTCGACCACCGCGCGGATGAGGCTCTCGCCGCCGCGCGGGATGACGAGATCGATCTCCTCGTCGCAGCCGAGTAGATCGTAGAGGTCGGTGCGATCGGTCGTCGGCATCACCTGGACCGCCGCCGGCGGAAGCCCGGCGCGCCCGAGGGCGCCGGCGATGAGTCGCCCGAGCGCCTGGTTGGAGCGGAACGACTCCTTGCCGCCGCGCAGGATGCAGGCGTTGGCGGTCTTGAGGCAGAGCGCCGCCGCGTCGGTCGTCACGTTGGGCCGCGACTCGTAGACGATCGCGATGACGCCGAGCGGGATGCGCACGCGCTCGACCGCCAGCCCGTTGGGCCGCTGCCAGCCGGAGTCGACCCGGCCGACCAGCTCGGGCAGCCCGGCCACCTCGTCGACCGCGCGCGCCATGCCCTCGAGCCGCCTGTCGTCGAGCCGCAGGCGGTCCAGCATGGCGTCGGACAGCCCGGCGGCGCGCCCGTCGTCGAGGTCGGCGGCGTTGGCGGCCAGAATTTCAGCCTGGCCGGAACGCAGCGCGGCGGCGATGTCGGCAAGTGCACGACAGCGGGTGGCAGCGTCCGTTCGGGCCAGGATGCGCGACGCCTCGCGCGCGGCACGCGCCAGCTCGACCACTCCGGATGACTTGAGCGCAGTTCGCGTCAAAGAAGTACGAGGTCGTCCCGGTGAATTACCTCGTCAAGGTACTTATATCCAAGTGTTGCCTCGATATCTGCCGATTGCAAGCCTTTGAGCCGCCGGAGGTCGGTCGCCGAGTACCCGGCCAAACCGCGTGCGAATTCGATTCCTTGCTCGGAGACCAGACCGATGATGTCCCCCTGCTCGAAGGTGCCCTTCACCTCGATGATGCCGACCGGCAGGAGGCTTTTTCCCTTGCTGCCGACGGCGCGGTAGGCGCCCTCGTCGACCACCAGCTGCCCGACCGGACGGGCGCCGTAGGCGATCCAGTGCTTGCGGCTCGACATCCGCTCGCGCGACGGGATGAACAGGGTTCCGAGATCGGCGCCGGCCAGCGTATCGCGCAGGACGTCGGGCCGCTTGCCGGCCACCACCACCGTGCGGACGCCGTGGCGCGCCGCGCTGCGCGCCGACTGCACCTTGGACGCCATGCCGCCCGAGCCGACGCCGGACGGATCGGCCGCGGCCACCTTCCACGCCGGATCGATGTCGATGTCGGGCACCACCGGGATGCGGCGGCCGCCCTCGCCCGGCGGCGCGTCGTGAACGCCGTCGACGTCGGTGAGGATGATGAGGGCGTCGGCCGAGACCAGGTTGCAGACCAGCGCGGCGAGCAGGTCGTTGTCGCCGTAGCGGATCTCCTCGACCGCGACCGTGTCGTTCTCGTTGATGACCGGCACCACGCCGTGGTCGAGCATGGCGCGCAGCGCGTGGCGCGCGTTGAGGAAGCGGCGCCGGTCGGCCAGGTCGTCGTGGGTCAGGAGCACCTGCGCGGTGATCAGGCGGTGCACGGCGAACGACTGCTCCCAGCTCTGCATGAGCCGCGTCTGCCCGACCCCGGCCGCCGCCTGCAGGGTGGGCAGGTCGCGCGGCTTGGTGTCCATGGAGAGGACCCGGCGGCCGAGCGCGATGGCGCCCGAGCTCACCACCACCACCTCGACGCCGCGCCGGCGCAGGTCGGCCACCTCGTCGGCGATCGAGGCAGGACGGGCGACCGGGCTCTCGGCGATGAGCCGGCTGCCGATCTTCACGACCACACGCCGCGCACGGGCGAGCGCGGCCCGCTCCTCGACCGGCTCCTGCCTGGTCACCACCGGACGATCGTATCAGACGAGGGCGTTCCGCGCGTTTCGGCGGTCAACGGGTCTTGCAGCGGGCGGTGGCGGGGTAGCCGGCGACCAGCCAGGCAGCCCCGCGCGGCAGCGAGGCGGCCATCGGGGCCAGGCTGGTCTCGACCAGCTTCTTGTTGGCGGCCAGGCTGTATGCGACGAACCGCGCGGTCACGTCCCCCTTCGCGCTCGTGGCCATGTCGAGCATCCGCACGGCTTTCTTGCAGTCGCTGGCCAGCGCCTTGAGATCGATCTCCTTCAGCGCCGGCTTCGATGCGGTGCGGAACGAGATGCGCAGCGCGACGGGGTCGTAGACGATGTTCCACTTGCTGTAGGAGCCCTGCCGCACGCTGTCGAGCACGGCGAGCGCGACCTTTCGATCCGGCTTGCCGGCGCCGACCAGCGACGCGGCGCGCACGAAGCGATCGAGCGAGCTCTTCCCGCTGGGGATGGCGCGCTTGCCGCCGAAGCCCGTGTAGCCGGCGAGTGCGCCGACCGATGCGCGATAGGTGTCGTTGGTCAGCACCTTGCTCTTCAGATCACGCCCGGTGGTCACCACCATCTTGCCGCCGATGTTCTCGAAGGTCGCGCAGGCGCCGGTCCGGTCGCACGCCATGTAGTGCACCTTGCCGCCGATCGGGGCCACCCGCACCTTGTCGGCCGCGCGCACGGCGTCGGCGACGGTCGCCTGGGTGTCGAGCTGCATCTGGATCCACCCGAGCTCGCCGATGGCGGGCCGGTTGTCGGGTGCCGGCGCCTTGCTCGAGTCGAGCCACATCACCTCCACCACCAGCCCGGCCTCGTTCATGCCGCCGTTCGGCATGTCGCGGCCGTACTGGTTGAACGTGACCGACGCGAACTTCGCATCCCACTCGGCCGGGCTGCCGACATTGTTGTCTCGGCGCGGGTGCTGCCCCGAAGAAGAGCGCGCCGCGCGCGCCTGCCCCGCGCCTGGCAGCAAGAGGGCGCGCTTGTGCAGGCCGCGCGGGTTGGCGATCACCAGCGCCTGCTCCATGTCCCAGTCGTACGACTTGCCGACCAGGTGATGGCTGCCGTCGGACAGGCAGAAGGTGGTGCAGAGGAGGAGGGCGCCGAGCATGATCAGGCCGGCTGGACGCGGTCGCGCCACATGCGGTCGAAGGTGTCGAGCAGCTGCTCGAGATACGGGTTGCCCTCCGCCGCCAGCTGCAGCTCGACCGCCGCCGCCGAGCGGGCGAGGAAGCTCTGCTTCGCCTTCAGCTGCCGCTCGATCGATTCGTCCACCACCGCGACCGCGTCGACCTCGTCGCCTCGCTTGAGCAGGCGGCGGATCATCCCGCCGGTCACGTTGTCGGCCAGCCGGAGCGGACCGCGCACCGTCGCCCGGGCGGCGCCGACCAGTCCGCGGCGGAACACCCGGCTGCCCAGGCCGCCCGGCGTGCGCGAGATCGCCTGATCCATCACCGCGCGCAGCTCGGCGGCGCGGGGACCGTCGAGCCCCATGCCGACGTGCAGCCGCGCGCAGTAGTGATCGAACAGCGTCCCGATGACGAAGTGGCGGGCGGCTGCCTGGGCCCGCCGGGTGGCGAGGTAGACCAGGATGAGGCGCCGCCAGGAGCGCGCGACCAGCCGGTAGGCGAGGGTGCCGCCCGCGATCTCCGCCCACTCCGGCGGCTTCTCCGGCCCGTCGGCGATGGCGCGCACGGCGCTGTCGTCGAGGTCGACCGACCGCGAGTCGGCGATGCGCCGGATGGTGCCGCGCGCCACCCGCGATGCCAGCCAGTCCTCGACCAGCGGCACCGGCAGCGCTCCCGCCGCCGCCGCGGCCAGCGCCCGCCCGATGATGAGGCGCCGGTTGTCGCCCAGGTACGCGCGATGGTGCGTGAGCTCGCTCGCCATCGCCCCTTACCTTAACACCGGATGCGCCGCTGTCACTTGTCGGCAGCCGGCGCGGGGGTGACCGCGCCCGGAACCGGCGCCTTGCGCGCCGGCGGCGCGATCCCCTGGAGCAGCGCGTCTCGCTCGGCCAGCTCGTGGCGCTGCCCGATGTCGGCCACTATCTCCTCGTCGGACGGGGCGACCACCGGCGGCACCGAACCGAAGGCCGACAGCTCGTGGCTCGACTCGAGCCGCATCTCGAAGGAACGGCCGTCGCGCTGGAACGCGACCGTGCCGCGCAGCGTGGCGCGCAGCGGAGCGCCGGTCTTCTCGTCGAGCGCGATCTCGCCGGCCACCTCCATCACCACCGCGGACTCTCTCCACTTGCGCTGGCTGAGCGACTCGGATCGCTTGACCTTCTCCTTGCCGGTCGCGATGACCACCTTGCGCGCCGGCCGGCCGTGCACCTCGGTCTTGCCGCCGTCGGAGACCGAGACGCCGCCGGCCAGGAGATCGAAATGGGCGGCGACGGTCGAGAAGATCTCGCCGCGCAGGCGGGCCGGCTCTGCCTCGTCGGCGGGCGGGCGCTTGTGGTACTTGCCGTAGCGCGGGCGCAGGTACATCGTCCCGTCGACGAAGAACACCTCGCGGCCGTACTCCTTCGAGTTCGACAGCACGGCGTGGTAGTTGCCCTTGCCGTCGAGCTGGATGGCGGTCTCGTCGTCCAGCACCTCGACCGGCGTGGACCCTTCGCGCACCTCCATGTGGGACTTGCCCGCCATGGCGTGCGGGCCGATGAGCACGCCGACCTGATCGTGACCGAGCGCCAGCGCGCGCGCGAGCTCGCCGGCGTCCTTGGCGGCGCGATCCACGTCGATCCGGGCGCCTGCCGTGCCCCGATCCACCACCAGGCCGCCGAGCTCGTCGTCCGGCCGGCCGTCGCCCGAGCGCCCGCAGCCGGCCGCCAAAGCGGCTGCGGCCAGCAGGGACAGGGCGGCGGCGGGGCGCACGCGGGAGGTTCTAATGGAGGGGCCGAGCCGGTGCAAGCAGGAGCATGTTGCCTCGATCGGATCCCCCGCGCTACGGTCCTGGCGGTGGATGCGGTCCTCGAGCCGTGGCTGCGTGGCGCCGGCGGCCACCTCCTGGCCGCGTTGCTCGGGGCCCTGTTCGGCAGCTTCGCCAACGTCTGCATCCTGCGCTGGCCGCCCAGCGACGAGCACCCGAACGGTCGCTCGGTGGTCAGCCCCGGTTCGCACTGCCCGGCCTGCGGCGCGGCGATCCGCTGGTACGACAACATCCCCATCCTCAGCTATTTCATCCTGCGCGGCCGCTGCCGCGCTTGCCGCGCCGAGTTCTCGGCCCGCTACCTGTTCGTCGAGGGGGCGACCGCTCTCCTGTTCGTCGCCGTCTACCGGCTCGAGGTGGTCGTCCTTCACCCGATCGACCCGCCGTCGCTTCAGCTCTACCGCTTCGCCGTGATGGCCGCCTTCGTGTGGGTGCTGGTGGTCATCACGTTCATCGATCTCGATCACAAGCTCATCCTCAACCGCATCACCTACCCGGCCATTCCCATCTTCTACGGGCTGGCCACCCTGCTGCCCGAGCGCACCTGGAAAGAGGGCCTCATCGGCGCGGTGGTGGGCTACGGCGTCATCCGGCTGGTGGCGGATGGTTATCACCTGCTGACCCGGCGGCAGGGGCTCGGCTACGGGGACGGCAAGCTGCTGGCCATCGTCGGTGCCGGCTTCGGCTGGCAGGCGGTGCTCGCCACGCTGTTCCTCGGCTCGATCATAGGTTCGTTCATCGGCGGCGGGTGGCTGCTGGTGGCCCGAGCCAAAGGCGGAAGAAGGGACGAGGAAGACCTACCGCTGCGCCACGTCGAGATCCCGTTCGGCCCCTTCCTGGCCAGCGCCGCACTGATCTACGCGTTCGTGGAGCCGTGGCTGCGAGTGGACTTCGCCATCCTGTATAGTTAGGAGAGTGGGGGAGAAGTCCTTCGCGGGGTACGCGTACCACCAGCGGCTCGCGGCCGGACCGTTCGGGGACGTCTTTCGCGCCCTCGGCGGGTCGGGCCAGGAGGCGCGCATCGTGCACGTGCAGCAGCGGCTGGCCGATCTGCCGGCCTTCACCACCGCGCTCTACCGCTTCGGCCGCGAGATGTCGGCGCTCGATCACCCGCGGGTGGTCGCGGTCCGGCACGTCGGCAACAGCGGCGCGCAGGTGGCGGTGCTCACCGATTCGGTCGCTGGCCCGGTGGCGCTCGACGCCATCGAGAGCCGCGCCGCCGCGGTCCTGCCGCACGACGTCGCGATGGCGATCGGGCTCGGCGCCATCGAGGGGCTGTCGCACGCCCACAGCCTCGGGGTCGTGCACGGCGCGGTGCACCCGCGCAGCGTGCTGGTCGATTTCCACGGCGGCATCAAGCTGGCGGACTTCGGCCTCGGCTGGGCGCTCGCCGCCGCCGCGGTGGCCGGCAAGAACCCGTCGCTGCTCGGCGATCTGCGCGGCTTCCTCGCCCCGGAGATGACGCTCGGCGATACCCCGACCGTGCGGAGCGACGTCTTCGGCGCCGGCGCGCTCCTCCACTCGCTGTGGACCGGCCGACCTCCCACCGGCGCGGCCAGCCCGCCCGACGCTCCGCCGGCGCTGGCGCGCCTCCTCGCGCAGATGCTGGCGCTCGATCCGCTGGCGCGGCCGGTCAACGGGACCGAGGTCGAGGAGATGCTGGAGGAGGCGATCACCGTGGGCGGCATCCGCGTCGCCCCGCCCGACGAGGTGGCCGCCTTCGTGTCGCAGCTCCTGGCGGAACCGCGCGCCCGCCGCGATTCGACCGACGGCCTGGGCTCCGCCACCTCCGACCTCATCGCCGAGCTGGAGGAACCGCCCAGGCCGGCCCGGCGCGCTGTGTCGGATGTCATCGCCGGGCTCGAGGCCGAGGCGGCCGTGCGCGGCGGCACCGCCAAGTTCCGCCCCGGCATCCGGGTGACGCCGGCGCCGGTGCTGGTCCCGCGGGCGCCGCGCGCGCGGGCGGACGCGCCGCCTTTCGGCTACGACACCGACAGCATGCCCTCCATGCAGGGCGACTCCGGTCAGGTGGAGAACTCACAGGTGACGCAGCTCGGCGAGCACACCGACGTCGACTCCCAGTCGATGCTGCTCGGGGCCGACCCGGATCCGATCTCTGCCATTCTCAAGCTGTCGGACAGCGACCGCATGGCGTCGCCGCGCGGGTACGACGATCCGACCCCGCTGCCGCCGCCGGCGACCGACGAGCCGGGCTCGATCACCCGCCACATCGAGGCGCTCGAGGCCGAGCACCGGGCCCAGCAGCGGGCGGGCGGCGGCAAGAAGCACGGCCTGCCGCCGGTCGACTCGCTGGCGGCGACCCTGCCCCTGGGCGTCGCCCTCAATGTCCTGCCGGAGCCGATGCAGGCAGCGCCGCCGGCGCCGAGCGGCACGTTCCCCGGCCCGGCCCCGGCGCCCCCCCGTCCCGGCACCATGACCGACGCCGGTCGTGGACGCGCACCGTCCGACGTCGGCGGGATGTTCGACCCGTACGAGCACCAGCTGGTGCCGAAGCGCCGCCGCGTGTTCGTGTGGATCGCGCTGACCGTCTTCGCGCTGTCGCTGCTGGGGGCGTTCCTCTACACGCAGACCGACCTGTTCGACCCCGGCCGCCGGGCCGCCCAGGAGCGCGACGCCGAGCGCGCCGACGAGGAGGCGCTGGCCAAGCACGTCGCCGCCCAGGTCCAGCCGGTCGATCTCGTCGTCACCTCGAAGGAGGCCGACGCCGCGGTGTGGCTGCTCCTCGGCCGCACCCCGTTCGAGTCGATGTCGCTCTCGTCCGGCATGGTGCACGAGCTGCGCTTCGAGCACGAGGGCTACCTGCCGCTCGACCTCAGGGTCACCGGCTACGAGTGGAAGGGCGACGACAAGGAGGCCCGGCGCGCCGAGGTCAAGGCGACGCTGGTCGCCGGCGAGCCGAAGGACCCGGTGCGGGCGGTCGGGCCCGAGCCGGCATCTCCGCCGCCGCCGGGACCGGCGGGGCGCGGGGTGCTCGCGGTCACCTCGACCCCGGCCGGCGCCCAGGTGTGGATGCTCATCGGTTTCACGCCGCGCGCCACCATCACCGGCCTGCCGGCCGGTCGCGACGTCGAGGTCAAGGTGCTGAAGGACGGATTCCTCCCCGGATTCGCCGCCGTCAAGGGCGACGACTGGTACCTGTCGGGCCGGGGGGGCCCGGTGCAGCCGTCCATGGAGCGCGACGTCGTCCTCGCCCCGGCCAAGCCGGCCAAGCCGGCCGCACCGGCGAAGAAATCGAGGAAGCGGGGCAAGTAGACCGTCCGCTGGGCGGTTGCTATCGTCGGTCGTCGTCGTGGAACCGGTCATCGGAATCGACCTCGGCACCACCAACTCGGTGGTCGCGACGCTGCGGGAGAACCGCGTGGAGGTCATTCCGGACGACCGCGGCAATCGACTGCACCCGTCAGTGGTCGGCTTCCTGCCCTCGGGTGAGATCGTCATCGGCCACGCGGCGCGCTCGCGGCGCCACATCGATCCGCGCAACACCGTCTACTCGGCCAAGCGGCTCATCGGCCAGAGCATCAAGAACCCGATCGTGCGGCTGGCGATGAGCACGTTGCCCTACCAGTGCGAGGAGGGCCCCAACGAGCAGCCGCTCATCGTGGTGCGGGGCCGGAAGTACACGGTGCCGGAGGTGGCGTCGTACATCCTCATGCACCTCAAGCGCTGCGCCGAGCGCCACCTGGGGGCGCCGGTGTCCAAGGCGGTCATCACGGTGCCGGCCAACTTCACCGACTCGCAGCGCCAGGCGACCAAGTACGCGGGCGAGCTGGCCGGGCTGAAGGTGCTGCGCATTCTCAACGAGCCGACCGCGGCGGCGCTGGCGTACGGCTTCGGGCGCGCGCTCGACGCCAAGCTGGCGATCTACGACCTCGGCGGCGGCACCTTCGATGTCACGGTCCTGCAGATCCGCGACAAGATCTTCGAGGTCCTGGCGACCGGCGGCGACTCGTTCCTCGGCGGTGACGACTTCGACCGCACGTTGGTCGACCGTCTGGCCGCCGACTTCATCAGCCGCAAGCGGGTCGATCTGCGCGAGAACCCCGAGGCCTGGTCGCGGCTCACCACCGCCTGCGAGCAGATCAAGTGCAAGCTGTCGCAGGAGGATGCGGTGGCCGGCACCATCCACGACCTGGCGACCGCCGGCGGCGGCGCGCCGATGCAGCTCGACTTCGAGGTGACGCGCGCCGAGTTCGAGCAGCTGATCGCGCCGTACATCGACCGCAGCATCCAGGCCTGCCAGGAGGTGCTGGTGGCGGCCGGGTTGACCTCGCCCGCGCTGACCGACCTCATCCTGGTGGGTGGTTCGACCAGGACGCCCCTGGTGCGCCGCCGGGTGGCGGAATACTTCGGGCACTCGCCGCAGACCCGCATCAACCCCGACGAGACGGTGGCCTACGGCGCGGCGCTGCAGTCGGCGGCGCTGGTCGCGGGTGGGCTCGACCCGGCCAAGTTCTACTCGCTCTTGCTCGACGTCTGCCCCCGCGGCCTGGGGATCGCGGTGGTCGGCGGGTACAACGAGACCATCGTGGAGCGCAACACGCCGGTGCCGGTCGAGCGGACGCGCAACTTCACCACCAGCAAGGATTTCCAGACCGAGGTCCAGATCCAGGTGTCGCAGGGCGAGGCGCGCCAGTTCACCGACAACGAGAAGCTCGGAGTGCTGGCGCTGCACGGATTGCCGTCCCGCCCGCGTGGCGAGACCGTCATCGAGGTCACGTTCATCATCGACGGGGACGGCATCCTGAACGTGCGGGCGCGGGACAAGCTCACCAATCAAGAGACGCGGGCGACCATGAAGGTGATCGGGGCGCCCGAGCGCGAGAGGGAGGGCGGAGCGCCGCCGAATGACCTCTTGCCGTCGCCGATGTAGAGTGGTGGTGCCATAAGGGGCCCCTTCCCCCGGCGAGGAGTGGGGCACGCGCGCGAAGCGCGCTGCGGGGTAGCACCCGCGAGGAGCCGGAGAAAGGGAAGGGGAAAACAGTGTCTGAACGAGTCCGGGCAGCGATCCAGCAGTTCGTTGACCGGGCGTACGAGGCCCTCGATCAGACGGACTACTACCGGGTCCTCGGGGTGTCGTCGGCGGCCAGCGAGCGCGAGATCCGCGACGCCTACTACAAGCTGGCGGCCCGGCTGCATCCCGACATCCACGGCGAGGGGGCGGAGCCGGGCTTCCGCGGGCGACTGACCACGGTCTTCTCCCGGGTGGTCGAGGCCTACAAGGTGCTGAGCGACCGCCGCAAGCGCGCCGACTACGACGCGGCGCTGGCCCAGGGCATGCTGCGGATGACCGCCGGCCTCAAGGTCAAGCCGCGCGCCGAGGAGGCGATCTCCGACGCCAACGCGCGCAAGTTCTACATGCTGGCGCAGAAGGCGATGGCCGACGGCGACGGGCGGTCGGCGCTGATGAACCTCCGGATCGCCATGTCGAGCGAGCCGAACAACCCGGTGTTGCGCGAAGCAGTCACCCGCGCAGAAGGGCTGGTGCGCGGCGGAGGCGGGGGTCGCGGCTCGTGAAGATGCCGCTGGTCAGTCACTCGCTCAAGGTGAAGTGCCCCACCTGGGATCACGTCGAGAGCTTCTACGCCCGCAAGGTGAAGGAAGGGAACTCGCTGTCGGCCCGGGTGCCGTTTCACCCGCACGTCGGCGAGGTGGTGACGATCGCGCTCGAGCTGCCGGACGAGCTGGTGATCGCCATCGAGAGCGAGGTGCTGGAGACCGCGCCGGCGCCCGACGGCCGCAAGTCGGCGGTCAAGATGCGGCTCACCGGGCTGACGCCGTCGGTGAAGAGCCGGCTCGAGTCGCTGGTGGCGGAGGCGAGGCGGAGCCGGTCGGTGTCGGGGCCGCGGCCGCGCCCGGAGACGCCGCCGATGCCGCAGGTGCTGCCGCCGCCCGAGCCGGTCGACGCGCCGGTCGACGAGCTGGTCGAGGCGCCGGTCATTCCGTCGGTGGACGAGGTGCCGCCGGCCGAGCGGGCGGTCTTCGTCGAGCTCGAGGGCGAGCTCAAGCGGATGCGCGAGGCGGCGGCCAACGAGGTCCTCGGGGTCAAGTGGGACGCGGCGGTCGAGGAGATCCGCGGGGCGTACTTCGCGCTGACCCGCCGGCTGCACCCCGACGTGTTCGCGCGCCACCGCTCGCGCGCCATCCAGATCATCTCGAGCGAGCTCTTCATCCACGTCAACCGGGCCTACGACCGGATGCGCGACGCGGCGGTGGCGAGCGGCAGCGCGATCGCGCCGGGACCGGCGCTCCTGCCCCACCGCGGCTGGATGGCCGAGTTCGACGACATCGGGGCGGCGCAGGCGCGCCCGTCTTCCGCCGCGACCCCGTCGGTGTCGGGGATGGCGACGCCGGCGCCGGCGCGGCGACCGGGTCCGCCACCGCCGCCGCCGCTGCCTCCCGGCTTCACCGCGAGCAAGACACCGACCCCGGTGCCGTTCACCCCGGAAGGGCTGTTCGGCGACGATTCGACCCCGCGGCCGGGCCCGCCGCTGGCGTCGGGCAGCGGGTCGAACCCGGAGGGCGCCCGTGGCGGGACCGCCGGCCCGGCGGCAGAGGTCCCGGGGGCGGACGTGCCGGCGGCGCAGCTGGTCACCCAGGCGCGCGGGCTCATCGCCGGCGGGGATCACGCGCGGGCGCGCGAGCTTCTGGTCGCGGTGCTGCGGCGTGAGCCGCGCAACCGCACGGCGCGTTCGCTCTATCATCTGTGCTCGGCGGAGATCCTCCTGGCGGCCGGGAAGGCGGTCGAGGCGACCACGCAGCTCGAGGTGGCAGCGGCCCACGACTCGACCTGCGAGGAGGTGCGGGCGGCGCTGGCCCGCGTGCGCCAGGACCCGGCCAAGCGAGGCGGTCTGTTCCGGAGGCTGTTCAAGTGACGCGGACGCCGCGCATCGTCGGGATCGATCTCGGTACCACCAACTCGTCGGTCGCGGCGGTGGGGCCCGGCGGCGAGCCGAGCATCATCCCGAACCGGCGCGGGAACCGCACCACCCCGTCGGTGGTGTCGCTGGTCGAGGCCGGCGGCGACCTCAAGTTCCTGGTCGGCGAGGCGGCGCAGCGAGCCGCGACGACCGATCCGGCGCACACGGTGCACGGCTTCAAGCGCTTCATCGGGCGGCGGTACGACAACGACGAGGTGCAGACGCTGGCGGCGACTCTGCCTTACCAGGTGGTGCCGGCGCCGAACGGCGACGCCTGGGTCGCGGCGCGCGGGCTCGCCCTGTCGCCGCCGGAGCTGAGCGCGCTGGTCCTGCGCGAGCTGCGCGGGGCCGCCGAGACCTTCTTCGGCGAGAGCGTGACCGAGGCGGTCATCACGGTGCCGGCCCACTTCGACAACGAGCAGCGGCGCGCGACCCGCGACGCGGCCGAGATCGCCGGGCTCGAGGTGCGCCGGCTGCTCAACGAGCCGACCGCGGCGGCGCTCGGCTACGGGGCCCACCGCGGGGAGGATCGCCGGGTCGCGGTGTGCGACCTCGGCGGCGGGACCTTCGACGTCTCCATCGTCAACGTCGAGTCGGGCATCATCGAGGTCATCTCGACCACCGGCGACCTGTTCCTCGGCGGCGAGGACGTCGATCGGCTGCTGCTCCAGCACCTGCTCGACGAGATCCGCCAGGACCACAAGGTCGATCTGGCGGGCGACGCGCGCTCGCTGCAGCGCCTCGGCGAGGAGTGCCGGAACGCCAAGCACCGGCTGAGCCAGCTCACCCGGACCGATCTGTCGCTGGTGTTGCCGGGCGGGGTGGGCGCCCCGCTCGAGTACAAGCGCAGCCTGCGGCGGACCGAGCTCGAGGACTGGGTCGCCCCGTTGCTCGACCTGCTCGAAGCGCCCTGCCTTCAGGCGGCCGCGCGCTGCGGCCTGGCGCCGCGCGACGTCGACGCGGTGCTCCTGGTCGGCGGCGCCACCCGCATGCCCGCGGTGCAGCGGCGGATCGGGGCGGTGTTCGAGCGCCAGCCCAAGCTGGTCAATCAAGGCGAGATCGTCGCCATCGGCGCAGCCACCCTGAGCGCCATCCTCGACGGCGGGATGGACGGCGTCGTGCTGCTCGATGTCACCTCGCGCGCGCTCGGCGTGCACGGCGGCAACGGCACCTACCAGCAGGTCGTGCCGCGCAACACGGCCATCCCGACGCGCGAGCACAAGATCATGACCACGACTCGCCCCGGCCAGCGCGAGATCGAGGTCGACGTCTACGAGGGTGAGTCCACCGACATCCGCGACAACCGTCTGGTCGGCCGCTTCGTCTGCTCCGGCCTGCCCGACGCCCCCGCCGGCGAGGTGATGATCCTCGTCGAGTTCACCGTCGACGTCGACGGCATCCTCCGGATCGGCGCCTCGCAGATGGGAACCACAGAGCGGCCCGAGCTCCGCCTCCGCGCCACCGCCGGCCTCACCCGCGCCGAGGTTCGCCGCGCGCGCGAGCAGCTGCCGCGCCTGGCCTGACTCTGCGCGCGGCTGCGCCGCCCCTTCGTGTCGCGGCTGCTCGTCGCTGAGGAGGCCGCGCCTCGGTCGCGACTCCTGCTCATCGGCTGGAGCGGCCGCCCGGTCGCGCCACCGCCGCCGGTCTCCCTCCGCACGCTCCGCGCACGCGGCTCGCCACCTACGCAGGCCGCGGTCGAGGCGAAATGTCGGGCTGGGAGGACGGTGGCACGCCGCCTGCGCTCGCGCGCGCGTTCGGTGAGACCGGCGTCGGCGGCGCTCCAGGTCGGGGTCCCCCCTGGGGGGGCAGGGGGGCGGACGTGTCTGACAGAAAGCACGTCTCATGGACGGATCTTTCGATCGAGGCGAGCGCGCCCCCGCGCGAGGGCGGGAGGTGGCCCCGGGCCAGTTGGTTGTGCACGCCCCGGGGCGCGTTGTCTGGAGGTGGTTCCGGAACCAGTTGGTTGCGCACGCCCCGGGGCGCGCCGTCGGGAGGTGGTTCCGGGGCCAGTTGGTTGTGCACGCCCCGGGGCCCCGGGGCGCG